>Ga0315288_10008454_pt1 | contig 12985 bp, 35 predicted proteins | sample YL17G11_20_MG_FD_203454 | JGI IMG/M metagenome (GOLD analysis project Ga0315288, IMG submission 203454) | Sediment microbial communities from Yellowstone Lake, YNP, Wyoming, USA - YL17G11_20 | ecosystem: Environmental > Aquatic > Freshwater > Lake > Sediment | place: USA: Wyoming | collected...
TGAGTACCATGCGTATTCAACCAATGATGAGCTACGCAAGAACCTGAAGCGTCATCTCAACGAGAGCATTGATGGCACAGTTAGTGTTAGCCGCAGCCGCCGAGGTGAATGGGGTGAGTGGTACGAGAATTGGGAGCTGAAAGATGGTAAGCCTTTTATTGTTAAACAAGGATGGATGTAAAATAAATTTGGTGGGTAACAAAAATAGTCCTATGTTTGCATTCTAAAACAAACAACATGGCAAAAATTTATGACGTTCCATCCGAGATTGAGTTACCTCAATTCGATTTTTCAAAACCCTATTCAGAATACAAAGCAAAGGAAGATGAATACCTTGCTAAGGTAAAAAAGTTATTGGTTGACCATAACCCAACAGAACACGTTGGTGAAATCATTACCTTTCCCGTAGCTGACGGACAAGCCTGTTACATGGTAGCCAGTTTAAAGCCTGTATGCCTTGTTCATCTGCCAATCGGTGATGCATGGAATTTCCAGTACGTTCATCTTCTTACAAAGAAAGAGGTTGTATTAAAGATACAGCAACAAAACAGCTTCAACAAAATGTGGGCATCACATAAAAAATAAAACAATTTATTATGATATCATTAGTTGGAATTAAGAATAGTGACCTTAAAAATCACATTCAAAGGATAATTAGTAATTTTACACTTAACCCTGATAATCTGAAAGATTCACTACCAAATAAGAGTGAGAAATTAGATGATGGGGAGGGTAACGATACATGGTATTTAGATGTACCTAATATTGAGGAGAGTTATTTTTATGCCAATGTATCCGATAGGGATAGTGATTATAAACTGTTGGTTGCTATAATCAATAAACATTTTGCTAAAAGAACAAAATAAATTTGGCCAAGAACAAAAATAGTCTTATCTTTACAATCTAAAATAAACATTATGAAAGTCATGGAAGGACAAGAAAGAATTGAACTACATTGGTGGAACTTCGGACATAAAACCTTAGATTTTAGTGGTCGTCTATCTGACTGTCTACAAAGCAAGGGTATCAAGTTCACAAAGATAAAACATAAAACAGCCACGGATGTTGTCGGCTTTCGCTTCAAAATTGAAGTATCGAGCCGTTCAATAACCTTTGATGTATTCGGTATTACTTTTGCCAAAGCTGCTGTTGAAGCTCTAACAATATTCCTACAACTGTTAGGTGATAAAGCAACAATCTATTGCGACCATTCCACCACTAAAATCAATTTCTAATGGCAAAGTACACAAAGACTTGGAAAATTGGCGAATATTGCCAAGGCGGTATAATCACCGTTGAAATCACTGGCAAGGTGATTGTTGTTATCGGCAAGGAGTGGGATTTCTCCAAAGGCTCACGCCGTAGCTCAGACCAAAGCAACGCCAAAGAATTCACACGTGGTGCCGTGCTATCAACCGATAGCGATTGTGAGCGTAAGCTGTCTGATTTTCTTTGCGACCTCTCAACGAGCTATTACTCTGATACCGTTATCAAGTGGATAAAGAGCAAGGTGAAATTTGAAACTCAACCCTATTTCTTTTAATCAAAACAACGCAACATGGCAAAGATGAAACTTGCAAAGGATGAATATGATAAGGTGGCCGACAACCTTTCTCATAAGGTTAAGATGAATCGGCTCCGTAGGCTCTATGATGCTGATGAAGTTCTAAGCGTATTGGGCTATAATGACGAGGGTATGGACTTGGGTGACGTTGATTACGTTGACTCATTGCCAGAAGGCAGTCGTGAGTGGGAGAACGCCGTGTTTTCTCTGGGAGCTATCAATGGCAACTTTGAACTGGCCATCAAGATGAATAAATATTTACCAGTTTAATTTGGTGGTTTGAATAAATAGTCTTATCTTTGTGTTCTAAAACAAAACACTATGGCATTTGACACTATCGAATATCTCGGCAAACATTATCCAGTAAGGGATGTATATGTAAAAGAAGCTGGCTGTACTGTCAACGTAAGCAGCGAATCATTAGCAGTTGCGTTAAACCCCAAAGATAATTGGGATGATATAACACCTGATGCAGAATATATCGACAACAAGATATATTTCTACGCCCCTGATGACATCCTTGTTGGAAGCATCAAAAAATTATCCAAATACGTAAACGACAACTCATGAAAGAATTAAAATATAAAAAGCTTATCTTGGAAGAGCATATCGAAAAGTTAAATGGAACTATTGAAAAAATGAAAGAAATCATTCAAGGGTTGGAGAAGAACATTGAAGAGCTTAAGATAAGGAACGAAGTATTAACCAATCAAATTTATTATCCATAAAACAAACATCATGGCAGCAGAAGAATATCAAAATATATTTGGTAATTCATAAAAAAAATTGTATCTTTACATTCTTAAGCGGAAGAGGATTAGCTCAGTTGGGAGAGCACTTGGCGAGGGCGCAAGCCCAGACCGAGGGGTCAGGGGTTCGAGTCCCCTATCCCCTACAAAAAAAAATGGTGTAACATTCTGTATATGTTTAAATGAAGGTATGTGCTGGTACTGTTGAACTCAGTTTTGGAGAGCATCTTAAGGCACACATAATACCGAAGTAAGGTCGTCACTTACCACCATTTTTTAAAATATTAAGAGGTTCGGGGGTTATGGTTTTGAATGCGTTAGCTGAGTATACACAGGCTGATGTACTTCATTACCTAATTGATTAGGACGGCGGTCCGAAATCGATGACAGTTAACCCCACGAACTTCACATCATTGATGTACACAATAGTGTACATGAACACAGGATGTTGGTGTAACCTTTATAAGTTAATATTATGAAACAGACAATCGTAAAAACTAAAAAGTCAGTGCCTTACAAATGGTACACAGAATATTGCAGTGAATTAGCAAGGGATTGGTGGGATAGCAAATATAGACCAGCAAGGCAGCAAAAAAGAATTGATGATGTAATTCAAAGCGGATTGGATTATGAAGTAATGCAGGGAGGTGCAGGGCATAGCTGGCAAATACCACTTTCGCAATTACAGGGCTTTTTAGCTGATGCGCTGGCAGTTGATGTAGATGCTAAGTATAAGGCATGGCAAGACTTTAAAGCCAAATATGAAGGCGTAAAAGGCTTACAAGGCAATTTAAGGTCAGCAAAGATGGAAGCTAAATTAAAAAAACTAAAATACCCAAATTTTTATGATGGGCAGAAATATGATTTTTCTGGAAGCCTTATAAATAGGCACTATTTAAGCAATAAACAAGCTGACGAATTAATGGCTTATTGCATGAAAATTGAAATACTGTAACACATCTTTCAAAACTCATTTTTTTCATTCTGCAACATTACAACAAATTTCCCACAAATAAATTTTTTTGTTTCGTAAAATAGTCCTATATTTGTAATCTAAAATAACAACTATGACAAGCGATAGAATAATCACAAAACCAAGGAAAGGCACAAAGGTAATACTTGAGTTCTATACGGAAATCTGGTATTGCTATAAAGATGGAAAATCAATGGACAACCCATACTTCACCGAAACCTCTTATTATGCTATCTGTGGGCTTTGTGATGAGCTTGAACTTGAAGTTATCCAAACAATCGATGAGGACGGCAATGAAATGCCTTAAAATAAATTTGGTGGTCTGCAAAAATACTCTTATCTTTATAACATGGAAGACAAAATAAGTTACTCAGTTGAAGTTCGTGAAGCCACAAGAGGTGGCGATGACTACGTTGAAAATCATTTCGACTTCGACACTACCGATGAGGTACAAAAATTCGTTGACAATGATGTGCATGAGGATGAACATATCCACGCAATTTGCAAGTACGTCAATGATGTTTATGTAAAGGATATAACGCACTGCCAATTAGGGTGTTAAAATTATTCTGTCAAACAATAAAAAAATACAAAATGAAAAGTTTACTTATTACAATTTTAGCGTTGATTGTCAAAGGTGCAATAATCTACACTTTACTAATTTTTGCATTAAAATATTATAAACAAGATTTACCATTTTATGTGCAAAATCCGTTGGTATGGTTGCTCGTTTACTTACCTGTTTTTATGGGATATGAGAGTTTAATTAATGTCATATTTTCAAATAAAAAGAAGGATGCAAAAGGTAGCAGCTAACACACTTATTCAACCGTAAAAGAAAATAACTATGTGGCCCTTCAAACGCAAACACAAATGTGATTTTACCAAACCAATCGCATCTCTATATGTTTCCTTTCACACACGGGATATTCTATATGAATGCTCATGTGGTAAGAGAAAAATTGAACAAGTGACCAGAGCATTCGGCGAGTCGTTCCCCATTGAAACAACCATGCTTCTCACACGGAAAGAATTAAATCGGATGGCTGAGGATATAGATTATCTAAGATAAATTTGGTGGATTGGAAAAATAGTCTTATCTTTGATTTCTAAATCAAACGAAATGAATAAAGAAACAAAAGGTTTTATTGCTGTGCTTGTTATTCTCATCGCAGTATCATTACTTAAGCCCTTCTTCAAGACCAAGCCCAAAACTCCGACAATTGAAATGATAAGTACGAGTTATGTGCCGACAGAGCAAGAGAGAACAATATTAAGGCTTGAACAAGCTAACTGGAAGATGGGGGCTCAATTGGATTCAATCGAGAAGACCAAGCCACATGTGGTTGCAGTAATGAAGGACGGTGATATAAATTTGGTAAAAATCCACTGGTATGTCATGGCTAATAAATAATTCCAGTGAAAAATGACGAGAAGCCCTGCAAGAAATTGTGGGGTTTTTTGTTTAAATAAATTTGGTGGATTGGAAAAATAGTCTTATCTTTGAGTTCTAAACCAATCAACATGGACATGATAACCATTAGCACAAAGTGCGAAACAGCTCGATATCCAATGGGTGAGTACATTCAAGAGAATATTCCTGAAATTCAAAAACTAATCGACGGTTTTAAAACCATCGAAGAGTTTAAAGGTAGACCAATTAATTTTATCTGTATGGGTTCATCAGGGGCTATCGTTGCCGCATTATTTTCTCTGCAAGTAGATAACTCAAAAATAACACATATTAAAAAAGATGGTGAAAGCTCACACGGTGGTAATTATTTTGATAACTACGACTTTAAAAATATCAATGTGATTGTTGACGATTTTGTTGGTACTGGTACTACATTGAATCTGATTTATTCCATCATTGGTGAATACTGCCCACATATTAATTGTGTTTGCGTTACACGATATAATGAGAGCTATATTAATTTTAGACCTGACTATGTTGTATCAAAATAAATTTGGTAGATTGGAAAAATAGTCTTATCTTTGTATTCTAAACAATCAACATGAAAAAAGAATTAAAGCAAGCAATTGTAAACTTCATCTTTGATAATGATAAGGAGTTCCAATTGTTTAGTGCCACGGCTGAGAAGTTCAGACCGTACATTTACACCAATGATGGGCAGTATCTTATCGGCGGCGAAGAAGTTAACGATTTTATATCAGCCGCAATTAAATTATTAAACAGATAATCATGAGCAAAGCGAAAACAATTAAGAGAATCAAAGCAATCCTCGGTGATTGGGGTGGAACCAACACAGCCGAATTGGAGTTGGACTGTTCACCATGTATCAACTCAATTGGCAACGGTAAGAATAACGTATCACAACTCATTGAGCGTTTTAATGTGGATAGCGTTACAGCTATCACATATCATGATGAACTTGAGCTGGGTGAAGAGGATATTGATTATGAGGACTTGAGCAATGAGTTGCTGGATGAAATTCTGAATATCATGGAAGAGTATGACGTATCAATGAACAAAGCTATGTATAAATGCAGGGATGAAAACTTTTAAATAAATTTGGCAGAGTCCAAAAATAGTCTTATCTTTGTAATCTAAACCAAACAAATGGATAATATAAAAGTACAATCAACAGTTGAAACAGTTGATAAGCCGAGTATCGACGATTGGATGAACGAGTTTAAGGTATCATCACGGTACCAAATTCAGCATCATTCCCTGAATGAAAACCAACCCTTTGATATGAAACTATTCAAAAAGAACCTTGACAAAGGGTTGAAGAACCCGTATCTTAATACAAAACTACAACCATGGAAATGATAATCTTTAAAGAAGGTTCTAACTCATATAACCTTATGTGGGATTGGATTAAGAATCACCCTATCAATGCTGGGATTGAAAACCCTGAGATAGCATATAATGACGGGGATACATGGCAGCATATGGGCTCATTCCGACAAGGGGATAGGACAATCTCAGAATTTAGACATCGCAAACACCCATCAACCGATGATAGGGTTAACCTGAAGTTCAGCCACCCGAATATCGTACCTGAAGAAGATATCGAAGTGAAGTATGCGGTAAAATAAATTTGGCGTTGTCCTGAAATAGTCTTATCTTTGTAATCTAAACCAACAGACATGAAACTTTACTTAACTCCAACAGAAAAAAAGAATCTTAGAGAAAACAAAGATATTGAGGGTTATACTGAGCGTAAATATTATTTACCAGCAGCGGTTGGTTCAATTCTGCATGGTATTGGTACTGGTCGATTGTTTGATAAAATCGGTTATTATTGGGTGTATGGTGACATTCAAAATTATGTGAATAAAATGAACAAGGTTGACCGTCGTGCTGAATATCAAAGAAGCATGGAACCAACAGTTGACGTTTATAACCTAAAGTACAATTCAACACAATATTGGTTTGATTGTGTTGGCACTGATAATGAATGGGGTAATACTGGTGATTATGTTACCAATGGCAGAGTGAATAAACTTAATTTTAAGATTACAAATGTTTTTATATCTGAATTAAGACAAGGCAAAGGGAAATATAAAGATATTATATTTAAAATATACATAAAATATTGCTCTGAAGAAAAAAGAATTTCAAAATAAATTTGGTGGGTAACAAAAATACCCTTATCTTTGTAATCTAAAAACAAACAAACCATGAATTTAGAAGTACAGTATTTCGACTACGATAGATTTGCTGGTAAATCAAACCCTAGTGGCAAACCTCAGCTTATTGAAAAGCCAACCGAGGATGAAATCTTTGAAGAATTCTACAACAAAAACAACTCACTTCGTTATTGCAATGGCTCTTATTGGAGATTCACCAACTATGATGATGATGTTAGATATCATGAATGGAGAAGAAACCTCTCACCAACCCGTTCTTTTAATCTATACTACGGAAAAGGTGGTATCGTTGATTAAATAAATTTGGTGGTCTGCTAAAATACCCTTATCTTTGTAATCTAAAAACAAACAATTATGAAAGAAATAAACTTATTAGAACATTCTACATATAATGTGGAATTAATAAAAAAAAACAACTTGTTGTTTGATACGCTATTCAATAAGATATCAACCACTTATAAACTTTTTAATCTAAGAGATTATTCTGAAAGTAATATCCGACGAGTATCGTTTTCCCCAACACCATCAAGAACTAATAATGTATTTATTACCATTACACCTAATTGTGAGATTGATTTCAACTTTAGAGGTGACCACAATAAAATAGAATCGATAAAGGGTAACTACGAAACGTTTAAATTTATCCACGATACCAGCTTGACTATTATAATTACATACGATAATTATTGTAGTCATATACCAACTATCGTTAAAGCTATTGAGGCTTGTGGTTATAGCTTTGTAAAATAAATTTGGTGGTTATCAAAAATAACCTTATCTTTGTAATCTAAAAACAAACCACATGACAAAAAACTGGACACTGACCATCTACAAAAAAAATAATTCAATAGCTAAACAATTTAAGATAATTGACAGAATCGAATCAGAGGCTAATAATGAAGCGATGCGTTATATTGAAAATTTCCGCATCACACTGGATTGGACATTACAACCAGCCACAAAGGTTGAACTCAATACATTATCAGAATTAAACTAAAAGTTATAATAATGGCAAAGCAACGATTTATCTACAAAGGACTTTTACCTGACCTTAAAGCGTTAGACGAAGGGTGGGAAATCACTGATGATGATTTAGAACAATTAGCCAGTAATATTGCTAATCCATTAAACGAACAATTTCCCTATGATTATGTTGAGATAACCGAAGCTCAATATCAACGCATTCGTAAAGATGCAATTAATTACGGTGTATTTGACCAATTTCAAGATTAAAATAATTCACTATGTTATACGCACACGTAAACAATGACCATATCTCCATCATGGAAGATAATGGTGGCGATGAAAATGAAATTGTTGGATGGCACTCTGATGAGTGGAAGGAAGACCCTGAAATGGTTGTTCCAGCCATTGCCAACGCAATCATGCTTTGTTATGAAAACCCTGAAGGGCTGAAAGAATTACTTGCTGGATTTAAAAAATAAATTTGGCCGTTTGCTAAAATAGTCTTATCTTTGTAATCTAAAAACAAACCAACATGACAACTCTTACACAACTTAAAAATGTATTTTCCCTTGAAGAACTTCAAGCCCTGAACATTGGACGGGTTATCTATGAAGTGGGTGGACGTGGCGGCTATTGCGGCTTTCATGCAACAAGCATTGCGGAACACTTCGGTATCAATGCCTATGAACTGCCAGGCAAGTTTGGTTGCTATGTTAACTACTTAGGTGGCGGCATTCGTGGCGCAATTACTCAATCAGATTATGACCGTGTTAACACTTCGGCAAGGAAGATGAAACTCCTTTCAGCCCTTGCAGCAGCTTGTGTACGGGTATATGAGGATATGGAAGGTAGCCTGAATGATGAGGAAGATGAGGACGGTGAAACCAATTGGGATGCAATGGCGACCAAAGGTGCAAGGGCGGCTGGTATCACAAGGGCATATTAAATTTGGTTGGTAACAAAAATACCCTTATCTTTACGTTCTAATAAATTACAACATGGGAAGATTATCCGAATATAAATTGTCAGACTTATTTAGCTTTGAAGAACGTGATATCACAAGTCATATGCTTTATGAAATGAAGCTGGGATATAAATTTAAAGATGCTTTCGAGTATCTTCTTACAAGGCTCCCTATCCAGAAGCTAAAGGCTGACCTCAGAAAACTTAAATGGGATGAAGGCAAGAATTACGATTGGGCTATCATCAAAGATGGCAGGGTTACCATTATCTTCAGACAGTATCGGTTGCATTATACAATCTTCTTTAAAGTTGATGGCGAAGGTAAAATGGCAGAATACAATACTAAATACGGCTGCTTATCATTCCATACAGACACCAAACACTTATCCGATGATGTTAGCGACAGTTATTGTGATGATAACTTCCGTGACATGAGCCGCTACATTAAGCCATTGATAAAACTATTGGAAGAGGATAAGGTACATGGTTTATGGAACCCACTTTCTTTTAAAGCTGATGATGAAGAAAGAAGGCCTGACCATATAGAAGCTAAAAACATTTGGAACGGTGGTATGGATGACCTTTCATCTATCAATGATTTTATCTTTTGTTGTGATGAACTGTTTGATAAATATCTTGAACTGTTTGCCAAGAATGAAATGATGGATAGGTTAAAGACTATCAAGGTTGGTGATATGCTTGGTGTTTATAAAGTAACAGCAGTACGTGCCGCAACCAAAGATGAATATTATCATGATGCTGGGTTAGAATTGAAGAATACTAATTTCAAAGACAGCAAACCATCATGGGCTGATGTTTATAGCCTAACAAGATATTACCTGAATAATGTAATACCAGAATTAGATTTGGCCGATTCAAAATAATTACGTATCTTTACATTCTTAACGGGATAAGCTAGGATTTGAGAATTTGTCGCTGACACAACAGCTAGTTTATCGAGGTGGGTATGAGAATTCGTCGCTGACGCATCACCACTTCTACCGTTTTTATTGCCAAGGGCTTTTTAGATATTCATAACCATTAAAACGTCAGATATGCCGCTGAATAGAGGTTCCCCCGAATAAGACTACATAAATAAAACATTCAAGAAGATAATAGACAGAAAAAAAAGCCCCTGAAACAATCAGGGGTTTTTTATTTGGTGGTTTGGAAAAATAGTCTTATCTTTGTAATCTAAACCAAAAACTATGTTATTAAATAAAGAATTTACCGCCGAACTTAATTTCAAATGCAAAGGATTAAACGCCCATGCTCTTATGGGTGTTATTAATATTGGTGCTATTACACTTAATGCCAATGACCGCATTTTTATTCTCGACCCATACTACACAGATTTTTACCCCAATGACCCTGCAATTACAGATATTGAAGTAAGGTGTAAATTGGAAATAGATGTTGAAACCTTTGGCGAGGAGAATTTTACCCTATTAGCCAGTGACCTTGATGCTGTTACAGGTACGTTCTATTGCGAAAGTGATGGCGAAGAAGATGATTTTGTTGTGGAAGATATTATCCTAACAATTAATATTGACTCAAAACAATTAGAAATAAAACTAATATTAGAATAACCTAAACCAAAAACTATGTTACAAAAAGAAGATGTACTAAAAGTGGCGGCTGTAATCAAATTCCAGCCAACGGATAATGAGATACAATCAATCCTAAAAGAATACCCATCATGGGAAGCGGACCGACCAATCGATAATTGGACCGAAATTATCGAAGACATGCTGTATCAAACAATTGATATGAGGTTGTATAAATAAATTTGGTTGGTATTAAAAATAGTCCTATGTTTGCATTCTAAAACAAACATTATGGAATATAAACAAGTATGTAAGACTTGCGGCTCCGAAGAAGTTGCTCGTTGTAAATGGGTAAATGTAAATAACGAATATATTTACGGACAAGATTCAGGTACTACATTAGAGTGGTGCTTCGGTGAATGCAGAGATGAAACAACAATCGTTGATATAGAAGATTATGTAAACCCCGATGACGATATTTAAGATGTCCCTTGAACAAGGATAGTTCAACTGAAACGGAGAAGGTGGCAAGGATAGCGTACTTGCCGTTAAATGATTTCCAGCGTCGCAATGCTCTGACCGAAAGGTTAATTCATTCATCAGTACCTTAAAAATCAGCCCTATCTGTTTCTTTTTTATTTGGTAGTTTGGATAAATAACCTTATCTTTGTGTTATGAGAGAATTAATAATTAGCCGATTAAACGAAATAAAAACAACATGGAACGGGTTTCCTAAGGGTGTACAACGCTGGGGTAGTTTTTATAATGGTGAAGATAATCTTCATGTATCTGAAATAGTCTTTGATGAATTATCAGATGAATTGTTAGCTAAATTCTTTGAAACAATAGTTAGAACAATGACCAAACAATATTGATGAAGACACTTGTCATACACCCCAAAGACAGCACAACAGATTTCCTTTGCCAAATATATGAAGGAAGAGGATGGACGGTTATAACCGAGCCAAAGACTCCCAAGAGTCAACTCAAAGAAGCAATCAAAGAACATGACAGAATCGTTATGCTCGGACATGGCTGTGGTGAAGGCTTATTGACCAAGGTTCCTTTCAGGGTTATGGTTGGCTCAGATTTGGTTTATCTCTTAAGAGAAAAGACTTGTGTGGGTATATGGTGCAACGCTGATGAATTCTTTAACCGTTATGAACTCAAAGGATTCTACACGGGAATGATTATAAGCGAAATGGACGAGGCTCTGATGTACAGCATACATCAAGCAACCCCAGCAGAGGTAAACGAATCTAACACGCTATTCACCAACGCTATCACCAACTCAATCATGAGCGAATCAATGCTCACAGAAGCAAAGGCTGCGTATTATAGCGACACAAACCCGATTATATTATTCAATCAAGACAATCTATATGAACGAATTAATTAATTTTGCCAACGGTTTCATCCGTGATAACCCTCAGTTCAAAAGCGAAGTGCATGACCTTGTACAACTTTGTGAGGATGAGATTGATGAAGGCGGCTCACCTGAACATGAGATTCAATTGTGTGAAGAATCTATCAGGCAATTATTGGTAGATTAATTTGGTGGTGTCCTGAAATAGTCTTATCTTTGTAATCTAAACCAATTGATATGATAGGTCAATACTCAAACGACGAATTCGAACAAATGCTATCCAAGGCTTTTATGTGTCACTCCCGTAACTACGAAACTAAGATAGCTAGTATTCGTGTTGGTAATACATATAACTATTACAAACAACATGATGACGGTAGTTGGACAAACTACGATTGTAAAACTAAATATTAAAACAACTGATATGTACGATGATTCAGCTTATTGCTGCCCAAGCTGCGGCAAACCAAGTTCAGAGTGTGAACCAACAGACCATTACTCATATGTATGCCCTGACTGCGGCACTGACTTTGAAACTCCCGACACCTAGGCTGAATGTACATGGGATTAATTAAATTTGGCTGGTAACAAAAATAGTCTTATGTTTGCATTCTAAATGTAAACATATGAACAAATTAGAAAAGGAAATCAACAATCTAAGTGAAGATGAAGCAAAGGACATGCTGTGGAGTATGATTAATGATACTTATACTGTTGTTACTTGGCCAGACAGCCAGAACTACATGAATAAGAAGTGGTTCATGGATGAAGCTATCCTCGATGTTGATAGTAAGTTCGGTGATTCAGCCTACTTGATTCCCACTAAGTATGTGATGAATTAAATTTGGTGGAACCAAAAATTATTCATACCTTTGGGGGTTGACTCCAATGGATGTACACTTTTGTGTGCATGAGGTGGCCCACCTAGTTGGTGGGCCTTGTCATGAGTGTCTTAAGCCTGAGCCTTAACCACATCGAAGCGGCTTTTGTACTCAGCCTGTATCGCCTCGAACTGCGGCAAACAATCCTTGGCACTTCTGCCTTTCAGCCCGTAATACTTTTTGATGCCGCTGAACTTAATACCTCGGAACGTCATACCCTTTGCCATTAGCTTCAGGTTGAAGTGGTGAACTGCTAATTGATAACCGAAGTAATCAACAGCCTTTGCACCGTATGATACGGACGGTGCTTTGAGTGAACCAGCAGCAACTTGCTCCTGAGCCAACTCGAAATTTGTCT
>Ga0315288_10008456_pt1 | contig 12982 bp, 11 predicted proteins | sample YL17G11_20_MG_FD_203454 | JGI IMG/M metagenome (GOLD analysis project Ga0315288, IMG submission 203454) | Sediment microbial communities from Yellowstone Lake, YNP, Wyoming, USA - YL17G11_20 | ecosystem: Environmental > Aquatic > Freshwater > Lake > Sediment | place: USA: Wyoming | collected...
AGCCTCTTGGCGTGGCAATCGCGTGGTGTTCGCGAGGGTGTACGAGATCGCCACGTCGCTTCGCTCCTCGCGATGACAGGCTCTATCGGCAATTTCGGGTTGACCCCACCGATTCCAGTATGATACAAAACTAGTGTTGCGTATCAATAACGACTTTACAATAATCCTGGAACTGTCATTCCCGCGAAGGCGGGAATCCAGACGTCGTTCCCGCGAAGGCGGGAATCCAGGCCTTTTTAAACTGGATTCCGGATCAAGTCCGGAATGACAGCATTGTAAATTCATTGCTGATACACCACACTAGACGCATCCTCTCAGTCGACAGAACGACCGTGAACGGAACCAAAAGACTTTTTATTGCCGTCGCCATCCTTCTTTTTTTATCGTTGGCCACGTTCTTTCCGCTTCGAGCCCAGATCATCTCCGACATCGGCGTCAAAGGCGGCATCAATTTTACGAATATTACGTTTCCCCTGCCCGCCCAGCCATGGAACTCCAAAACAGGGCTCATCGCAGGCGCATTTATCACGTTTAGAATCAACGAGTTTCTGTCCATTCAGCCGGAATTCTTGATCTCCGAAAAAGGCGCTCGCTGGGGAGGCCTCTCAGGGGGGAACATCGTTACCGTGACGGACGAGATCACGTACTTGGATATTCCCCTTCTCTGGAAGTTCAATCTTCCCTCTCTTTCGAAATCCGGTGTTCAACCCCATCTCTATTGGGGACCATGTTGGAGCACTAAATTAATCGGGACGCACTCCACCCAGATGGACGAGCAGATCAAAGAGGACAAGATCCAGGATCTCAACGACGAGGATTTTAGTTTGATTCTCGGGGGCGGAATCGAGATCAAAGCGTTAACGGGGAAGATATCTTTCGACTTGCGTTTCGGGTCAAGCTATTCGAGTATCTTCAAGACCGCCAATAATAAAAACCGCATCATTTCCATTCTCGTCGGCTATTCGTTTGACTAAAAGCTCTAAGCTAATAAAGACGAAAAGCGACAGCCGCTAAATAGAAATATTTAATAAAAGAAAGATCTTAGAAAGCTCCGCTGATTCGGTTTGACAGAATCGATTTTTTTGCTATAATTTATGAGAAAGCGCTTTATTGAAGGGGATGATCATGAAGGACAATTTTTCCTTGAAAATTCTGGTCGTTTGTTTATTAACTCTAGGCCTTTTCCATGCTTATGCCTGCAAAAAGGAAAACGCTCCTCCTTCATCCGGTCCGACGGCACCGGCCATCTACTCCGAAATCGACACCCAAGCTGTCGCAGCCAAAACCGGGATAAAATTTAGCGTCATTAAAGCTGATTCTCAGGGCACCGATATTCGCTATAAATTTCTTTGGATTTGTTTCGCGAACGGGACGAACCAGGACAAGGTCGAAGAGGTGGTTAAAAACATCCTCGACGCTCTCATCGCGAAATTTCCCCGTACATACCATAGTTTCACGTTCCATCTTTTTTACGAAAAAGACCTAAAAGGCCTCCCGGAAAATTCGTGGACGTTTGCCTGCGCTGTTTTTCTTCCCGGGGGAAATCGAGCGCTGGTCGGCCGTGTTCCCATCGACGATTACAAGGAGTATCGGCTGTCTTTTTCTTATAAAAAATAGAATGCCGGAGAATATTTTGCTTTATTTTAATGCCTGAATTCGGTATCATATCGCCTTAATTTAAAAGAGGAATTGCGACATGGATCAAATAGAACAAAACGAAGAGATCAATCTCTGGGAATACATCGAAGTCCTATTAAGGCGAAAATGGCTTATCATCGTCCCGACCTGCTTGCTCGTTCTTATCGTCGGCATTTATAGCTTTCTCCAAACACCCGTTTGGGAAATTGATGCGGTCCTTCAGCCCAGCAAATTTTTATCTCAAACCGAAGACGGAAGATTCACCGAAGTTTTTGTTTCCGAACCCAAACAAATCGCGGGCGAGATCAATCAAGCTTCTTACAACAGCATTGTTGCCGCGGAGACGAATGCCGATCTCCGAAAAATGCCGAAAATTCAAGCTGAAAATCTTCGCGATACCAAGCTCGTTCGCATTTGGGTTCGCTTGCCGGACATAGAAAAGGGAAAAAGGATTCTCGATAGTCTTTTCGGACATCTCCAAAGCGAATTGAATAAAAAAATCGACGTCGAACTGAAGGGGATCGACAGCCAAATTTTCACCAAAGAAAACGCGATCCGGCAGAACGATTTGTTAGGCAAGGATAAACTCAACGAAATCAAGATGTTGGAGATAAAAAAAACGAAGCTCCGCCAAGAAATAACGACCGAAGAAAACAAGCTCAAAATTTCGGAGCAACGCGCTCAGGAAATCACAGCGGAAATGAAAAAAATCGAGATCAAGATCGCGGATTTCGACGAGAGATGGAAAAAAGTCCTGAGCGAACAGAAACAAGGGACTGAAGCCGTTCTCATGCTGCTCTATTCGAGCGAGGCGCAAACAAACTCCCGTTATCTGAACACGCTCGAAGAAAATCTGAGCCGGGAAAAGATCACCCAGGAAATGCTTCAATTAAGCGTCAAGGCAAAGAGCGAAGGAATTCGCGAATTCGACGCGCAAATTGAAAAGCAGAAAAACGAGATGGAAAAAGTCCAGACGTCCTCAGAAAATATCAAACAACAGACCGAGCTATTGAAGGGGCAAAAAGATAGAATCGATTTCGCCAATTGGGTTAAAGTTCCGACGTCATCGATTAATCCCGTTGCCCCAACCAAAATAAAGAACGTCTTAATAGCGGGAATATGCGGACTTTTATTTTTCGGATTCCTCGCTTTTTTCTTGGAATACATCGAAAAGAATAAAAAGAAAATCGCGTCCAAATAACGCTATTTATCTTATTTTTTCCTGCTTTAAGCCCGAAATTACCAATAGAAAAGGGAAGTCGATTATTTTCTTGTCTTTGCGAGCGACCGAAGGGAGCGTGGCAATCATAATCCCCCCACACCCCCCTTTAGTAAAGGGGGGGAAGGGGGGATTAGCCACGTCGCTTCGCTCCTCGCGATGACACGCTCTATCGGCAATTCCGGGTTTTAAGTTGGGCTTTTTTCAATACATTAAAAATACTATAATATCTCCAATCAAATGTGCGGTGTTCTAGGCCTCTACAGCAATCGTGACGTCTTCCCCGATCTCTACCAAGGGCTCCTGGCCATCCAACACCGCGGCCAGGACTCGGCCGGCATCATCACCTACGACGGCCGCTTCCACACCAAGAAGGGCAACGGCCTCGTCCGCGACATCTTCACCGCGGAGCACGCCAAACGGCTCCGGGGGCACATCGGCATCGGCCACACCCGCTACCCCACGATCGGCGGCGGCCGGGGGGAGGACGCCCAGCCGTTCCAGGTCAACTCGCCCTTCGGCATCATCATGGCCCACAACGGCAACGTCGTCAATTACGCCGAGCTCAAGACGCTCCTCTTCGAGAAATACCACCGCCTCCTCAATTCGGACAACGACGTCGAGAGCATCCTCAACGTCTTCGCTCAGGAGCTGGCCCACCAGAAGACCAAAGAGCTGAGACCGGAGCATATTTTCAAAGCCGTCCGAGGCGTTTACAGCAAGGTCGTCGGCAGTTACTCGGTCGTGGCTTATATCGCCGAGCAAGGCCTGGTCGCGTTCCGCGACCCCTTCGGGATCAAGCCGCTCGTCTGGGGCGTGCGCCGCGACGGGCTCATCCCGTCCTTCGCCGTCGGCTCGGAGAGCGTCTCGCTCAACATCATGGGATTCGATGAGATCCGGAATATCGCCGCCGGCCAGGCGATCTTCATCGACAAGGACCGCACCGTCCACACCAAACAGCTCGCCCGCAGTTCCCACTCGCCCTGCCTGTTCGAATGGGTCTACTTCGCCCGGCCCGACTCGTTCATCGACGGGGTCAACGTCTACCGCTGCCGGATCAACCTCGGCAAGCTCCTCGCCGAAGAGATCAAAAAGACTGGCCTGCATATCGACGTCGTCGTCCCCGTTCCCGATTCGGCGCGCGACGCGGCCATCGAAATCGCCCGCAAGCTCAACCTGAATTACCGCGAAGCCCTGGTTAAAAACCGCTACATCGGCCGGACCTTCATCATGCCCGCCGCGAGCGAGCGCGAGATCTCGGTCCGGATGAAGCTCAACCCGATCGCCGCCGAGTTCAAGGACAAGGACGTCCTGCTCGTCGACGACAGCATCGTCCGGGGCAACACCTCGCGGGCCATCGTCGAGATGGTCCGGGAGTGCGGGGCCAAGCACGTCTATCTCGCCTCGTATTCTCCCCCGCTCCGTTTTCCCTGCGTTTACGGCATCGACATGCAGACACGGACGGAGTTCGTCGCCCGCGACCGGGACGTCGAGCAGATCGCCAAGAAGATCGGCGTGGACAAAGTCATTTACCAGGCGCTGGACAATTTGAAGAAAGCCGTGCGGCAGGAGAATCCGAAGCTCAAGCATTTCTGCGCCGCCTGTTTCGACGGAAATTACGTGACGGGAGACGTGACGCCGGAAATGCTCAAAACGATCGAGAACGAGCGCCAGGGCGCCCAAGACCGCCAATTGGAGCTGAATATATAATGAATTCGTCATTGCGAGCGACCGAAGGGAGCGTGGCAATCTCCATGATAATCCCCCCTTCCCCCCCTTTACTAAAGGGGGGGAAGGGGGGATTAGCCACGGCGCTCCGTTCCTCGCGATGACATTTTATTTAATTATATGTAATCGCGAGGCCGGCGTTGCCGGCCGTTGTAAGCCGACCCAGAGGGTCGTCCTGAGCGAAGCGAAGGATCTCATTCAACTTCGGGAAGTGTGAATGAGATCCCTCGAAAGACTCGGGATGACGCTTCTGAATTATTAAGGAGGTATGATGCGCATACTCATCACCGGCATCACCGGATTCGCCGGGAGCCACTTGGCGGAATACATCCTGGCCGAGCATCCAAACGCCCACGTCTTCGGCCTCGTCCGCTGGCGGAGCCGGATGGACAACATCCTCCAGATCCGGGACAAGGTCGAACTGCACGAGGCCGATCTCAAGGACATCATCTCGCTTAAGAAAGCGCTGGCCGAGATCAAGCCTGACCGGATCTTCCACCTGGCCGCCCAGAGCTTCGTCCCCGCCTCCTGGAAGCTACCGGTCGAGACCTTCGCCATCAACGCCCTCGGCCAGATCAACCTCTTCGAAGCGGTCTTGAGCCTGAAGCTCGATCCCAGGATCCAGATCGCCGGGTCGAGCGAGGAATACGGTCACGTCAACCCCGATGAAGTGCCGATGAAAGAGACCAATCCCCTCCGGCCGCTCAGCCCTTACGCCGTGAGCAAGGTCGCCCAGGATCTTCTGGCTTATCAATATTTTATGAGCTACGGCCTGAAGACCGTCCGGACGCGCGGGTTCAACCACACGGGACCGCGGCGGGGCGATGTCTTCGTCACCTCGAATTTCGCCAAGCAGATCGCCGAGATCGAGAAGGGGAAGAAGAAACCGGTCATCCATGTCGGCAACTTAGAGGCCAAGCGCGACTTCACCGACGTCCGGGACATGGTCCGCGCTTATTGGCTGGCCGCGGACAAAGGCGAGGCCGGGGAGGTCTACAACATCGGTTCGGGCAAGACCATGGCCATGAAGGACATGCTCGACATCCTGTTGTCCTTGAGCAAGGCCAAGGTCAAGGTCCAGGTCGATCCCGCCCGGCTCCGGCCTTCGGACGTGCCCATCCTGTATTCCGATTGCCGCAAATTCGTCTCGCTGACGAAATGGAAGCCCCGCATCCCCCTCGAAAAGACGTTCAAGGACCTTTTGGATTATTGGAGGGAAAGAGTCTAAGAAAAAATGTGAGATCGCCACGGCCCAGAGGCCTCGCGATGGCAAAATAAATTGTCATTGCGAGGAGCGAAGCGACGTGGCAATCTCACCTACCGACAATTAGCCATGAAAGAAAAGATGCGCGTCCTCATCACCGGCGCCTCCGGATTCGTCGGACGCCATCTGATCGATCATCTTTCCGCGGCGAATGAAAAATCGAAGGTCGAGATCTTTGGAACGTGTTTCCCCGAAAAACCCGAGCACTGCGCGGACCTCTGCCGGCAATCACCTTCGGTCCGGCTCATTCATGTCGATCTGCGCTCGGCCGATTCCGTCACCGAACTCATCAAGACCGTCCGCCCCGATCGGATCTTCCACCTGGCCGCGATCTCGCACGTCCGCACCACCTGGGACAAGCGCCGGGAAACGCTCGAAACGAATCTCATGGGCACGTTCCATATCTATGAGGCCGTCCGCCTCTACGCCCCGCGGGCGAGGATCCTGTTCGTCAGCTCGTCCGATGTCTACGGATTCCTGAAGCCGAAGGAGCACGCCCGGGCTTTCAGGGAAGAGGAACGGAACGGCGTCGTCAGTCCCTACGCCTTCACCAAAGCGAGCGGCGAACTCCTGAGCGAATTCTACGCGGAGAGCGAGCATCTCGACATCGTCGTCGCCCGGCCATTTCCGCATACGGGGCCTGGGCAGACGGCAGACTTCGTCTGCTCGGATTGGGCCCGGCAAATCGCGCTCATCGAGAAGGGCAAGCTCTCCCCCATGATCAAGGTCGGAAACCTCAAGCCCTGCCGCGATTATTCCGACGTCAGAGACGTCGTCCGTGCCTATGATCTTCTGTTGAAGAAGGGGAAGCGCGGCGAGGTCTATAACGTCGCCACGGGCACGGCGCCCGCGCTCAAAAGAACCCTGCGGACCCTGCTCTCCTTCTCGACGCGCCGGATCGAGGTCCGGGTGGACCCGGAGAAGCTGAGGAAGGCCGATATCCCCTATCTCGCCGGCTCCAACACGAAGATCAAGACCCGGACGGGCTGGGAACCGCGCATTCCCCTGGAGAAAACTTTGCGAGATCTTCTAGAGTATTGGCGGGGCCGGGTATGAAAAACGTGTCATCGCGAGGAGCGAAGCGACGTGGCAATCTCGCCTTATAAGAATGAAAAGTACGAGTCACCGTTTTCAACCTGAACTTGTTTGGTGTATCGGCCTTGTCATCCCCGCGGTCCCTCTTGTCATCCCCGCGGAGGCGGGGATCCAGGTTACCGGATGAACGGGCTGGATTCCCGCTTTCGCGGGAATGACGGCTACGGGAATGACAGCTTCCCGCTCCCCAGGGCGATAACAGGGGCTAGCAGAGGGATTATTTCCTGTCCTTGTAATACGCCTCGTAAAATGACTTGAAGTCCGCGCTCCGCTCCTTGATCTTGCGCCACCAATCCTCGTTCTCGACATACCATTGGACCGTCTGCTCGAGGCCGGCCTCGAAGGAGACCTCCGTCCGCCAGCCCAGGGCCCGGAGCTTGCGGCAGTTCAGGGCGTAGCGCCGGTCATGTCCCAGCCTGTCCGGGACGAACTTAATCATGTCCTTGCTCTTGCCGAGGAGTTTCACGATCCGCTTGGCCACGTCGATGTTCCGATGCTCGTCGTTGGCCCCGATATTATAGGCCTCGCCGAACGCCCCGCGGCGCGCCGCGACTTCGATCCCCCGGCAGTTGTCCTCGACGAAGAGCCAGTCGCGGACGTTCAGGCCCTTGCCATAGAGAGGCAGCGATTTGCCCTCCATCGCGTTCGTCGTGAAGAGCGGGATGAACTTTTCGGGGTATTGATGGGAACCGTAGTTGTTGCTCGGGCGGACGATGACGACCGGCAGGCCGTAGGTCACGTGATAGGCGTAGGCCAGCCGGTCCGCGCCGGCCTTGCTGGCGGCATACGGGGAGGACGGGTTCAGCGCGTCGGTTTCCTTGAAAAACCCTTCGTCGCGGCTCCCGTAGACCTCGTCCGTCGAAACGTGGATGAAGAACTCGATGTGCGGGGCCCGGCGCAGCCCTTCCAGCAGGATGAACGTTCCGAAGACGTCGGTCAACACGAACTCTCCGGCGTCGACGATCGAACGATCGACGTGGGTCTCAGCGGCAAAATGAAACACGCCCTGAACTCTCTCGAAAATCCCGGTGACGAGCTCCTTGTTGCGAATATCTCCCTGGATGAATTCGTAACGGGGATCGCAGCCGACGTCGCGGAGATTGTCCAGGTTCCCGGCGTAGGTCAATGCATCGAGATTGATGATCCGGATGTTGAGATACCGCGCCAACATCATTCGGACGAAGTTACTGCCGATAAAGCCCGCTCCGCCCGTAACGAGGATCGTCTTGCCATCCAGAACGCGCTCGGGTAGCGCTGATGTCGTTTTTTTCATAATGTCGACCTTATAGTTAGACTGTCGTCCTGAGCGCAGCGAAGGATCTCACACACCCCCCCTTTACTAAAGGGGGGCGAGGGGGGATTATTGTTGAGATTGCCACGTCGCTGAGCTCCTCGCAATGACAAATTGAATTATCCGTCTTTCCTCTTCCAGTCGTAGGGTATCTCGCCCCCGTGCGGGTCCAGCCGCTGCTCGTCCGGGTTTTTATAGTCATACATCTCGGTCGGCGCGTTGACGACCATCGACTCCGTATCGCTGACGCACATCCAGCCGTGGTAGATCCCGGCGGGGATATGGATCAGGATCGGATTGTGAACGCCCATATAGAGCTGATCGATCTTGCCGTGCGTGGGAGATCCCTGCCGCGCGTCATAAAGAGCCAGCTTGACCATCCCCGCCACGCAGGCCATGTTATCGGCTTGCTTCTCGTGCTTATGCCAGGCCTTGACCACGCCGGGATAGGTCGTCGTCACATAGACCTGGCCGAACTTCTCGAAGAATTCATCATCCGCCCGGAACATCTCCATGAGCCGGCCCCTCTCGTCGGGGATCACCTTGAGCTTTTTAATCTTCACGCCGTCGATCATGTCCGACTCCTTCCTTAAATGCCCTCTTCGGCCATGCGCGTTAGATAGTCACCATAGGAATTGGGGATCTCCTTGGCCTGGCGGAGCAGTTCGGCTTTGTCGATATAGCCCAGGTGAAAAGCGATCTCCTCCGGACAGGCGATCATCATCCCCTGTCGATCCTCGACGGCCTGGACGAAATTGGAGGCCTGGAGCAGGGATTCGTGCGTCCCGGCGTCGAGCCAGGCCACGCCCCGGCCCATGATCTCGACCTTCAATTCGCCTCGCCGCAGATATTCGCGGTTGAGGTCGGTGATCTCGATCTCCCCCCGCTCCGAGGGTTTCATCCGGGCCGCCATATCCGAGACCCGGCCGTCGTAAAAATAGATCCCCGGCACCGCGTAATGCGATCTCGGCCGTTTCGGCTTCTCTTCGATGTTGACGGCCTTCATGTTCGTATCGAACTCGACGACGCCGTAGCGCTCCGGGTCTTTGACCGCGTAGGCGAAGATCAGGGCCCCGGATTCGAGACGGGCCGCATTTTTCATCTGATTGGCGAGGCCGTGGCCGAAGAAAATGTTATCGCCTAAAATGAGGCAAACGGGCCGGGCCGCCACGAACTCCCGACCGACAAGGAACGCGTCGGCCAGGCCGCGCGGCTCGTCCTGGACCTTATATTGAAAGGACAGCCCCCACTGCCAGCCGTCGCCGAGCAATGCCCGGAACGCCGGCATGGCCTCCGGCGTCGAAATGACCAGGATCTCCCGGATCCCCGCCAGCATGAGCATGGACAGGGGATAATAGACCATCGGTTTGTCATAGACGGGAAGAAGCTGTTTGCTGATGCTCAAGGTGAGCGGATTGAGCCGGGTCCCCCGCCCGCCCGCCAGGATGATGCCTTTCATGTCGTTCGTCCCTTGATGTGCCGAAGCCGCTTAAAAATTAGCACAATCCAGGGCTCAAATCAACCCTAAATTGCCGATAGAAATGGCAAGTTGTTGATCCTCGTGTCATTGCGAGCGCCCCCTTGGGCGCGTGGCAATCTCGTGTTGTTCGCGAAGGCCTACGAGATCGCCACGTCGCTTCGCTCCTCGCGATGACAGGCTCTATCGGCAATTTCAGGATCAACTGCATTGACTAGGCTGTTTCCCGAGGAAATATATCAGGTTGACAGAAGATAACAAAAAATCTAAATTGAGATATGTCCTAGTTTGGGGTTGAAAAGAGCTATGAACCCATCGAGGGACAATCGACGCGTTTTTTTTCCTGCAGCAACGGCGCTTTACGCAATTTTACTGGGCATATTTTATTGGAAATACGTGCCCCTCGTCGTCAGCTATCAGATAGCCCTTATCCCCCTTCTTCTCTTGGTTACGATCTGGACCTCGATCGACGTCCAGCGGGGCTTGTTGGCTTTCATTTTTCTTTTCCCGCTTATCAATAATCTTCCGTATTTCTTCAAACTCTATGAGCCGCTCCCCATGGCTCCGTCTGCGCTCATTTTGTTTCTTTTCTTTTTCCTAGGGTGGCTCCTCCATCGGACGTTTAACGCTCCCGATCCGGCCTCGGACCGAAAGACGCCCCATAAGCCTGTGTTTACTCCGCTCCGGTTGTTTGCCGCGCTCGTCGCCGTGTCCGCCTTGATCACCCTATGGCGTTATACCAATTTCTTCCCGTTCTGGCGACCGAGGATTTATGAACTCATCATGAACGCATTCGGGGTAAGCGCCGGCGGCGCGATCATGAGCGTCGTTTTCTATAGCTTGACTTACCTCACCGGGATCGCCTTTTTTCTAATTCTCGTTCAAGCCGTCCGCTCGGAGGCTTTCGTCCGCAAGGCGATCACCGCGTTAGGCTCGAGCGCACTTCTCTCTCTCGGATTCGGGATGTTCCAACATTTCAACTCGCTCACGCTCGGCAACAATCCCATTAGTATCGAAGTCGGGCTGTTGAACGCAACGTTCAAAGACGCTTTGTCCTTCGGCGCCTTTCTCTCTATAAGCATTCCTTTTTTCCTCGGAATCCTTCTATCCCTCAAGGGACTGCCCCGGTTGATCGTGGCGATGACGATTATCCCGTCCGGTTTTCTGATTTTTTATTCCGGCTCGAAGAGTGCCCTCCTGTCTCTTCTCGCTGCTCTCGGCGTCTTGGGGCTTTTTGCCTTGGCCGCCCTATTCAAACATCGCCATCTTCTCGCTAAAAAGGCCGTCCCGATCGGCCTGACTGTCCTCCTTCTCGCCGGCGCAACAGCCTTTTTTGTCCTCTCAAAAAAATCCCCGGTCGATTCCATCCGGAAATCGACCACAATCGTCCGCATGGGCAATTTAAGTCCCATGCTCCGCGAACGGACGTTGAAGGCCTGGACCATCGCTCTGCGGATGATAAAAGATTACCCCTTAAGTGGACTTGGCGTGGGTTCGTTCATCATCGAATCATCGAACGAGGCGAAAGCCTACGCCATGGATATTGGAGTCCCTCAGTCGGCGGAGAATCTTCTCCTTCAAATTGGAGCGGAGCTGGGAGCCCCAGGAATTCTCCTCTTCCTTTGGATTCTCTGGGAAATCCTGCGGCGGGCGATAACCGCGTATCGAGGGGCGCTTCAATCTGTTTTCGGGCGCGTTCTCATCCCCGCCGCTTTAACTGGGATATTCGCTTTTCTCCTCAATGCCCAATTCCATTCCTATATTGGCAGTTATGAGATTCAATACGTCTTCTGGTTCCTCGCGGCGATGTTCTTCGCCGTGCCTTGCGTCCGGCCACAGCCCGCTGAAAATACACCTCCCGACCGCCGCTTCAAGCTCACGGCCGGCGCGCTGATCATCATTACCGGCGCTTCTCTTCTTTGGAGCTCGACTCATTCACTCTCCCCGGCCCGGCGAACCCAACGCTACGGCCTTCGCCAGGAATTCGGCTTGGGCCCGGCCGAAAAAAACGCGGACGGCCTGGAATTCCGCTGGAGCGGCCGGTTCGCGGGGCTGACCGTGTCCATCGAAACTCCTAAGTTCATCGTTCCTATCCTCGCTTCCCATTCAGACATCCACCGGCGTCCGGTTCGGGTAAAAATCTTCATCGCGGAAAACCTCGCAACGAAACCGAGGTTGTTGAAGGACATCACCCTCAAGGAAAGCCGGTGGGAAAAAATCGAACTTACGGCGCCAGCCGCCATTCAAGAACCCTCACTGCTCCTGTTTGAAGTGGACCGAACTTGGAATCCGCTGAAGTCGGGTGTATCGGCCGACTCTAGGAATCTCGGCCTGGCTATTGGCAAAATCGAGCCTGGGAAATAAAAAGAGATTTCCGTATTGTCTGCACATACCGCCAGCCGACCATCCTTAGCGAAGACTCAACTCTCGACTCTACTGCAACTGCTATCCGGAACGGATTTAGCCATGACAAAACCGGACATATTTACTTTGCACTGTACCGGACATTTTCACTTTGCGTTTACAGAGTTCGTGCGACTTGACAAAATAATAATCCTGATGTTATGATTTTTATCAGTCAATAATAACCATCGGGGTAACCTTTGAAATAGCCTGGAATAGAAAATGAGGCGATCGGTCTCATTTCTATAAATTCTTAAGAGGAGGGAAAAATGAAAACAAGGATTATGGTCTGTGTCGTCTTTCTGCTGTTCGTGTTTACGTCGGGGATGGCCCAGGTGATGCGGCCGGTGGCGGTCTCTCCGGGCGGCGACACGGGGGTGGCGGTCGTGGGTCAGAACTGCCCGACGTTCAGCTGGTCGGCGGTGACGGGCGCGCCCTCCTACAGGATCGAGGTCTTCCGGGCGGTCGGCACGGCCATTCTGTCCTACGAGGAGATGGCCGGGCAGGGGACGGCTGTTCTGCAGAAAGAGATCCCTGGTGCGGCCTCCTCCTGGACCCCTTCCTGGGAGGAGCAACTGAGCGCCGGAGTGGAGTACGCGTGGTACGTGGGAGCGATGGACGCTCAGGGGAATATCGTCTGGTCGAAGGGGAAGGCGTTCCGGGTGGACACGACACTCGGCCTGACGGCGTCTTTATGATATACCCAAAGTACCCAGAATGATCAAACTGAAATGGACAAATAAATCGTCAAAATTCCCCATGAAAATCGTGGACTGGAATCGACGGGAAAACCCTGTAGGATACCCTGCAGGGAGGAGACATGCTCCATATGAACCAGATTGATCAGATCAAAGAACTGCAACGACA
>Ga0315288_10008459_pt1 | contig 12981 bp, 10 predicted proteins | sample YL17G11_20_MG_FD_203454 | JGI IMG/M metagenome (GOLD analysis project Ga0315288, IMG submission 203454) | Sediment microbial communities from Yellowstone Lake, YNP, Wyoming, USA - YL17G11_20 | ecosystem: Environmental > Aquatic > Freshwater > Lake > Sediment | place: USA: Wyoming | collected...
CCAATTCTGGCGGTGGGGGCGGTGGCGGTGGCGGGGGAGGTGGATTGGCCTACGTCGTTTACAACAACTATGCCGGCAATCTACCGACCGCCTCCGCAGGCTCCGGAGGGTCGCCCGGCATGGGGTCTGGCACAGGACAGACCGGATCGACCGGCTCGGCTGGGGCCAGCGGCGTCCTGCTGCGCTACAATGCCAATCGCAAGGCTTGGGAGTAGTACCGAGCGGTCGAATGCGTCGAGGCGCGTGGTGGATTCCAACGCCAACACGATCTGTCTGGTGATGATCGTGAAGAACGAGGCAGGCGTCATCCGCCGCTGTCTCGATTCGGTCAGGGGGCTCATCAACCACCGGGTGATCTGCGACACCGGCTCGACGGATCGGACCCAAGAAGTCATTCACCAAGCACTGACAGGGATCCCCGGGTCGTTGCACCAAGTCCCGTGGGTGGACTTCGGCCACAACCGAACGGAGGCACTCCAACTGGCCCGCGGGAAAGCCGACTACCATCTCCTGCTGGACGCCGACATGACCGTGAATGTCAGCGATGATTTCCGGAACCGGTTGACCGAGGACACCTATCTTGTCCGGTATGAGGACGCGCTGGAGTGGTGGGTGGAACGGCTGGTGAGCGATCGGCACGAGTGGGAGTTCGTTGGCGCGGCCCACGAGTACATCCGTTCCCGGACGGCGCGTACGCGGGCCAAGCTGTCGGGCCTGTCGGTGACCCACCACGCGGATGGTGGGTGCCAGTCAGGGAAGATCGATCGTTACCTCGCGCTCTTGAACCGCGCACTGGAAAAGGATCCGGACAACCCGCGTTCGGTCTTTTACATCGCCCAGAGCTGGCGGGATCTTGGCAATCTCCCCCGAGCAATCGAATGGTATGAGAAGCGCGCGACGATGGGGGGCTGGGAGGAGGAAGTCTGGTATTCGTTGTTTCAGGTGGCGCATCTCCAGCACCGGCTGGGATGGGCGTGGCCGTTGGTGCTCAACGCTTACCTGGCGGCCTACCAGTACCGGCCCACCCGGCTGGAACCGTCGTACCAGATCACCCGCTTCTATTGCGAAAACGGCCAGTACGACTTGGCTTACCTGTTCGGGCGTCCGGTTGCCGGCGCCCAGTACCCGGACGACATTCTGTTCATTGAGCGGGGCATCTACGAGCATGGGTTTCCGCTGGAATATGCGTTGGCTTGCGCCGGATCAGGGCGCCGGGACGAGGCCGTGAAGGTGCTCGACGGCATCCTGGCTGCGTCGTCCGTTCCGGAAACTGTGAAGCAGGCGGCAAGAGAACGACGGGCGAGAATCCTTGGCGGGAAGCCACAGGCGGCCGCGTGAGAAGCGAGACGACGGTTCCCGGGGCTTGTGCAGGCATTCCCAAGTGGCGCCAACGGCGCGGTGAGGACACACGCCCCCTAGCTCCCCAGACGACTTGTGGAAAGGCTTGTGTCAACTGACCCCGACGGTAGCATGGCCGCCGGCAGCACATGCTCAAAATCCTGGTGGCAGAAGACGAGCCGGTCGCGCGCGACTTCCTCGAGTTCATCCTCCGGCAGGAAGGCTTCAAGCCCCTCCTGGCCGAGGACGGCGACGTCGCTCTGATCCGTGCCCAGCAGGACAAGCCGGACCTGATCCTGCTCGACGTGATGATGCCCTTCGTGGACGGCTTTGAAGTCCTGCGCCGGCTGAAGGAGAGCGACGAACTGAAGCACATTCCCGTGATCATGCTGACGGCGCGCACCACCGATACCGACTTCAGCATCGGGTTTGACATCGGCGCCGCCGACTACGTGGAGAAACCCTTCAGCATCGTCAAGCTCGTCACGCGGATTCACAAGGTGCTGCGGGAGGCGGGTCTGGAGTCTCCGCCCGCCGGCCCCGTGTCGTCCTGAAGTCTCGACCCCGGCCGCGGCCCGGGACGGGTTTCCGTCAGTCAGAAACGGCAGGAGAGGCTCAAGCCGAGGCCGTGCAGGACGTAGGTTTCGTGAGCTTCAAACCGATAGGCCGGCGTCCACTGCCAGCGATGCCGCCAGCCGAGTCGCAACGCCATTCCCCCTCCTGCGAAGTTGTCCCGGCCGATCAAGCCGGGGACGGGATCCAGGTTGTTCTCGTTGCCCACTGCGCCGTGAAGCAGCAGGACGGACTCGCGGCTGAGCTGCCAGGATCCCCGGCATAGCCACGTGTAGCCGGTTTGGCTGCCGCCGACCTCGAAGGAGCTTTCCGATAGATAGAGCCGGGTCTCGAGCGTGGAGCGCGGGTGCCAGCGCCACAGGACCCCAGGCACAGCCTGTGCGACGCGCGTGTCCACGAACGCGAGGTAATTGAAGTCGAGCGCACCGAAGAGGTTGTCCCGGAGCCGGTAGTTCGCGCCGGCGCCCAGCCGCCACTTCGGGATGATGTCGCCGCTGAGCGCCACACCCCCGTTGAGCCGCACGATCCAATCGCGATCCACGGCCTGCGTCCATTCGGCAAGAAGCTGGTTCGCCGGTTCCCCGAAGCGTCGGTACCAGTGATACTCGACGGCATAGGTGTTCCGGACCGGCCGGCGCCAAGAGGCAGATATGAATGCTTCCTGCCAATCGTCCGGATCCACCCCGCTGCTGGAGTTGTCCTGACGCAGGTCGTACTCGAAGCCCGCCGCGAAGTCCCATTCGTGGGTTTCCCGCAGCGCCGCCCGCGCCGCCCAGACATCCGCCGCCAGGGGATCCTCGCGCAGCAGGCTGTTGTAGAGCGAGCGGGCCTCCCGCACCCGGCTCATCGCAGTTCGGACTTGCGCCACCAAGACCTGGACCTCCGGATCGTCTGCCGCTGATTCCACCAGGGAAGCGAGCGCATGGTTGGCGGCGGTGATTTCGCGGGCCTTGAGCAAGGCGAGGATGAGTCCTTTCCGGCACTCGGTGTCATCCGGGCGATCCTCCAGTATGCGCGCGAACTCGCGGGCGGCGTCGATGGGGCGCCGGTGGGCCAGTTGGGTCAGTTCGCCGACCCGGGCGTCCGCCCGGCCGAGGCCCAACAGCCAGGCGAAACGAAAGGCCTGCTGACTTTCCTCGAGCTGGCCGGCCAGATCGAACACGCGCGCCGCCTTGAACCACAGGTCGGAGTCGGGCAGCCGGGCGTTCACAGCAGGCAACAGCGACTGCAGCGCCAGGTCGGGCTGACCCGCATTCAGGGCCCGCGTCAACTTGCGTTCGCCTTCGCGGAGCGTGTGCGCAGCCAGGCGCTGCCACGACAGCCAGCGCCAGGTGAACCACCACTGCGGCGACCGGAGGATTTCCCGGCGCCGCTGGGGCGTCAGATGCGGCCAGGCAGTGGCCAGGAAGTCGGGCCCGATCCAGGCCGGGACCGCGCCCTCCGCGAGCAGAGTTGCCAGACGCTCGGGTTGCTGCTGCTTCAACAGCTCCTCCGCTTGATAGATCTGCAAGGCGGACACCTGGGGATACGCCTTCAGTCCCTCTTCGAGCCAGGTCCAGCTCCGGTCGGAGAGCCCGGCCGCCTGGGCTTGTTCGACCCGCTGAAGGAATAGCTCCGGTTCCGCGAAGCCCTCGCGCTGGAGCAGTTCCAACTGACGCTCCGCCTCGATGCGCCGTCCGAGCCGTCGCAACAGTTCAGCGTAGCGCAGGCGGATGGCCGGGCTGGGCCGGTCTTCTTGCACCATCCGGCGATAGAGTTGGGCGGCTTCGGTCCACCGGCCCGACGCGCGCAGGATATCCGCGCACCTTTCGGCCGGTTCGGCGGCCAACGGATGCTCGCCCTCCAGCCGCTTCAGCAGGTCGATGGCCCCGGTGTAGTCGTAGCGATACTGCCGCCAGCGGGCCCGCTCGATCTGCTGCGGCAGCGCGTCGAAGGGCGGGAGCAGGGGTTGTTCACTCCGGCGCCAGGCTTCGTCGATCTCCGAGAGGCGAATCGTGGCGTCCCATCCAGCCACCATCCGCAGGAGGCGCCGCTGCAAATCCTCGGCGGCGGCCGGCCGCTCCCACTGGCCGCGCCATTGACTGAACCACAACGCTCGCATGAGCCGCCATTCGTCTTCGAGCCCGCTCTCCTTCTCAATCCACAGCGTGCGCCAGCGCCGTTCGATCTCGGCGACCAGCCATACGGCGACCGCCTGGCCGTCGAAGTGCGCGGCCAGCTCGGTCCGATAGGCGAGTGGCGTGCTGGCATAGGCCCACCAGCCGTGGGCGAGCGTGTTGATCCAGACCCGGTTCTCGGGCGGGAGGCGCGAGGCCAGGAACTCGGGCGGCACCCGGAGCAGAAGCACGGCGAGCCGCTCCGCCAGGGCGGTTTCCGCGTGGGGGTGCAAATCATCCGCACCCAGCACCGTCGGGAGGCTCGCCAGCGCGTGGGTGAATCCGGTGGGATCGGCGGCGCGCAGCCGCAGGGCCTGGCTGGTGAGATCGGGCGCCAGCGGATCGAGCAATTGGGCGAAGACCTCTTCCTGCAGCGGCTGATCGGTGTCGTGCTGCCAGCGTTGGGACCACAGCAGCGCGGTGCGGTCGTCGGGTTGATCGGCCAGGTAGCGTCGCAGCCGATCGCGGAAGCCATAGGCGTCCCCGCCCTGCAGCGCCAGCCGCAGTTCCTCCTGGTGCAACAGGGCGGAGCGGGGAGCGATCTGCCAGGCGCGTTCGAGGGCTTCGTGGACGCGGGCCGTGTCGTTCAGGAGTTGCGCGGAGCGGATGAGGCCCAGCCAGCCCTCGAGCGATTCGGGATTCTCCGCCACGATCTCCTGGTACAACGCGAAGCTGCCGGAGATCCGGCCTTCACGGCTGGCCAGGCGGGCGAGTCCCAACCGCGCTTCGGGCCGCTGGGGTGTGACGCGCGCCGCCCGTTCGTAGAACTGGCGGGCCAGCGTGCGCTGGTCGGCCGCGGCGTAGGCATCCGCGGCGTCGAGCAGCGCATCGTAGTCATTCGAATCGGGCGTGGCGAACCACTCCATCTTGCGGAGCCCATCCTCGTAGCGTCCGCGACGGATGAGGTGGCTGGCGAGGAAGGCGTCCTGCCGCCGCTGCAGGTCGGGATCGGTGGCGGGACGAGTGGCCAGGCTTTCCACCAGGTCCAACGCGTTGATGCGGGCGGCCAGCCCGGCCAGGAGGAGGCCCAGTTCGGCATCCTGCTCCTGTGTCTGGAGGTCCCGCGCCCGCGCGGTTTGCCAGGCGAGGGAAACCTGGCCCGACGCCGCCAGGGCGCGGACTTGCGAGTAGAAGGCGAGTTCGTGGTCTGGGTTGCGCTGAAGGGCGTCGGAGAACAACCGCTTGGCTCGCTGCCACTCGCCGCGCCACGACCACGTGAGCCCCAGGCCGGTAACCGCGTCGAGGTCGTCCGGCGCGTCTTTGAGGTAGGCTTCGTACTTCTCCTGGGCTGAACGAAGACGACCCAGTTGCGTGAGCACCTGGGCTTCGCGGAAGTGCGCGCGCCGGTGGTTGGGATGATCCACAGTGATGTGGCGCATCGCCGCCAGGGCGTTGGTCAACTGGCCGGACGCGGCCTGCCAGTCCGCGTGGAGCAATCGCCACTCGGGATCGCCCGGGGTCTTCGCCAATTCGCTCTCGATCAACTGCCGGGCCGCCGTGAGGTCCCGCTCCGCCAGCGCCTTGTGCGCCCGGGCCGTCGGGTCCTCTTGCGCCTCGGTTTCGGCGGCGTGAAGAATCGGCAGCAGCCCGGCGAGACCCAGGCAAAGCGCAATCCCAACGCGCGAGGCGCACAGGAGAAGTTGCCGGAAGATCACGGCCGGGGCGAACTCAACGCGAGGAAGCTGGCCGGGCCATCCGCGCACCGGAAGGTCTATTTGCCCGCACGCGACTCGGTGCGGCGCTGTTCGTCCATCGTGCGGGTCATCTGCCCCAGGAGTTCCTTGAGGACCTCGTGGGCCAGCCGATGAACGCTTTCTTCGCTGAAGGCGGTGCAGGCGGCCCGCCGCGAAACCGCCCCCGCCCAGACGACGGTTTCTTCTTCCACGCGCAGCAACCGGAGGTTGACGCCGACGGTGGCGGTTTCACCGAAGCCATCGACGAACCCGTATTCGCCGACGGAGCCGACCAGCACATAATCGGTCTGGAGCGTCTTGCCCACGCTCGCAGCCGTCGCCGTGTTGAGTCCCACCTGGCGTTCCCAGGGCGCGATCTCCAGCCGGCGCAACCTCAACTCCTTGTCGTCGGTGAGGCTGCCGAGCTCGACCATCTTGAAGGTCCGGTCCGCATAGAGCAGCGAGGTGGCCAGGTCCGTGAGAATCAATCCGGCGTTGCGGCTCGAGCTGAGGTTCTCGAACGGCACCACCGCGAGGCTGGAACCGCTCTCGGGGAGTCTGGCGTCCCGCTGCCAGGCCGACGTCACGGTCCGGGCCGTGCAGCCCGCCAGCAACAGAAGGAGAACCGCGAGTCCGCTCAGTTGGCCCCAGCCACACCCGCGTGGTCGGGCGCGGCCCGAGGCCGGAGGGGAAACCCGATCAAGGGGACTGGGATTTGAAGAAGGTTGCGCTTCCCCAGATGGGCCATTAACGTGCATGCGTCTCTGGACTTTCAACCACGGCGCAGTCTATGGCAGGCCGCCATGCGAACAAGCACAAATTATGAACCTGCTGCTGCTCGTTTGGTGGCTCACGGTCACGCTGGCGGTGATGTCCCTCCTCGCCATGACGGCCCTCATCATCTACCGCCTGCACCGGAACCGCCGCCTTGAGCTGGACGCGGCTCGCCGGGAGGTGCTCAAACAGATGGCGTGGGACCTGATGGACCGTCCCGACCGGTTGGTGGAGCTCAAAAGCATGATCCGGCCGGATGACCGTCGGCTGTTGCTGCAACTGTTCGCCGAGTTGCTCCAGAAAATCCGGGGCAAGTACGCCGAGCGGTTTGTCAGCCTCATGCGGCTGCTAGGACTGGTGGAAGAGTGCCTGGAAGGCTTGGAGGAGCGATCCTGGGCCACCCGCGCCGAGGCGTGCACCGTGCTGGGGGCCTTCAACGACGCGAACGTCCGTGCCGCCTTGTATGGCGCCTTGGAAGACCCGGTGATGGAGGTGCGCGTGGAGGCCGCGCGCTCGCTGGTCCGGTTGGGGGCGGTGCATTCGGTGACGCGCCTGATCCGACACCTCACGCCGACGGAAGGAACCCCGTCGCTGGCAGTTATGGACCTCTTCCGCAACCTGGGTCGGCAGGCCATGCGGGACTGGTTGGCACTGCTGGAGTCGGACGCCCCGGTGCCCGCCAAGCTTATCGCGATTGACGCACTGGGTCACAGCGGCGACCTGCAGGCGGTGCCACCCTTGCTTCAATACTACGATCACCCGTCCCAGACGGTGCGCGTGACCACGTTGCAGTCGCTGGGTTTGCTGCGCGACCCGCGGGCACTGGCGGCAGTGCTGCTGGCCATGACAGACCACGACTGGGAAGTGCGCGCCCAGGCGGCAATGGCCGCGGGCGACATCGGCGCGAAGGAATCCATTCCGCTGCTGGAGCGATTGCTGGAGGATGACTCCTGGTGGGTGCGCTACCGCGCAGCGGAGGCGCTCTACCGGATCGGCGATCAGGGCATCTTCGCGTTGAACGACGCCGCGGTCCGCCCGCATCCGTTGGCGGCGGAGATCGCGTGGGATGTACTGCGCGAGAAAGGGGCGGCGGCATGATGCTGGCGGTCACCACCTTTCGGGACGTCTTTCTGCCGCTGGTCTATTACCTGGATTCCTGGGTGTTGACCATGCTGGGCATCTATGCCTCGTGCTTCCTGTTCCAGATCGGCGCGGCCTTCTTCGAACTGCGCCGCAGCCAGCGCGAGGGCAAGAGCGTGACGCCCTGGTGGCTGCTCACCAGCAAGGTCACGATCCCCATCTCCATCCTGGTGCCGGCGCACAACGAAGAGAAGACCATCGTCGAGAACGTGCGCTCGCTTCTGTCCCTGCACTATCCCGACTTCGAAGTCCTCGTGGTCAACGACGGTTCCAAGGACAACACCCTGGCGGTGCTCAGGGCCGCCTTTGACCTGAAGGCCGTCTCGCGGGCCTACCCGCACTCGCTGCCCTGCAAGCCGATCCGCGGCATCTACGTCAGCGGGCGCTATCCCAAGCTGGCGGTGGTGGACAAGTTGAACGGGGGAAAGTCGGACGCGTTCAACGCCGGCCTGAATCTGTCGCGCAATCCGCTCGTGTGCATGGTGGATGCGGACTCGATGCTGGAATCCGATTCCCTGCTGCGGCTGGTCCGCCCATTCATCCTGGAGCCGGACGAGATGGTGGCCGTCGGCGGCCGGATTCGCGTGGTGAACGGCTGCGAAGTCCGGTCGGGCCGGTTGGTGCGGGTGGGCCTGCCGCGTGAGTTTCTGCCGTTGGTGCAGACCGTGGAATACATCCGCTCGTTCCAGATCGCCCGCCTTTCCTGGAGCCGGATGCAGTCCGTGACGATCATCTCCGGCGCCTTCGGTTTGTTCAAACGCGCCGCCTTGATGAAGGTGGGGGGGTACGCGCACGACACGGTGGGCGAGGACATGGAAGTGACGGTCAAACTCCACCGGTATTACCTGGAGAACCGGATTCCGTATAAAATGTCCTACCTGGCGGACCCGGTGTGTTGGACTGAGGTGCCGGCGACGCTGAAGATCCTCCGCAACCAGCGGACGCGCTGGGCGCGGGGCATGTTGGAGGTGCTGTTCCGACACCGGGCGATGATCCTCTCCCCACGGTACGGGATGCCCGGCATGTTCGGGTTGGGCTATTTCTTCCTGTTCGATGCCATCGGGCCGATCATCGAACTGTTGGGCTACATCATCATCCCGACCTGCTGGTTGGCCGGCATCCTCAATCTCCCCTTCTTCCTCTCTTACCTCGGCCTGCTTTTCATGTTCGGCGTGTTCGTCAGCGTGGGTTCGCTCTTCCTGGAGGAAGTCACCACCTCCGACCCGTCGCCGCCGCAGGACCTGCTCATCCTCACCCTCTGCGCGTTTGCGGAGAACTTCGGCTACCGGCAACTGAACAGTTGGTGGCGGATCAAGGCCACCTACCAGTTCCTGCGCAAGAAACGCGGGTGGGGCGTGATGACCCGCGCGGGCTTCAGCCAGAAGCCGGCGCAGAAAGCCGCTTGACCGCCGCCGTCAGGCCGTCACGCCCGGCAGCACGTCCTCGAAGCGGGCGTGCTGCTCGAGGAGATCCATGACCTTGGACGTGACGATCTGCTCCTCGATCTCGGCCAAGCCGTTGCGCTCCTGCAACTGCTTGATCAGTTGGTCCGGCTTGATCTGATACTGCTCGGCCAGGACGAGAATGCGTTGGGTCACTTCCTTCTGGTCCGCTTTGAGGCCTTCCTTGTCCGCGATGCGGCCGAGGACGAACGCCGCCTTGACGCGCTCCTTGGCGCTGTGGGTCGCGAAGGAGAAAATCTGGTCCTTCTGCTGGTCAATCGCTTCACGGGAGATGCCGCGCTGCTGGTTCTCGCGCACGAGGTCATAGACCACGTGGCGGGTCTCGTTCAGGACGACCGACTCGGGCAGATCGAAGTTGACGCGATTGAGCAGCTCGCGCATCAACTGGTCGCGCGTGGTCCGCTTGGTCTTGTACTTGAGCTCGTTCTCCAGGTCCTTGCGCACGCCCTCGCGCAACCGCTCGACATTCTCCGCGCCATAGCTCTTGGCGAACTCGTCGTTTAGCTCGGGCAGCGCCTTCTCCTTCACCTGCACGACCTCGACTTCGAAGTTGCCCGGCTTGCCCGCCAACTGCGGCGTCACGAAGTCCGCCGGAAAGGCGACCGCCACCGTGCGCTTCTCCCCCGCCTGGGCGCCGACCAGTTGCTCGGTGAAGCCGGGGATGAACGAGTCCTTGGCCACGTGCAGCCAGAACTCCTTCTTCTCGCCCAGCCCGCGCGCCGTGGGGGCGATCTCGGTGATCGGCTTTCCCTCGCTGGTCCCCGTGTAGTTCACCACCACGAAATCGCCGTCCTGGACGGGTCGGGCCATGTCGGTATAGATCGCCCGCTGCTCGCGCAGCACCCCCAGGGCCCGCTCGATATCATCGTCCGTCACAATCCGGACCTCGCGGCGGACGGGCATCCCTTTGTATTCCGGCAGCTCGAACTCGGGCGCCGTCTCCACGGTGGCGGCAAATTGGAGCGCCTGGCCGCGGCCGAACTGGATTTCCTCGATGTCCGGTTGCCCCACCAGGTGCAGCTTCTGGTCCTTCACCGCCTGGCGGAACGAATCGGAGATGAGCTGGCGCTTCACCTCTTCGTCGATCTGGGCGGTGTAAGCCTTCATCACGAGGTGCCGCGGCGCCTTGCCGGGTCGGAAGCCCGGCAACCGTGCGAGCTTCATGAACTCGCGCGTCGTCTTCTCGAATTCCGCGTCCACCGCGGCCACCTCCACCTCCACCCGCAAGAGCTTCTTGCAGGGGGCCAGGTTCTCCATCGTTACATTCACGGTCGTTCCTTTCGCAGCCAGGAGTTGAGCCGGCTTACTTGAGCAGTTCCTCGGCGATTTGGACGGCGTTCAGCGCCGCCCCCTTCAGGAGTTGGTCGCCGCTGACCCAGAAGCACAGGCCGTTGTCGAGGGCGCAGTCTTTGCGGAGGCGGCCGACGGCGCAGTTGTATCGCCCGGCCTGGTAAAGCGGCAGCGGGTATTCGCATTGGGCGGGGTCGTCGATCACGTCCAACCCGGGCGCCTTCTTGAGCACCTCCCGCGCCGCCTCGACGGTCGCCGGTTGCTCGAACTCGGCGCTCACCGCCACGGAATGCGCGCGGTACACCGGCACGCGCACGCAGGTGACGCTCGCCTTGAAGGTCGGATGATGCATGATCTAGCGGCCCTCGTTTTCCATCTTCATCTCTTCCTTGGTGTAACCGGAGGGCAGGAAGGAATCGACGTGCGGCAGCACGTTGAAGGCGATCTGGTGCGGATACACCTCGCGCGTCACCGGTTGGCGCTTGACGATCTGGTCCACCTGGCGTTCGAGCTCGGCGATGGCCTTGGCGCCGGTGCCGGACACGGCCTGGTAACTCGAGGCGAAGATGCGCCGGCAGCCGAAGGCCGCGTGCAGCGGGTACAACGCCATGAGCGTGATCGCCGTCGTGCAATTCGGGTTGGCGATGATGCCCCGGTGCTGCCGGATGTCGGCGGCGTTGATCTCCGGGACCACCAGCGGAACGGCGGGATCCATCCGGAAGGCGCTCGAGTTATCGACCACCACGCAGCCGGCCTGGGCGGCGGCCGGCGCGAACTCCTTCGAGATGCTACTACCGGCGCTGAACAGGGCGATGTCGATGCCAACGAAGGAATCCTTCTTGAGCTCCTGGACGGCGATGTCCGTGCCACGATACCTGAGTTTCTTTCCCACCGAGCGGGCGGAGGCGAGCAGCGTGAGCTTGCCCACCGGGAAATTGCGCTGTTCCAGCGTCTTGATCATCTCGATGCCGACGGCGCCCGTCGCACCGACCACGGCCACATGCGGATTCCGGTTCATAAAGGGGGGGCACTATACCGGACGCGAGAGGCGTGTCAAATCCGCGAGAGGCGGCCAGGGTCGAATTCCCGCTTCACCGTGGGGCGGGGGACGGTTTATGGTTTGCCCATGTACCTCGATCGCATCCGCCGGCGGGTGAAGAATCTCCCCTGCATCGACCAGGATGAAATCCACCCTTGCACCCCGGCCGAGATCGAGGCTCTGGAGCAGAAGCTGGGTTGCCCGCTGCCCGCAGCGGTTCGTGAGTTCCTGCTCTGGTGCGGACACCAGCTCGCGGACGTGTGGCGTGGGGCGCGGTGCCTCGGCTACGATGAACTCCTTGCTCAGTTCGGTCGTGACCAGGCCCGCGATACCCTCGCCGAGGAAGGCCTCGATCCCTCGCTCATTGATGAGCGTACGCTCATATTCCAGTTCGACGAATGCGACCAGTTTTCCTACCTGCGCCTTGATGAGGGCGACGATCCACCCGTCTACTGAAGAATGAGAGACAGCCCGTCCAACGCTGGATCGAACATTTTACCGACTACGTGGCCCTGCTTGTCGAGCAGACCGCCGAGGAGGCGGGCCTGTCCGGGAACGACGAGTGGGAGTGGTCGCCGGGATCGGTCATTGCTGAGGAAATGGGGCCCGCGCAAACGGAAGGCGGACCCGCAGAGGACTTGGCATGGGTCGCCGCGCGACCGGGAGAGGGACCGGCACGATTCCGCTGGCCGGACGAAAAATTGATTGAGCTTCGCGCCCGTTTGCGTAAAGTAGCTGTCGCGATGACCAGCATCACAGATGCTTTAAGGACCGAACATGTGGTTTTCACCACAGTGTTTGACTATATCGAACGCGTTCTGCCGAATGTCCGGGCGGTGGAAGAGGCGAAGATGCTGGCCGGGCTGGTCGAAGCGCTGCTGCGGGGCCACAGCGACACCGAGACGAATCTGGCGTATGTGGCCCTGGACCACGTGCTGGAAGACCAGGGAGAACTCGACCAACTGCACCAGGATCATCTGGAAATCGATGCCCGGCTGAAGCGCGTCCAATCGACGAATGACTGCAGGGAAGCTCGACGGTTGCTGAGAGCGGCGCTCCACGCGTCGCGCGAGCACTTTCTCCGCGAGGAACGGACGGTGTTCCCGGTGATTGATCGCGCGCTGAGCCAGGAGCTGCTGACGGCCTTGGGGAACGCCTGGACGCAACGAGGCTGGGAGCAAGGGTCAGCCCACGAGCCAGCACGGACCAGCCTCGGATAAGGCCTCGGATAAGGCTTGTCCGCCGCTGCGCTGTCGGGCGACCTCGTAGAGAAACGCGGCGGCGGCGCTCCCCACGTTGAGCGAGTCCGCACCGCCGTGCATGGGAATGGCCACCGCCTCGTCGCAGACGGCCAACACTCGCGCCGTGATTCCCTGACCCTCGCTCCCAAACACGACGCAGCAGTCCAAGGTGAAGTCCGTCTCAGAAGGGGTCCGCTGGTCGGCGTGCGGGTGCGCCGCGACGCAGCGGACGCCGCGGGCGCGCAGCGTGGTCAGCGCCTCGACCAGGTTCGTCACCTCCACGGCCGGGAGCCG
>Ga0315288_10008461_pt1 | contig 12977 bp, 15 predicted proteins | sample YL17G11_20_MG_FD_203454 | JGI IMG/M metagenome (GOLD analysis project Ga0315288, IMG submission 203454) | Sediment microbial communities from Yellowstone Lake, YNP, Wyoming, USA - YL17G11_20 | ecosystem: Environmental > Aquatic > Freshwater > Lake > Sediment | place: USA: Wyoming | collected...
AGTTGCAGTCGCCTTCCGTTCTGCTGACGCTGGTATACCTCCAACTGCTGCTGGAGCGCGACGATGCGAAGACACTGCTCGCGTCGGCCAAGGAAGAGCAGCGGGACCATCCAGAGGAGAAGCTGCACGAACATCCACTCACTCCCAGGCTAAGGTCGGGGAGCTGGGAGGTTCGGCAGGCCGGCCACCGGAGCCTTGCCGGGGCGCGCGATGTATGTCACCGCCAACGCAAGGGCTCACCTGCAGCAGTGCCGAAGCAACCCCCTGGAGCCTGTCAGGGACACCGACGAGTATTTGCGGAGTACACCTTGACGATAGCTACAGCAGTGTCCTTCCGCTCCAGCATGAAGACCGTCTTCTCCTCTGACGGAAGATGAATCGCGCGAGGTATGGTATTCGAATACGATCTTGCCTCCTCCAGTCATGACGCATGACTAAGGGGCGTATGCTAAGGATGCCTATGATTGGCATCGCAAGTCGTTGAGGCCAGGAAAGCCTTGGGTTCGTAAGAGCCCAGGGCTTTTTTGCGTTTCGGCCTACTTTGCAGGGGACGGCCAATGGGTAATGGAGCGGACGAGAGGCGGACGTGGACGCGCGCCGGGCACGACGAGTTGTATGCACGGGAGCGCCTTGCCGAAGGGGAGTTCGACGCAGTGCTCCCGGACCTCGGACTGCAGGATAGCTCGGGGCTGGAGACATTGGAGGCAGGACGCAAGAGCGCGCCGCGAGTACCGATCGTCGTGATGACCAACAGCAGTGACGACGAGTGGATGACGGAAGCGGCGCGGCAGGGGATACAGGACTACCTGGTCAATGCCCATCTAAGCGCCCCTCTGCTGGCGCACAGCCTGCACTACGCGGTGGAACGGCATCAGTTGCTGGTGGAGTTGGAGCAGAAAACTGACGCTCTCCGATCCAGCGAAGATCGCTACCGCTCCTTCGTGGCCCAGAGCTCGGAGGGCATCTGGCGACTGGAACTGGAGCAACCCCTTCCGACCGAGTTGCCGGAGGACGAACTGATCGAGCACCTCTACCGGTATGGCTATGTCGCCGAGTGCAATGACAGCTTGGCGCGCATGTGTGGGCATACCCAGGCCGACAGCATCATCGGAATGAGGCTGGGCGATTTCATCCCGCCCACGGACCGGCGAAACACTGAATTGCTGTGCGCCTTCATACGGAACGGCTACCGGAGCGATGACGTCATCTGGGATCGAGTGGATGAACAAGGGGAGCGAGAGTACATTCTCAACCACATGGTGGGAATCCTGGAGGACGGCATGCTGGTGCGGGTCTGGGGCACCCAGCGAGACATCACCGCCCTCAAGGCTGCGGAGGATGCCCTACTCGATCACCAGGCGAGGCTCAGGTCACTCGCCGCGGAGTTGTCGCGGACAGAGGAACGGGAGCGTCGGCGGGTTGCCGTCGAGCTCCATGACACCATCGCCCAGACGCTCGCCACGGTCAGGGTGAGGCTTGCGCTGGTGGCGGAGAGCTCCCCGCGCGCGGAGGTCCTGTCTCACCTCAAGGACTTGGTCGACGCGGCCATCCAGCAGACCCGCGCCATTATCGTCCAACTCAGTCCGCCCTCCCTCTGCGATCTGGGCCTCACGCATGCCGTGGAATGGCTGGCCGAGCAGCTCCATCGGGAGTACGGTCTGACCGTGGTATGCCAGGACGATGGGCAGGAGAAGCCCCTGGGGGAAGACCTGAAGGCGTTCCTCTTCCATGCCACCCGGGAGTTGCTCGTCAACACGGCGAAGCATTCTCAGGCGGAGTCGGCGCACGTGTCCCTCTGTCGTGACGGCGACAGCGTCCGGGTCACCGTCGCCGACGCCGGCCGTGGCTTCGACCCGCGCAAAGCCCTCGCCCGGGTCAGCCAGGGCGAGGCCTTCGGTCTTTTCAGCATTCGCGAGCGGGTCGGCCAATGGCCTGGGGGCCGCCTCGAGATCCAATCCGCGCCCGGCGAGGGGACCCACGCCTCTCTGATTGTGCCGCTGACCCCGTAAGGGCTGGGGCCGAAGGAGGTTCGCAGTGAGCATTGGGATTCTGCTGGCCGATGACCACAAGATCGTGCGCGAGGGGCTGCGCGCCCTCCTCACCAGACATCCGGATATGAAGGTGGTGGCTGAGTGTGGCACCGGCAGAGAGGCTGTGCGGTTGGCGCTCGAGCTGAAGCCGGACGCGGTCGTGATGGACGTCAGCATGCCGGACATGGACGGCATTGAAGCCGTCGCTCAGATCAATGCCGCGTTGCCCTGCGTGAAAGTCGTTGGCCTATCGATGCATTCGGACAGACGTTTCGTGGTACGAATGCTCCGCGCCGGCGCCTCCGCCTATCTCCTGAAAGAGTCGGCCTTCGACGATCTGGCCCGAGCCATCCGCCTAGTGGTGGCGAACGACATCTACGTGAGCAGCGGCGTGCTCACCACCATACTCGATGACTTCGTGCGCCGCGTCGCGCCGGAAGAGGGCAAGCCGCTCCTCACGGAACGGGAACAGGAAGTGCTCCGCCTGCTCGCCGACGGCCACAGCACCAAGGCCGCGGCCGCCCGCCTGGGGATCAGCGTCCAGACCGTCAGCGCGCACCGCACGCACATCATGAACAAGCTCGGGTTCCAGAGCACCGCGGACCTGGTGAAGTACGCCATCGCGGAAGGGATCGTCGACCTGTGAGTTGGCCCTTCCGGAGTCAGGGTAGGGCCTTCGCGTACGGCACCGTCGCGCCTGTACCGGCTTCCCCCACCTACGCCTGGAACATGCTCTTCCCCGATCGGTCTGTCTCTTCGCACCGCCTCCCGCTCTTCTTCATCCTCGCCCGAGGAGGCGCTCCAACGGGGGCCTTCAAATTGCGTATCCCGCCCCCGAATCCATCGGGGGTGAGACGTGCGGCGGATACGGCACAATGATAATCAGAGCACTTCAACAGTGCCCAATCCATCGATAAGGACGGAGGTGAAGAAATGGCTGTAGAGAAGGCGATCGGATCCACAAGCTTGGCAGAGGTAGTGGACCGAATCCTGGACAAGGGCATCGTCATTGATGCCTGGGTGCGCGTGTCCCTCGTTGGCATCGAGCTGCTGGCCATCGAGGCCCGTGTAGTCGTGGCAAGTGTGGACACGTGGCTGAAGTACGCCGAGGCGGTCGGTTTGACCGCGTCGGCCGCGGTTGCCTAGACGGCCGCCAGAGGGCAAATGTGTGGAGCCGAGGCATCCTCGACCCTCTGTGCCCTCGGCTCCACCTCTGCCCCCGCGATCAAACGGTCACCGGCAGGGACGAAGTTACAGTAGACGCGAAATAAGGGAGATAACCCATGACACTATCGAACGAAATACGTCGGCTAACCCAGGGCTTTGTGGCAGCTCACGTCGACCGAACCGGGACGGTTGCCACTATCCGTGACAATACTACGCAGGAACTCTCCGGATTCCATGCCGCCCACAAATCCATGGCCGCCAAGCAGCGCAAGCGCCTGGCAGGTTACGTGGGCGTGCTCCGCGACAACGTCACCGAGACACTGGAGTCGCTCGACACAGCCCACCAGGACATGGCGGCCAAGCAGCGCCGGCGCCTGGCTGGCGGACGTAAGCGTCTGGCTTCAGATGTGAGCAAGATGCGTGCTCCCTTGCAGGCTGACCTGAGCGAGGCTCGTAAGACATGGAACGACTTCGCCACCGGGATGCAGAAGCGCAGAGTGCAGAAGTCTGGCGCCCGGTCGTCGGCGGCGCCTGTGACAGGTGCCGCCCAGGGACTGGCCGTAGTTGCCCGTCCACCGAAGACAATGGCTAAGGCGCCCGTGCCGCAGGCGAAGGAAGCACGCAAACCGAAATCACCCCAGAAGAGGTCCGGGAAGTTCTAGGCGCATCCGGCATGTCAGCCAACGTGGAAAAGTGGACCGAGGACGCTGGTGATAGCGGGTAATGGGGTGGAGGAGTCCGTCAAGACCACACCTGCGCATGCGTGGCTGAGGTTGCACGTTGGAGCTCAACCCCCCGTGCGCGATGTGAGTTGGGCCTGCCATTGAGGGCCACGACGCGAGTCGGTCTCGCGTAGACAGCGGATTCGAGGTCGTCGGCTATTGGACATATAAGCACAAGAGGTAACGAGAAGATGGCGATTGCATCTCGAACCGTCGTAGAGGGGACGCCGACAGCTCTTTCGTTGCGCCCCCGGCGCGATTTCGTGGAGACCCAGGCCATCCAGGAATTGACAGAGCGGGCCGTTGCCTACATGGCCGCTGGCTTCCCCATACACTTTCGAGGACCGGCCGGCACGGGAAAGACCACATTGGCTCTCCACGTTGCGGCACAGCTTGAACGTCCAGTGATGCTTATCGCGGGCGACAACGAGCTTTCCTCCTCGGACCTGATCGGGGGGAAAACCGGTTATCACTATCGCAGACTTGTTGACCGGTACATCCATACCGTTCTGAAGCAAGAGGAGGATGCTGTCCAACAGTGGCAGGATCAACGGCTTACCACCGCCTGCCGGGAGGGGTTTACCCTGGTCTACGATGAGTTCACTCGCTCTCGACCCGAAGCGAACAACGTCCTCCTCGCGGTGCTGGAGGAGGGATTGCTCGCCCTGCCTGACATGAACCGGGAAGAATCCTACATCAAGGTCCACCCCGAATTCCGGGCCATCTTTACCAGCAATCCCCAGGAATACGCCGGGGTCCACGAGGCCCAGGACGCCCTGAGCGATCGGCTGGTGACCTTAGACCTGGACTACTACGACCGGGAAACCGAGATTGCCATCACCACTGCGCGTTCTTCCCTGCCACTTGAGCAGGCGGCCCGCGTTGTGGATATCGTCCGGGATTTCCGGGCCTCAGGGGAGTACGATCAGACCCCGACTCTACGCGCCTGCATCATGATCGCACGGGTGACGGCCATGCTGGGCCTGGAGCCGTCCGCCCGAGAGCCGCGTTTTGTGACCATCTGCCTCGATGTGTTAGGGCCGAAAACTGCCTTTACCAAGCAGGCACGGGAGCGCTACAGCAAGCAGCAGCAGATGCTCGTCCACCTCATCGAGCACCATTGTAGTGATGCACGGACAGAGTCTGAACGGTGATGAGATGATTAAGATCAAGGGTATGCGAGACATTCAGACTCTGCGCAGAGTGGGTCATAACGTCGCTACAGGGACACGGGCGCAGGCTGTGAGGGAACTCGCCTATCTGGAACTCTCGAAAGACCAACTCGAACGGGAGTTGGAGATATGGGCCGGCAACCGAAAACGGGCGGAGAACCGACTCCAATCGGTAAGAGAGCGCATCGCTCTGTTGCAAGGGAGTGTCATGGGAGAAACGAAGCCGTCCGCCAAACGCCATGCGGCCTCGCCTGACCAGGGAGCTGGGGACGACAACCAGGAGGCGGAGACTCCCTGGCGAGAGGTTACACTGGAGTATTGAAGAGGATCGCGGATGCGCCATAGAGCCCTTCATGTATGGGCTGGCAGATACCAACGACGAGAGGAGGCCGATGATGGGAAGAACGTTTGCTCCAACGGAGACTGTCTCCGACATATTGGGCGGCAGGAACCGAAACAGGAGGTCAGCGCTGGGCGGAGGCGAGATTGCGCAACTGGCAAAGGAGCAGATAGCCGCGCTTACTGGGCTAGACCCCGGCCGAGTGTCGGGCCTGGGCCGAGAGGGGGATGGCTGGCTCGTGACCGTAGACATGGTCGAGGTGAAGTGCATCCCCGATAGCATGGATGTGATGGGCGCGTATGAGGTCCAGGTGGACGCGGAAGGCAATCTGATCACTTACAAGCGTATCCGCCGCTATCGTCGGGCTGAGGTCACGACGGAGTCATGAACTGCCGGAAGGTAAGAGCGGCGCGTCTCGTCTGACGAGTCCCCATCGCCAGGTCAGGTTGTTGACGGGAGATCCGCGCCGGTTAGTCGTGAGAGGAGAGGAACCACTACTATGGCCGAAGGGCATATCCAACACAGCACGCAGGCCACCAACCTGGCTGATATTCTGGAACGCGTGCTGGACAAAGGCATCGTCATCGCGGGGGATATCAAGATCCTCCTAGCGGATGTAGAGCTGCTTACAATCAAATTGCGCCTGGTAATATGCTCGGTCGACAAGGCGATGGAGATGGGCATTAATTGGTGGGAAAGCGATCCTGCCCTTTCCTCTCGAGCCCTCCAACTAGAGGAACAGAACGGGCTGCTGAAAGAGCGTCTCGATCATCTGGAGACAAGGGTGGCGGCAGCGTCCTGAGCGGTTGCGGCGGTGGCATAATATGGTAGGTGCGGATGTGCAAGCACAACCTCGACAGTAGAGGAGGAGGGAAAGTTTCTCCGCCTCCTTTTCTGTTGCTGTGGTTAGCGACAAAGCTTGCTTGCCGCAAACAGACGAGGAAGAGGTGGTAACAGAATGCCAGAACGAAAACACGAGGAAAAGAAGCAGGATGGAGAGGCAAAAGTAGCCGTCGATTTCGGCCTGGGTGGTTTGTTCAAAGGTCTGGGGGATTTCTTGGATTTGTTCTTCGACATGATCGGGACGGGTGAGTCGGAGGTCACACGCTCCGGGGAGTTCAAGGTCAAAGGACTAGGCGACAAAGCCCGCGCCGTCTATGGCTTCAGGGTCCGGACGGGGGTTGGGGGCATTCCAAGAGTCGAGCGATTCGGCAACATTCGTCCCACCGAAGAAGGGCCCGTGGTGGCTGATGTGCGAGAGCCATTGGTGGACATCTTCGATGAAGGACAGGAGATCGTTCTAGTCGCTGAGCTGCCCGGCGTAAGCGAGGAAGAGATCTGCGTCGAGGTACGAGACGACGTCCTTTCCCTCCAAACTACCGGACAGCGGAAGTACGAAAAGGAGATACTGCTCCCCAGCGTAGTAGACGTGAGATCTCTGGAGAAGACCTTCAAGAACGGTATTCTGGAGCTGCGGCTGAAGAGGATACAGCATGGGGCGCAAGGTTAGATACTTCAGCCTACACCGAGTTGACGGGACGGAACTGCGGGTCGTTTCCGACGTAGAGGTCGGGATACTCCCGGTGATTCAGGAGGAGGAGGAGGTCATACGTGGATACGTCCAACACGGATACTGGCCCCACCAGTGGGTGACGATCTTCGTCCTCCAGGATTTACAGCCCTTAATCCGCCAAATTCAGCCGGCGGCCGAGTTGTTCCCGGGAGGGACTGATGTTCTGGACACGCGTCCGGTGGTGAATGTGTATGACCTGGCTGAGCCGTCCGGGTGCCAGATATTCATCAATCGGGAAGCTATGTTGCGCGAGGGCTATTGGGATGACCTCGTGGCGGTACGTGGTTTGTTGGCCCATGAACATGCACACCCTCTGGCAGAGGGAGAGACGACCCGGGCATCCCGGGAGCTGGGAGTGGAACTCACGATGGAACATCTCCACCTCGGCTCATGCGACTCACCGATAGAAACTGCAGAGCAGGAGGCGTCGTGTCGGCAAAGGACCGCGGTAAGGTGGAGCGCGACTTACGACATGCTGAACCTGCTGGCCCATAAGCTTTGCCTCTACGCACCACGCGAGATTTTCGCCAACGAAATGGCCATCCGGAGCGGCTTCGGTGGTGCGTTGCTCCATCTAGATCGGCGCAATGCAGCGAACGCCCTGTCCAGCTTAGCTGGACGGGAGGGTCTGCGAGGGCGCCTTCAGCACCGCGTAGCGCAGAGCAAGCTTACGCAGGCGGCCGCAAATCTACTACTGCTTGTCGGCGATCTTCAAGGCTATATCGACCTTGCGCTCGAGGTTGCACCGTTCTATCGCAGTGGACGAGAGTCCGAGGCCCGAGAGCTAGAGACAATCCTGCAGGAGGATCTGTTCCCACACCTGGAGCGGGAGGTGCAGCAGGCGTATGCCGCTTTGGTCAAACAGTATATCGCCCTGCAGGCCGACCTGACGCCGGACGAACTCGCCGCTTGGTGCAAGGGGGTGTTCGATATCCTCGCAGAGATTCTGTCGGCCCAGGGACTGAGAGTGAATTCAGAGTTCAGAGTTCGGGGTAGAAAATAGCAGGGGAATCGGGGGTTGCCGCGCATTGTTCTGAAATCATCACGGAGGAGATATGTCAGAACCCGAATCGGTTGGCAAGTACATGTACTGCATTATCCGCTGCCGAGAGCCTCGCCAGTTCTCGAAGCTGGGCATTGGTGAACGCGGAGATATTGTCCATACCATACCACACGAGGATTTGGCAGCAGTGGTCAGCGACTCTCCCGTCATCGACTATGAGGGCAACCGGCGCAACATGATGGCTCACACCCTGGTGCTGGAAGAGGTGATGCGGGACTTCGCGATCCTGCCAATACGGTTTGGCACGGTGGCTCCCAACAGTGAAGCTATCCAGGAGAAGGTGTTGAAGCGGCGCCATGAGGAGATGAACGATCTTCTCGATGAGATGGAGGGCCGGAAGGAACTAGGCCTGAAAGCCTTCTGGTACGAGGAGATGGCTATCCGGGAGGTTGTGGAGGAGAACCCACCGATTCGTCAACTTCGGGATGACCTGGCGGGCCTGCCACTTCAGCAATCCTATCAGGGGCGTGCTCGCCTCGGCGAGATGGTCCAGAAAGCCCTGGCAATGAAGCGCAAAGCGGATGACGAGATGATCCTAGCCCGTCTGCGCCCACTGGCCTATCGGTGTAAGTCCAACCCGACCGTGGGCGACCAGATGGTCCTGAACGCAGCCTTTCTGGTAGATGTGAGCCGTGAGGCCGAGTTCGACCAGGCGGTCCAGCAACTGGATGCAGACATAGGGGCTCGCCGCATGTTGAGATATGTTGATCAAGTGCCGCCATACAACTTCGTGTCTGTCACTATCAACTGGGACTAGTCAGGTCCAGTATGCCTGGAGTGTTAGATCTCGGCGGAAGTGATCTTGTGCTTCGCGTAATGTGTGGACATGATCCATCTGCATTCATCCAACCTACGGCGGCATGAGGTGAATGATGGGCCTACTAACGAGTCTGCTAACCCTCCCGGTGACGGGCCCGTTCCGGGGGGCAATGTGGATTGTGAAAATGCTGGCTGAACGGGCAGAGCACGAGATGTACGATGAGGGAGCAGTGCGTGCGCAACTCATGGAGTTGGAATTGCGCTATGACTTGAAGGAGCTTGACGAAGAAGAATACCTTGCGGCCGAGGAGGAATTGCTCGCGCAACTGAAGGCTATCCGGGAGCATCACGCGGCTGCTGGACGTTAGACATGACATGAAGTGCAATAAGAAAGGAGATAACATGGTGACCAACGCGACGAAAAAGACTAAAAAGCAGATGATTCGCGCTCCGCAGAGGCAGACGATCGAGGTGCCCTGCGCGTTTTGCGGCGGCAAAGGCCGAGACCCTTTCAGCATCATGTCCCCCATGGCCACTTGCCAGGTGTGTGGCGGGAAAGGCTCGCGAAGGCTCCATCCACCAACGGTCCGCTGCGCATATTGCCGGGGGACGGGTGTGCATGCCGAAACCCGCCTAACCTGCACCACTTGTAAGGGCCTAGGCACAGTGGAAGTGCCGATCAACACCGTCTCCTGTCCTTGCTGCGACGGCACGGGGCACGCGGTCGGCTGCGACGGGGGCCACTGGCCGGACGCGCCTCTCTCTTGCACCTGCTGCGGGGGCAAAGGGGTGGTAGCTGCAAAGCAGGTTCAGGTCAAGGGTGATACCTCACGCAGGACACGGGAATGAGCACGACTGCTGACGACCGAACCGCGTCCTTCAAGGTCGCTGAGGCCCTTCCCAAGGATGTCGGCCGAGGGTTAGTCCGTCTGGACCCCGAGTATCTCGCGCAACTGAAGGCTGAAATCGGCGATGTCGCGGAGATCGCCGGCAAACGGCCGACCGTAGCCCGTCTCATGCCCGCCTACGCAGACCAACGCGGCCAAGGCCTGATCCAGATGGATGGCATCCTGCGGGCCAACGCGGGCGCCGGCCTTGACGAGAAGGTAACGGTGCGCCGGGTCGAGGTGCAGCCGGCCCGCACAGTGGTGCTGGTTCCTGCGGAGGGGATGCGGGGCCAGTCCGTAGCGGGACAGGCTCGCTACCTGGCCCGGCTGCTGGACGGCATCCCTGTGCTATCCGGTGACCGGGTGCGCGTTAATCTTTTCGGTACGCGTGCCCAAAGCTTCGCTGTGGCCGAAACTGCGCCGTCCGGCCCGGTCCTTATCAGTCCTGCGACGACTATCCGCGTCGCCGGCAAGAATCCGGAACCGAATCAGAGCACTCTCACCTACGAGGACATCGGCGGTCTGCACAAGGAGATCCGTCGTATCCGAGAGATGATCGAATTGCCCCTCAAGTACCCCGAGATTTTCGAGCGATTGGGGATTGAGCCGCCGAAAGGTGTGCTGCTGCACGGACCGCCTGGAACGGGAAAGACCCTCATCGCCCGTGCCGTGGCTCACGAGACCAGCGCCAACTTCATCCACATCAACGGCCCGGAGATCATTGACAAGTTCTATGGGTCGAGCGAAGCCCATCTGCGCAGCATTTTCGAGAATGCCGACCGTCAGTCGCCAGCCATCATCTTTATTGACGAGATTGACGCCATCGCTCCCAAGCGAGAAGAGATGAGTGGCGACAGACAAGTAGAGCGTCGCGTCGTTGCACAACTCCTCGCCCTTATGGACGGGCTGAAGTCACGAGGCAACGTGATCGTCGTCGCCGCAACTAACATTCCCAACACTATCGACCCTGCCCTGCGCCGCCCCGGTCGTTTTGATCGAGAGATCGTAATCGGTGTCCCGGACAAGGCCGGCCGCCGGGAGATCCTAGAGATCCACAGCCGCGGCATGCCTCTCTCCGACGACGTAGACATGGATAAGCTTGCCGCCATTACTCACGGTTTCGTCGGTGCTGACATGGCCGCGCTGTGCCGCGAAGCGGCCATGAGCGCATTGCGGTGCCTCATTCCCGATATTGACTTCGCCCAGGCGCAAATCCCTTACGAGAAACTCATGGCGCTGGAGGTGACATCGTCCGATTTCCTAGCTGCCCTCGCTGAGATCGAGCCATCGGCGATCCGCGAAGTCTTCACTGAGATCCCCGAGGTCGGGTGGGATGATATCGGCGGGCTCGAAGAAGTAAAGCGTCTGCTGATGGAGACAGTAGAGTGGCCCCTACGGTATGCTGACCTTTTCGACTATGCTCGTACTGCTCCTCCGAAAGGGATCCTGCTCTATGGCGTACCGGGGACCGGTAAGACACTGCTGGCAAAGGCTGTGGCGAAAGAAAGCGGGGTGAACTTCATCGCGGTGAAAGGCCCCGAGCTTCTGTCGAAGTGGGTCGGGGAGTCGGAGAAGGGGGTCCGCGAAGTATTCAAGAAAGCCAAGCAAGCCTCCCCCTGTATCGTGTTCTTCGATGAGATTGACTCCTTGACCCCTTGCCGGGGGACTGGCGGCGACTCCCACGTCACGGAGCGGGTGGTCAGCCAGTTTTTGAGCGAGATGGATGGCATCGAAGAGCTTAAAGGGGTAGTGGTATTGGCGGCCACCAATCGCATAGATATTCTGGACCCAGCCCTTCTGCGTTCCGGTCGTTTCGATGTGCAGATGGAAATACCCATGCCTGACCGAGAGGCCCGCCACGCTATCTTCCTGGTGCACACCAGAGACAAACCGCTTGCGCCAGACGTGGACCTGGCGGAGCTGGCAGCTCGCACTGAGGGAATAGTGGGGGCCGACATCGAGGGCATTTGCCGCCAAGCGGCTATGCTGGCGATTCGCGAGTTCCTGGAAAACCACCCTACCTCTGTTATACCAGCCGAAGCCCTGCAGACATTTCTCATCGGCAGACAGCACTTTGAGAACGCGCTGTCAAACAGGCAAAGGAAGAAATGACCATGGGCGCTACTCACCTTCACGCCATCATCTCTACGGGGGATGAGGTGACCTTTGATGTGAACGGTATAGACGGCAGTTGTGGCAAAGTCTACTCTGTCCCGCATGGTGACATCGCGGCAGTGGTCAGCGCCAGCCCGTTGGCGGACTACAGGGATTTAGAGCGGGAACAAGCAGTCCACCACCTGCTGAACCACCAGAGCGTTGTCGAGACGGTAATGCGGTCTTTTCCACTCCTGCCGGTGAAGTTCGGCACCACTTTGCCCGGTATACCTGACGTGCGCCTTCTCCTGGAACAAGGCGAAGGCCTCTTCCGCACCACGTTGGAGAGATTTGCCGGTCTGGTACAACTGGAGGTGGTGGTCCTCTGGAACCTCTCAGGTGTTCTACAGGAAATCGGTCAGGAAGAGCCCATTGTCCAGCTCAAGGCCCAGGTGGCGACCCGAGGAGGTGAGGCTAGTGTCGCCGAGCGGATTGCGATTGGCCAAATGGTTCAGGCATCTCTGGAGCGCCGCCGCGCTATGCTGCAGGACCGCCTGCTCCCTCTGTTGCGCGAGCTGGCGCTGGACAATGCTACTAACCCACTCATGGACGATAGCATGGTTGCCAACGTGGCGCTGCTGGTTGATGAAGCCGGCAGCAAAGCGATGGAAGGGCGATTGGAGGCATTGGACGAAGAGTTTGGGGGCCGCCTCCATTTCCGTTGTGTGGGGCCCCTGCCGCCGTATAGTTTCGCGAGCGTCGAGGTGCAGATGCTCTCTTTCGAAGCGATCGATGAAGCCCGGAGGCAGTTGAGTCTAGGAGAGACGGCCTCCCTTGACGAGATCAAGGGCGCCTACCGCCGGTTGGCCGGCCAGTTGCATCCCGATCATGATCCCGATAACCCGGATGCCGGGGCCCGGATGACCGCACTGACACAGGCCTATGACCTCCTCACCATGTACGCTGGCAATCTCGCGTCAGAGGGAGAAAGCGCCCAGCAAGCAACCTGCCGTTTTGACCAGCAGACTGTGGAAAAGACGCTGCTCATTGCAGTTCGACGGCAGGAAACACTGGCGGAGAGCCAACATTAGCACCTTGGGGGACTGGGGTCACATGGTTGGGCAAAGGCCATCCTTCCTGGACGATGAGAATTTGAAGCTCCTGCTCTTC
>Ga0315288_10008463_pt1 | contig 12975 bp, 18 predicted proteins | sample YL17G11_20_MG_FD_203454 | JGI IMG/M metagenome (GOLD analysis project Ga0315288, IMG submission 203454) | Sediment microbial communities from Yellowstone Lake, YNP, Wyoming, USA - YL17G11_20 | ecosystem: Environmental > Aquatic > Freshwater > Lake > Sediment | place: USA: Wyoming | collected...
AGCATGCGGGTGAAGAGGCTTTGGCTTGCCGCCCTTTCCATCCTTGCGATCTTCGTCCTGGCCACTAGCGTAGCGGAGACCGCGACAGCAATCCAGTTGATCATAAACGGCATGGAGGTCCACTCGGATGTGCCTCCGGCCATCGTAAACGGCCGTCTCATGGTTCCGATCAGGACCGTCTCCGAGGCCATGGGCCTTGTGGTGGCCTGGGACCCCGTGGCCTCGATCGTGCGAGTAGATCAGGCCGGGGACCCTTGGGAGTTCAAGACGCCCACGCCCCTCGAAACCGAGGTGATGAGAGTCTTCGCCGTCCCCGCCCTTGGCCACGGCCCGGACAGCAGGCCGATCGTGCCGAATGACCTGCACTTCGAGTTCGCCCAGGAAACGTGGGTCACGGAAGCCGGCTTCTTCGCCGACGTCGAGGGAAACGGCACGAAAAGCATTACGCTCTCCAATCCCAGCAGTAAACCCGACGGCCTGCCGCGGAGCCTTCTTGGGCAGAAGGTGAAGATCAGGTTCGGCGTTACGGCGGGTAGCTTGATGTACACACAATGGTGGTGGACGAAGGACGGCGTGTTGGTCCCCGGGACCCTGCACCTCGCCGTTCCGGCGGCGGGGGCGCCGATCCCCAATCCGCCGAACTGAGACTTCGCTGGCCGGGGTGAACCGCGCAACCCTCGTCCGAGGAAGACGGGGGCCACGTGGTCGACAGGAATGGCGGTTCCCAGCGCCGTCATAGCGTAGCTCGCTCTCCTCGACAGCGGATCGGTCACGGTAGCGATTTGGCCGAGCGGGGTGTAGCCGAGGGTCGTCAGGTAGGTGGGGTCGGAGTTACTGGAGCTACGCGGATCACGCCGGGCGACAAGCTTGCCGCCGGCGTCGTAGCTCCAGTAGCTGGCCGTGGCCTACATCGAGGCCAGCCTCAACCGCCGCCTGACCCTTGAGGACGTAGCGGGGCAGGTGGGGTACTCCCCTCATGATTTTCTGCGACTGTTCTGGGCCGTGACCGGAGAGACGCCGGGCGCCTACATCTGCAATCGCCCGCTGACGGAGGCGGCCCGCCTCCTCGCGGAACGGGAGGACCGCATTCTCGACATCGCCCTGGAGTACCAGTACCAGTCGCAGGCCGCGCTGACCCGGTCGTTTGAACGGGCTACCGGTGTCACGCCGGGACAGTACCGGCGCCGGCTTCCTCACGGACCTTGTCGCGGTCCGCGCGGACCTTGGCCAGCTGGGCCTCGAGGCGGGCCACCGTAGCTTGGAGACGTTGCTCGCCGTTCCGACGGCTCTTGAGGGGGGCCCCGGATGCCTAGCGGGTCGGCTCTTGGCTGGCTCATCGGCGGCCGGCGCCGTGGCGACCTCGTCCCGGGTAGCGGCTGCCGGGCCGGTGCGCCTCACGGCAGCTAGGTGGTTGGCCAACAGCTTACCCATTCCCCGCCGCCCGTCCGTGAGAGGACTTCGAGCTTCGAGACGCGGGACGGCCCGCTCCAGGCGGACTTCCTGGGTCAAGGGGAGCATCGATGGAGTGCCAGTCTCTCTTCTGGTGGAGTGCGACGGCCACACCTACCACGACAGGACACCGGAGCAGGCGGCCAGGGACAGACAACGCGACCGCTTTCTCAAGCTCACGGACTACGAGGTCGTCCGCTTCGCGGCCTCCGAGATCACGTCCGACCCCGAAGGCTGCGCCCTGGAGGTCTTCAGCCAGATGGTGGCGGTGGCCCGACGGGCCGGCCCGCGCCCTCAGCCGGTGGCCTCCGGCCTCTCTGCGAAGTGCGGCCTCAAGGCCTCCAGGATGGCCCCCCGTCCCTTTGACCCGGCATAGCAGAGGGCCGCCTCGCGCCCGTCGGCCTTCATGGTGTCGGTCACGACGCCCGAAACCTTGTGGCTCAAGTAATCGGTGACCAGCACCACGATGTCGGCGCCCCGCGCCCGTGACTTCACCATCGTCATATCCCCGCCGGCCCCCTGGAACTCGAACTCTGCCCCCAGGCTCTCGACGATGGCGCGGTAGCCCGCCTTGAAGCTGTCTCCCCCGACCACCAAAACCTTCTTGCCGACCAAGGGCCGCTGCCGGGCGAGCCCGAAAACCTGCCAGGCCCCCCGGCCGTCCTCGGCCGCCACCCGCTTCACGCTGCCCAGGACCGACTCGGAGGCCATTCTGACCAGCACCTGGAGTTCGACCCTGCGGTCGGGGGTCGCCGTCACCGTCACGAGGTCGCCGGGTACGAGGCCCAACCGCTTGACCGCGCTGTCCGGGACGACGAGCCGGAAGTTGCCCCGTAGCCGGAAGAAGCCGTCGGGTCCCTCATGCTCGAAGGGGAGGGCGGCGACGAGGGTGTCCGCTGGGGCGGCCCTCCGGCCTCGGATGCGGCGGTGACCCCCTTCGCCCCCGGCCGAGTGCCAATCCCGTGAGCCACGACCCGTGTCCGCCGCTCCAGGGCTTGGCGCAGGTTCCCCGCTGTCTCGGTCTCCGCCCCCAACGCCGAGGCCAGACGGTCGTTCTCCCGGTCGGCCTGCTCCAACCGTATTCGGAGCCGGTCGCTCTCCCCGCGGGCGCTCTCCAGACGGCCTTCCCATTCGGAGACGGTCTTGGCCTCGATGATGACCGGCGGGCCGGATATCGTCCGGCCGCCCGCGCCGGCGCTCGCTTCCGTAAGCTTCCGGACCTGCTTGCGGAGGACGCCCACTTCGCGCCCGCCCGCCCCGGCCTCCGCGCGAGCCTTGTCGCGGTCCGCGCGGACCTTGGCCAGCTGGGCTTCAAGTCGGGTCACCTTGGTTTGGAGTCGTCGCTCACCGTTCCGAGGGATCTTGAGAGGAGGGCCCGGACGCTTAGCGGATCGGCTCTTGGCCGGCTCAGTGGCCTCCAGCGCTGCGGCTGCCGGTGCCGTGGCGATCTCGTCCCGGGTAGCGGCTGCCGATCTGGTGCGTCTCAGGGTGGCTACGTAGTCGGCGAACAGCTTGGCCATTCCCCGCCGTCCGTCCATGAGCAGGCAGAACAGGACCGGGCCCAACTGGTGCTCCTCGACAAGGCGAGGCAGACCGGTCTTGAGGTCGGCGAGCTTCCGGGAGGCGATGAGGCGGCCTATCCCTCCTTGTCCAAGCCCTAGCCTTGGCTAGGGTCCGTTCAAGAAGAAAGTGTACCGGAGTGGGCCGTCAGGAGGTGACGGGGCACCCCTAGGGACTACCCCCTACCCCTCCCCCCTCGATGGCCTCCGCCAACCTGTCGATGGCGTCCTCAAACGAGTTCCCGGACGCGATGTACTCCCTCCAAACCCCTAAGGCCTTGCCGCGGGCCGTCTCGGCGGTGACGCCCACATCGGACCCATGGCTCAGCTTCCATCCCTCCCACCGTTCGGCCATTTGGTCCTCAGGGATAAAACCTCCGTGCCCCGGTCTGGCCAAACCTCGTCCCAGAGTCTCGGCGGCCAGGTCAGCAAGGAGTTCGCTGGCCAGTTCGTGTACTGCTGAGTCGGGCCGGTAATGGGGAGAGACGGCGTGGACCAGTTCGTGAGCCAGGCAGTAGGGCCACAGGTAGGGGGCCTCCAGGACGACCACACCTTCGGCCGCTCGGTGCATGCCGATAGCCCGTTCAACGAGGGCCACCACTACGACTTCGGGCAGTTCGGCGTCTTTAGGCCGTATCAGAGGCGGCTCGCTCCAAGGGCCGGCGCGCCTCGGGCCAGACCGTTCGATAGACCGCTAGAGCATCCATCCAGAGGGCAAACCATAGGCGAGCGTTGGTCATCTCGACAAGTTCCTGGCCTTCGCGACCGACCGCCGTTACCGCCGTGAGGGCCGCGAAGAGGTCGCGTCCGCCGCGGAAGCGAGCGAACTCGGTGGCGTGAGGCCTGAGGCAGGCAAACGACGGGGAGTCCGGCAGTTTGAGGTTGACCGACGGCGGTAGCAAGGCCCGGTAGGGGCCGAGCGCCCCCAGAACATGGGCGCAACTGCTGGCCATGGGAACCCGGACAATCAGACGCACCGGCTCGCCTCGCCCACGAGGCGCCCCAACTCCTCGCGCAGTTCCTCCAGCCTTGGGTCGTACCGCCCGCCGGTCTCGCGGCGGATCTTGATCATCGTCGTGATAAGGCCGATGACGTCGGCCTCGGCCACCTTCCCGAGTTCGACGGCGGTCTCCATGGCGAAGATAAGGTCCTGGTAGGCGCCGTCGGCCTCCTGCCGCAGCGGCTTGGCCAGGATGTCCTCGGCCGCGACTAGGCTCTCCGCCCGGATGCGCTGGTCCTCGGCCGTCAGGAAGGCCTCAAGATCGGAAAGCTCAGGTCCTGGGAACTCCCACCCCACGGCCCCGACGTTCTCCTCAAGATGCTCGGCCCGGCTCGGCCCGGTGAGGGCCACCCGCACGCCCGGCTGGGCGAGGACCCAAGCGATGGCCACCTGGGCCGGTGTCTTGCCAAGCCGAGCCCCTATCTCGGCCAACCGGTCCCGCACGCGCAGGCCCGACGCCCGCTTGGCCCCCCGGAAGAGCCAGTCGAGCGACCGGATGTCGCCCTGGTCGAACTTGGTGTCCGGGCCGATGGCCCCGGTGAGGAGGCCCCGTCCCGTGGGGCTGAAGGCCAGGCCGACCGGGCCCTTCCCGGCGGCGGCCCGCTGCCCCAGAAACGGAAGGATGTCCCGCGTCGAGGCGCGGGCCACCGCGCTCAGTTCGAAGAGCACGCTGGCCGCCCGCCCTGTCTCGCAGTACTCCTTCACGCGCTCGAAGGGAAGGTGCCCCACCCCGTATTCGCGGATTTTCCCCTGGGACCTGAGTTCCTCCAGGGCGCCGACGGTCTCGGCGATGGGGGTCTTGGGGTCGTCGAAGTGGATCTGGTAGAGGTCGATGCGGTCGGCGCCGAGCCGGCGGAGGCTGGCCTGGCAGGCTTCGAGAACACGCCCGCGCGAGGCGTCGCGCTCGCCGGATGGCCCCACGCCGACCTTGCTGGCGATGACGACCTGGTCGCGGAACGGGGCCACCGCCCGCCCGAGAATCTCCTCGGCCGGGCCGTAGGCCTCCGCCACGTCGAAGAGGGTGATGCCGAGGTCGAAAGCCTTCCGGATGAGCCCCTCCCACACCGAGGGGTCCTTCTCACCGTAGGCGCCGCCAACGCCGTAGCAGCCGTAGCCGAGGCACGAAACGTCGAGTTCTCCGATGCTGACTTTGGGCAGCAAGATAAGACCAATCCTCCCTCGATGTTCTACCGCTCTTCCGGGGCTTCCGGCTTCGCCGGCCCGCCGCAGCAGGACGAGCCTCCCCCGCCCGGCGAACCCCCGCCCCGCGACCCGTCCGACGGCCCGCAGGTGGGCTCCCCGCCGGTCAGCGCCGCGCGGATGAGGGCCGCCGCGCAACCAACCCCGCTGTCCACTGCGATGGCCTCGGTGGGGCAGTTGCGCCGGCAGGCGCCGCACTCCATGCAGGCGTCGGCGCGGGCGAGGCGCACCACCTCCGGCCCCGCCTCGAAGACGGCGTGCGGGCAGACGTCAAGGCACATCCCGCAGTTGACGCAGAGCGACTCGAAGTAGCGAAGCGTGTTCATGCTCGAGGCTTGGGCCACGCTCATGGCGTTCCCACCACCCACCGGGCCACGGCCGTCGCCAGGGCGGCGACCAGCCCCGTCCCCGCCAGCCAGGCCATCACCGGAATGTAGGTCGCTATCTCCCGCTTCACCCCGGTCCGCGACGTGAAGGTCGTGGCCCCGGTAAAGTTCAAAGCCAGGAACGCCGTCACCGGCGGCAAGACCAGCAGGTAGGCCAGGGCCGAGAGCAGCCGCGGCCACAACGCCCCGCCTCCAGACACCGCCGCCGTCGCGAACGGCAGCATCGCCAGCCCGCCCAGGGCGAAACCCTTCGTGCTGAACGCCCGCGTCGGTATCCAGGGCAGGAGGAATGGAAAGAGCGCCGTCCCGGCCAGGACCGCCGCCGCCACCGCCCAGGCGGCCAGCCTCGCGCCGGCCAGCCAGAGCAAGCCCGCCACGGCCGCCGTCGGCAGGATAGCGTGGACGAGTTCCATGGGGATGAGGACGAGCCGGTCGACCAAGCTGAAGCGCACCCGACGCATCTCCGGGGTGGCCTGCCCCGTCTTGAGGTACTCCGGCAGGTCGGCGGCCCGGACCGGCCCGTAACGCACGTCAAACCCCGTGCGCCGCTTGACCTCCTCGGCCGAGACGCCGGCCGCGCCGAGTTGCGGCAGGATGAGGATCCGGTGGCTGACGACCTGCTCGAGGGAGGTGGCCCGCACCCGGGTGGCTATCTCGCCGTCCCCGAAGGTTCCCTTGCCCGCGGCGCACCAGACGTTGATGCCCCGCGTGTTCAGAACCAGGATGTAGGCGTCCCGGTCGGCGAGGGCCGAGCGCAGGGCATCGAAGCTCAGGGTGTAGTTCGCGGTTACGAAGACGGGCGAGTCCGGCGTGGGGCGGCCGAGAGCGTAGAGCCCCGGCTTCACCAGGTGGCCACCCGTGCGGCGGACGCCCACCCGGGCCAGGGAATGGTCCAGGCGATCGCCCCAGGAGATGACGCTCGTAGCCTTCTCCACGGTCGGTCACCTCCGGTGGTCCCATTCTACTCCTGATCCGGGCGTCGGGGCCAGTCGCGGAGTTCCTCCAGGCTCGGGTCGTAGCGGCCGCCGGTTTCCCGGCGCACCCCCTGGAGGAGCGCCGGCGTCCCCAGTGAATGACTCCGGCGACGGAAGGAATCGCCTTGGCCAGGCCGCGGGAAGCCGCATCCGTCCATGTGGTCGCCCACCCACTGGGACCGCGAGTGGCACCTGCCCTTCGAGGAGTTCCGCGCCAGGCTGGTCCGCACGGTCGACGCCCTCCTCGACATCCTGGAGACCGAGTCGGACTTCAGCTGCTTCATGCTCGACGGGCAGACGGTCCTCATCGACGACTACCTCGAACTCCGCCCCAGCAACGCCGAGAGACTGCGTCGGCCGGCCTAAGCGGGCCGGCAGGGTCCGGGGCGGAAGCGCCCGTGGTCGAGAAGGACCTGCGCTCCGGTTTCCGGGCGTGATGGCCTGGCTTGCCGGCACGCAAGCCTACCCGGCCGCCGAGCTCGACTACGCCTGGGAGCTTCTCCTCAAAGAGCCACCCTCACGACAGCATCTGCGGCTATCTGGATGGGAGGGAGGCGCGAGCGGTCGACGGCGTCCGCTGGAGCAGTGTCCGAAGGACCGGCTCCGTAGGTCTCCCAGGTGAGGTCGCTTGATGTCGTTTCCGGCAGGGGATCCCCAAAGTCCGCCGAGATGGCCGGGGCGACGGCCGAGTACTTGAGCGTGTAGTCGGTGTCTCCGTGGTACGAGCTCAGGGTGTCACTCGAGAACCGGGAGTCGCTGGCGGCGAACAGCTCAACAAACGAGCCGTCCCAAGCCGGGTTCGGGAACCGCGCCGCCAGCGTCCACGGCCCGGAGAAGGTGCGGCCGGCGATGGTGAGCGTGCCGTCGGAGCTGATGAGGAAAGGCATCTGGGTCTCCAGCTCACGGAAGTTTCCGTCTCCTCGGCGGGTCCCAGGGTCCCGTAAGTAATGATCTCGGTACTGGCCGGGCCCCACGCCGGCCATTCGGCCGCTTGAATAGGCGCGACGCCCTGGCTCACGGCAAGGGCGAACGCCAAGGGCGCCAACCAGACGGCCCGGAGGAGAGATCTCGAACAACACCGACCACGGAAGTTCACTGTAGTCCCTCCCGTTCACTGTCAGCCTGGTATCCTTTCGCCCCTTCCTGAATTCAGCCCCGTTGGGCGGAGCCCCCGGCCTTGCGCCGCCGGCGGGCTCTGCGGATGGAGGCGGTGACCAGAACCACGGCGGCCACGACGGCCAGCGCGGCCGCTCCCAGCTTCCAGGGATCGTCGAAGGGGGGGAGGTGGTGGGATAGGTCGGCCCGCCAGGCGGCTTCGAGTTCAACCAGGGTCTTGCCGGTTGCGTCACGGACCGCCCGTTCGAAGTCGACGGCGTCGCCCGACCACAACTGGCGAACCGCGTCGAGACCGTACGTTTCGGTGACGTAGTCGACGAAGGAGCCGGCTTCAGGATACCGGACGAGCCCGTCTACGTCGTAGAAGGCCAGCCCGGATAGCATGGTCGAGATGGGCCGCAGCCTAAGCCTATCGCGGTAGAGGCGGGCCCAGGCGTGAGGGGAGCTTCTCCCCCAGCGACCTTCCGCGGCCACGGCCACGCCCTCGCGCATGAAGTCCGTCCCGGCGGGTCCCCAGAGCGAGATCGAGATCAGGTGGGCCGTCTCGTGGCCGCCGTAGGTGGGCTGCGACCAGTGGAACTCCGACCCGAATAGCGGCGCGGCGAAGGCTGAGTCGTCGGGCCCGCGGAAACCGGTGACCTTCCGCACGGTAGCGACGTCAGGGAAGATGTAGGCCGTGATCGCACCGGGATACTCCCCGCCCAGATAGCTCGAGACCGTCGTGTAGGCCCGCTCGAAAACGACCGATGCTCCCCTGAGGTCGACCCCGCCGCCGGTCGGCTGCTTGAAGACGTAATGCTCGGTGGCGTAGGTCTCCCAGGTGAGGTCGCTTGATGTCGCTTCCGGCAGGGGATCCCCAAAGTCCGCCGAGATGGCCGGGGCGACGGCCGAGTACTTCAGCGTGTAGTCGGTGTCTCCGTGGTACGAGCTCAGGGTGTCACTCGAGAACCGGGAGTCGCTGGCGGTGAACAGATCCACGAACGAGCCGTCGCGAACCGGGTTCGGGAACCGCGCCGCCAACGTCCACGGCCCGGGAAAGGCGTGCCCGGCGATGGTGAGCGTGCCGTCGGAGCTGATGAAGAAAGGCATCTGGGTCTCCAGCTCACGGAAGTAGGCATGGTCGTGGGGATGACCGACAAGATAGACGTTCGCGGCGTCTCCAGGCGTGAGATCATGATCGGCCACTACTCTACGGATCTCGCCGCCGGTCCACGTCGCCACGGTGAAAGCGAAAAGGCGCAAGGCTTCCGTCTCCTCGGCGGGTCCCAGGGTCCCGTAAGTAACGATCTCGGTACTGGCCGGGCGCTCCATCGGCCATTCGGCCGCTTGAATAGGCGCGACGCCCTGGCTCACGGCAAGGGCGAACGCCAAGGGCGCCAACCAGATGGCCCGGAGGAGAGATCTCGAACAACATCGACCACGGAAGTTCACTGTAGTCCCTCCCGTTCACTGCCCGACGTGATCGCGGGCACGCAGACCACCGAGAGAACCGCGGTGAGCCCGGCTCCTACCCACCACCACATGGCTAGCCGACCTCCCTCATCATGCGCTCGATCGACTCGACCCGCTTGCGGAGTTCCGCGAGATCGGCTTGCATGGTTTTTTGCACGTCCCGCGTTTCCTGCGCCAGGCCTTCGTAGTCCGCCGCGAGCGCGCGGTATTGCCCGCCGGATGTCCCCTTGTCAGCCTTGCGGGCCGCCAGCGCCCTGCCGACCATCACCGCCGAGACGACGGCAACCACGCCAACCATGACGATGGCTTGGACCACCACTTCTGGCCATCCGATAGTCACTTACTCCACCTCTCCGTCCTGGTCGTGCTCTATCTTGAGTGTCTTTGCGGCCTCGATGATGCGCTCTAGAGTGAGGCGCTCGTCAAAGTCCGTCACCTCGTAGTACCGCAGCGCCTTCCCATCGGCCGAGACCTCGTGGCGTCCGACCACAAGTCCGGCCTTCTCCAGGGTCTGGAGATGCATGTGGAGGAGGGGTCGGCTTATCTTGAGCTCACGCGCGAGCTCGCTGACATAGGCCTGGCGTTCGGTCAGGGCCGCGAGGATGCGCAGGCGGTGAGGGTTCGCCAGAGCGCTCAGCATCAACAGGAACTGGTTGCCCGTCCGGTCATCCGTCATGTGTCTCCTTCACGTGTTAGGTGTATCTTACAGATGACAGTGGAAGGTGTCAAGGGGGTGAATTCAACAGATTATCTAGAACCCGGGCTTGAGGTCGAGCTGCAGGCTGGGTCTCGGCCTCGTGCTTGTGGGACCGAGTCTGCAGCCTATCCACCTCTCAGTGAGAATGTGAGTGAACCCCCGAGAGTCTCGCCGGCCGGCCGAAGCGTCGCGGCTGCAAGTTCCGGGGGCCGGGAGAGGAACTCTCCCGCCGCCCGCCGAAAGAAACCTCCCGACATGAACAGTTCGCGCGCCGGCGACTCGACACTCAGGTTCGGCTCCGGGCAGGTTGAACCGTCCGAGTTGGCCTCGCTTTGCGCCTCGGCCGGCTGGTACGTCTTGCCACCGGCGAACTACCGTAAGGCCCTGGCCGGGACCTACTTCTCTCTCTCGGCGCGGGATTCCGGTGGACGTCTCGTGGGCTACGGCCGCATTGTCTCCGACGGCGGAGTCTACGCCTGGATCCACGACCTTGTCGTCCTTCCGGAGCGACGCGGCCAAGGGATCGGAAGCCGCCTCCTCACCGGCCTCATTCAACGGGCCGAAGCGGATGGCATCCCGTACCTGGGTCTCTTCGCGGCGAAGGGCCGGGCCCGGTTCTACGAGAGGTTCGGCTTCAGACCCCGGCCGGGCGACGCCCCGGGGATGTTTCTGTGGTTCGCGCCCGACTGACCTGCCGCCGAGGCGTCGTGGATTTCGACGCCTGCTTGGTCTCGCTGTCCCGCCCGCGCAACCGGAGAGGCTTCGCCCGGTAGCGCCGGCGGTAACCCCCTTTGCAGACCTTGCCCCATTACCTCGCGCTGTGCTACAGTCGGACCGGTGGCAAGCTTGAGGTGACACGGCCGGCGCGGGGTGAAAGATGCCTGGGCGTGGCAACCGGCCGGAACCGTCGGGAGGTGCTGTCGGTGGGTGAGTGGTTCCAGCAACTGCGGGTCTGGGCCAAGGAGAAGGGTTGCCGGGTGGCGTGTGGTCACCCCGGCGTTCTCGACATCGTGCGCGCGGAGCTGGACAAGCGGCGGCTCGACGGCGAGCTGAACCCCGAGTTCTGCGAGAAGGCGTTGCCGCGCTTCGGCTATCACGCCGGATCTGACCCGGGGTGGGTGAGGACGGTGATCGTGCTCTCCCTGCCGCGACCAGCCCACCGGGTCACCTTCAGCCCGCCGGGCGGTCAGGTTCAACTCATCGTTCCGCCGACCTACCAGAGATACCGGCCCACGGCCAGCGATATCAGGGCCGAGCTCGCCGCGGGTCCCCTAGCCGGCCCGGTTCGGCTGGAGTCTCTCGACGCGCCGCTCAAGGCCGTGAGTGTCCGCCTGGGCCTAGTGACCTACGGGCGCATGAACGTTACCCACGCGCCCGAGGTGGGTACCTATCACCAACTCATAGGCTTCGCCACCGACGCGCCTCTTCCCGGCGACGCGGCGACGGCGCTGACGGCACCCTTCGGGACCGGCCCGACGCCCGCAGGCATGTCGCCCGAGTGCGAAGGATGCTTCGCCTGTCAGGAGGCTTGCCCGACCCAAGCGATCGGCTCCGACCGCTTCCTTCTCCACGCGGAGCGTTGCGTGACCTACCACGTCGAGCAGCCTGACCCCTGGCCGGAATGGCTTCCCGCCTCGGCTCACCAGTGCCTGGTCGGTTGCCTGGCCTGCCAGCAGGCGTGCCCGCGGAATAAGGGCCTCCTCCGGCTCGAGGACCTCGAACCGGCCTTCACGACCGCGGAAACGGAGCGGCTGCTGGCCGAGCCCAAGGGGCCCGACAAGGACAAGGTCGACGACCTATGGCGGGACATCCAGGCGAAACTGACCGAACTCGGGCTCCCCGGGTACGAGCCTATCCTCGGCCGGAACCTCGCCGCCGCCCTGGCGGCCCGCCGGGCGGCGGCGTGAATCCGCCGGGTTCTCTTCCCGCCCCCGGGTCGCTTGTGTCGCTCAAGGTCATCGCCCGGCGTCACGGCGCCCTATTCGCCTGCCGCCCCACACAAGCTCCGAGGAGCCGCCCGTGGACTGGAAGACGGACCTATCTTCCGGAGGAGATCGATTCGCGCCTACAACCTCCCGGCAACGCCGGACGAGATTGAGCACGTGCTTCGGGCCGCCCGGCGGGCGTCGACGCGGACGTGAAGCGCACTGTGGGAGGAGTTGCCCGTGATCGGGGAGTAAAGGGAACGAAGGAACCAGCTAGGGAGTGATGACCGCTGATCGAACCGAGAACGCCACAGGTTGTTCCGCTACGCCTCCTCTTCCCGTACCTGGGCGCTGTCCTGGCCAAGGCCCGCGAAGGCCTGGCCGGGGCGAGCGGCCTCGATTCCGCCTTTCGGCCCGGCCAGGGGGCCCCGCCCCTGTCCCTCATCATCGCGGCCTGCGGACGGGCCGCGGCCGCCGCCCAGGCGCTCCAGGGCCGGTTGACCGAGGAGCGCGCCTCGCCGTCGGCCCGCACCCGCGAGTCGTGCCTCGGGGCGTGGCGTGTCCTCGATCGCCTCGCCTCCGCCCGCGGCATTCTCACGACCTATCTCCGGCTCGCCGGCGCCACGCCGCCGCTCATCTTGAGCGCGGATGGGGCGGCCTCCACCGCCGCGGACTTGCCCGCAATAGCCGGATTCGCCCTGTTGTGGCCTGCTTGGCCTCGTCTGCGCCGCAGGTTCAGGGCGATCTGCCGGCTGGCCGAAGACCTTGGGCCGGAGGTTCTGGGCTACCGGCCCGGACCGGGGCTGGCCTCCGTGGGCGACCTCCTCCTCCACACGCTCATCTGGGAACGTTTCCTCGTGTCCTTTGCCACCAAGGGCCGGGAAGCGGAGCCCGGGCCCATCCCGCCCGAGCGCTATCGCCTGGCCGTAGAAGCCCACTGGGAAACCCTTGCCCGCGATTTCCCCGGCCCGTCGAGCATCGCCTCCCTCGGGCGCTGGGTCGCGCGCCGCACAGGCCGCGACCTGGCCACGGTGACGGTGGACGAGCTGACGCGGCGGAACTGGTCGCCGGTCGGAGGACTCTCGGGGCAGTATAGCCTTTGGTACGTCCTGGAGCACGGCTTCCACCACCTGGCCCAAGCGCGCTTTCTGCTCGACTTGGCTTCCGGGGGGCAGGTGGCCGCCCGGCGGGGCGCCATCTAGAGTAACCGGCGCCGC
>Ga0315288_10008464_pt1 | contig 12975 bp, 7 predicted proteins | sample YL17G11_20_MG_FD_203454 | JGI IMG/M metagenome (GOLD analysis project Ga0315288, IMG submission 203454) | Sediment microbial communities from Yellowstone Lake, YNP, Wyoming, USA - YL17G11_20 | ecosystem: Environmental > Aquatic > Freshwater > Lake > Sediment | place: USA: Wyoming | collected...
CGCAAACAGCACTTCTGTGATGCTGGGAGACAGAGACACGATTCTCCCGTAAGGTGCTTGTCTCTGTTGCGATGTCGGTGAAAACCTGCCTGCATCTCTCCTGCCGACAAGGTACTTCTTGCCGAGATAGCTTCCGGCAAAAGCCATCAATACCACGATGAAGACAATTAGCCTGCTTCTCATCTGGCTGGCCCTTTGGACCATGACGGCAAAACAGCATGAGCGAGGCGAACGGTATGAGATTGCCTTCTCAATCGACCCGCCACTTGGCGGACACCCCGGACCACGCCGCTAACTCGTGCGATTATATGCAGGCATCTTCGTATATCAAGGGCACCTCATCCTTCGGCTTTTGGGCCTCTTTCCTTCTCCCCCTCTCATGAAGATGGGCGTGTCTCAGCACGACCTCGATTTGACACGTGTTGTTTAGCTCCTTACAATCCTTTCTGTTTGGCATGTTTCGCTACGATTATTACAACTGAATTCGCTTGCTGGCACGACAGCACAATGGATAAGACCGCAACAGCGCAGGAGTTCCCTTTGTTCTCGCTAATAGTCTTTGTCGGCATCGTTATCGCCGTGTGGAGCGGCCTGAACGCGTATGTCTTCTGGCGAGCCTCTTCTGTGCCGCTTATCGCAGAACACCTCCCGCGCTGGCTCCTCATCACAGCGGCGGCGGTCCTGTGGGCGAGCTTCATCCTCGGCAGATTCTCCGACCGCCTCGGCCTCCCCTTCCTCTCTTATCCTCTGGACCTGGTAGGAGCGAACTGGGTCGGTATCCTCTTCCTGCTCTTTGCCTGCCTTCTTGTCATCGACCTCGTCACAGGTTTCGGGTTCTTCCTCAAACCATTGGTGCCGTCGCTCCGCGGCTGGGCGCTCGTCATAGGCGGATTGCTTTCACTAATCGCTTTTGCGCAGGCTCTCCGCCCTCCCGTTGTGCGAGATTACGAAGTGCGTCTCCACGGTCTGCCCCCGGACGCCGACGGCCTCGTTCTTGCCGTCATCTCCGATACCCACGTGGGTACTCTGCCGGGCAAAAGCTGGCTCTCAGCGCGAATCGGTCAGGTGGAATCTCTCAAGCCCGACCTCATCCTCGTCCTCGGTGATGTTCTCGAAGGCGACTCCGAACTCGACCGCCAGAGCGATATGCTCGACATCCTTCGCGGTCTCTCGGCTCCGCTCGGAGTCTGGGCCGTCACCGGTAATCACGAGTCTTATGTTGGTATTGACGGCAGTGTGCGTTTCCTCGAAGATGCCGGTTTCCACGTCCTTCGGAACGAATGGCGCCAAGTCCGTCCCGGTCTCATCCTCGCTGGAGTCGATGCCAACGATGGCCGCCGCAGTACACCCGAAGACGTGGCGCGCGTCGCCCGCTCGCTCGCTGACAGACCTCCCGCCACGGCAACGGTATTCCTCACTCACCGGCTCCTGAATCTCGATGAATTGGAGAAAGCCGGTGTTGGTCTTGCCATCGGCGCGCACACGCATGGCGGGCAAATCTGGCCCTTCAGCTACATGGTCGGTTTGGTGAACCAGATTCTCGGCGGCAGGCGAGACATAAATGGCACGACGTTTATCGTTTGCCGCGGCACCGGCACCTGGGGTCCCCGGATGCGTTTGTGGCGTCCCGGTGAAATTCTCCGCATCACCCTGCGCGCACAGTCCACAAATCAGCCCAAGCAGTAGAATACACCGGACCTTTGACGGCATCTCTTCCGAAAGGGGACATACATGAAACTGAGGCCCTTGTACTGGTTACCCAGCGAAGCCGACGTGCTTTCCAAAACTTCCCAGGCCGGTGCTACGCTCTACGATGTCAAGGCCGGTTTCACCATTCCGGGCTATCAGGAAGTAGAACCTGCTCCTGAAAACGCGCGCGTCGGAGCGCTCCGCGCCGCCGACTGGCTCCTCCGCACTCAAGTCTCCTCCGCGGAAAACCTCTCCGGCGACACGGGCCGCTACTTTGGCATCCGCGGCCTCTATGACAACGCCAAATATCTCGCCCAGAACTGGCTCACCGCGCACGGCGTGCTGGCCGAACTCGCCGCATATCACGAAACTGGCAACGAAGCATACCTCACGAGCGCGCGGCTCGGAGGCGAATACCTGCTCGGCCTTCAGGTCCTCGACAGCCGCCTGCAAGATTCCTTCGGCTCCTATCGTGAACATCACGCCCGCTTCCCTCTCACGGGCAGTCGTTCCTGCGGCTCCGTAATCTGGGCTATGGTGCAACTCTTCAAGGCGACCGGCGACGAAGAATATCTCGAAAGCGCCAGGATGTGCGGCAAATGGTTCCTCGAAAAGTCTTTTCCTCCCGGCTCTGTGTTCCCACGTGGAGAATACCATATCAAATCCCGCCGCTGGATACAGGATTACTCTCACGTCTGCTACGGTGGTATGGGCATCATCCTGCATCAACTCTATCAGGCGACGCATGATTCGGAGACTCTCGACAGAGGCGTTGTGGAACTCGCAGACAAGTTCATCAAGTACTTCATGCTCCCGGACGGCTCCCGCAACCAGTCCATTGACCTCAAGACCGGCAAGCCTACCGGCGATGCCGCAAAATCGTTCCATATCTACAACGATGACTTCGCTGGCATCTCGCTTCTCGCCGCCTACAAAGAAACTCAGGACAAGAAGTATCTCGACGCTTCTTTGCTCATGGCGAGATGGCTCGCCGCCAAGACCGAAAAGAACGGCAGGCTCGGCGGCGTCAATTCTGCTCCGGCAACCGCGCTCGTGCATTTCCTCAGCCTCAAGAAAATGACCGGCACGGCGGAGTTCGATGATGCGATGCGCAGGTATACCGCGTTCCTGCTACGCCAACAGGTGGTGGACCTGAACAACGCCGATTTCTACGGGGGCATACGAGGCCAGAGCCACGTGCGCCCAAATGACGAATCCGGCCAGTACCTCGACGGACGTGTGACGAGTTACGCCGTCAACGGCCTGCTCGGCTTCGCCAACCCATCGGCTAAGATTCTGCTCGAAGTTGAATGACTGGGCCGAGGGGCGGGCACGGCGTGGGTCTAAAGGTAGCTTGTTCGCCGAGGGCGAACCGGGATTACTTGTAATCCCGGCTACTGTCAAAATTACCAAACGAAGCCAATCCTCTATGGTATATTCGAAGCGGGAACTGGTTGAGAGGCAAGGGGTTATGAGATTCCATAAGGGTTTTGTTAGGGCGCGATAATTTGGGTGGAAAATGGGGGGAAATGGGGTAATCGAGCGGTTATGGTGGGAAAATGGGCGTATGTGGAATGGCTTCTTGTGCCTGCGGCACCCGGGTGACGGAGCACCCGGGGTACGAAATAGGAGGGGGGCCTGGGGTGGGTGCAGGCCACGGCACAGCATGGCAAAGAGCAACGCGGCGGGGGAGAGAAACCGGAACAAACGGAGGTCCTATCCCCCTACCGTTGGTGGGCAAAACCCACCGTAGGAGATACATGCAAACCGCGTGCCAAAGTGCTGGCAATTTTCAGAATTCCTGTAACATACGATGGGGTAAAGGGTTATGACATGTGGGATAAAATGAGGGCTGGAGAAAAGTGACAAAAATTGTCACATTATGGTGCAGATGTGACAAAAATTGTCACTGGAAGGTGCAAAGAGACCGGAGACAGGGCACGGAGCGGCGGAGGGGCATCGCTGGCGGAGACGCCCTCATGAACGTGGCCCAGGTTCTCGTAACCTGGGCGGCGAAGCCGCAAGAAGCTTGACCTCACGCTCAACTGGGAAGGTGTGTGAAGTACAGGACTTAGGTACGAGTAATGCGTGTGTAGAAGCTTCTTGCGCTGACAGTATGCCCGGCGATTGGCTCCATTACCCCGCTACTTCACCCTGAAGCTCCTGCACACTTCTTCAAACTGCGGCTTGTAGATATCGAAAGAGTTTTCGAGTGCCGTGCAGGTTATCACGTATCCCTTAGATCCCGCGATAATCAGATAAGCCAGTACTTTCAACCGGTAGTTGTCCATGCGGTGGTTGTACGTAAGCACCACGGCATTCTTGCCGCCCACTGTCGTCGAGATGTTACCCACGACCTTGAAGTCCGTCAGGATGTCGCCCATGCTGCCCAGACTGGTCTTGACATAATTGCTCGCAGTCATGCCCGCAGGCACGTCTTCCATCACCACGTTCACGTTTTCCTGGAAGATGTCGTTCGCATCTTCCTTCGGGCTGAGAGCGAGGATGGTCGTGCCCATTACACCGCGTTTCACCGTCCAGTCTTGCGGGAAGGCGATGTCGAATCCGAGTTCCGGGTCGACCGGCGCGCCTGCTACTTGAGGTTGGTCGGGTGCAATCCAGATGGGCTTGCCGTTCTCGTCCTGCAACACCATGCTCGGCCCGGCCTTGGTCGCCACCAGCCCAGCGCGGACCTTGCCGTTCTCGTCGAACATCTGCAACACTGGCCCATCCTTGCCCGCGGCCAGCAAGGCGCGGGGCTTGCCATTATCGTCGATCAGGGCCAGTCCGGGCCCGTCCTTGGTCGCGGCCAGCCCGGCACGAGGATTGCCGTTCTCGTCCGCCAAGCGCAACCTCGTACCGTCCTTGTCCGCCATCAGCAGAGCACGGTCCTTGCCATTTTCGTCTAATAGACCCAACGATGGACCATCCTTGTCCGCACCCAACGTAGCGCGGAGTTTGTCATTCTTGTCAAAAAAGCCCAACACAGGCCCATACTTAGTAGCGCTCAACATGGCACTGTTATTGCCGTGCTCATCGGACAAGGACAGTCTCGGCCCATCCTTAGTCACCCACAGTTGGGAGCGAGTCTTGCCATCTTGATCGCACATGTCGAGACGCGGCCCATCTTTATCCGAGAGCAACAAGGCGCGGCCCTCGCCATTCTCGTCGAACAACACTATGCTCGGCACTATGCTCGGCCCATACTTGACCACGCCCAGCCCTGCACGGACTGTGCCGTTCTCGTCCGCCAAGTGTAACCTCGTACCGTCCTTGTCCGCCATCAGCAGAGCACGGGTCTTGCCGTTTTCGTCTATTAGATCCAACGACGGACCATCCTTGTGCGCACCCAATGTAGCGCGGAGTTTGTCATTCTTATCGAAAAAGGCCAACCCCGGACCAACCTTGGTAACACACAGTATGGCGCTTTTCTTGCCATCCTCGTCGGACAGAGACAGCCCCGGCCCGTCCTCGGTCATCTCGAGCTTCCCGCGTTCACGCTTCTGGTCGTCTTCCAGCACAAACGACGTACCATGAATGACGCTCCGATTTTCAAATAACCGCACAACAATTGCCCCCAAAACGACAACTGCCAGAACCAGCCCGATGAAGAGCCAGCGGCTGTGTCGCCTCGTTTTGCTCAGTTCCTGCTCCAGTTTTTCGATACGTTCTTCAGTGGTCATGGTTTTCCCCTTTCTGTATATCCCTATTGTGCATCAAAAGCCCATATATTCAAGGGGAATGTGATGGGCGGGGAGAGAAAGGGTAGGCTTAGCCCACCCTCACACTAAAGTTGCGGCGGACAAGAGGCGCAAAGCTTAGCTACGCCCTTGGCTATCAAAATTCCTGCTTCTTTGACCTGTTCCACATAGGAACGCATCTGGTTCTTTGTCACCACCTGCTGGGTGCCGTCGCCTCTCACGCCGCGTCTGTGGACAATCTCATGACGAAGGCTTTCCAATTCATTATTCTTTAGTTCTCGCACAATACGGTCAAGTTCCGCGGAATCTGGAAGAAGTGGAGCCAGGACATAAATAAGTTTGTCAAGACCGAACGAATCGCGGTCATCGCAAAGTTGATCGCCACAGGAATCTTGAACCGAGAAAATGCGCCCTTTCAGTTTTTTCCACGGATTCCGATTGAAATGCTTTATATAGGACTTCTTAGACGTGGGGCGAGCATCAAGCAATTCGGGTTTTCTATTGAGAAGATAGATGAAGGTATCTTTGGCTAATACTTCGAGGGTTCCATAGGCCATTACAACGCCTTCTAGAAGAATTTCCCTAAGTGTAGCCTCTTGTTCGTAAACTCGTTCAAAGCCCGAGGATAGAATTCCCAAGGCTCTGTTGTTGATTTCATCCTGTCCAGCATCTGTGTTAAGGTAAACCATGAATTCTTTGGTGACATGCCCGTTAGCCCGTTCATTGTTTAGCTCCAAGAGCAATTGTGCAGTTACCCGCGTGTAAATGAAGGGACTCAAAAGAACAAGCCATACTCCGCGCATGTTGCGCTGGAAATCTATCATAATCGGACGGTAGTCTTCGGGCAGGTCTTGTATGACATCTTTGATACATTTAAGATAATCCTTCTCCCTTGGCGGGAGCATTACAAGTTTCTCGAAAAGGTCTTCGGTGGTCATGGCTTTACCCTTTTTGTATATCTACATTGTGCAGTAGGGAAACACGTATTCAAGGGGAATCCGGTGGGTGAGAAGGGAAAGTGGTTTAGAGAGAGGCCGCTTGCTTTGAAGAAAGATCAAAGACAACACGAAAAGTTGGGGCAAGCCCGCAACCTACAAGATGCCGCACAGGTTACGAGGGCGAGGAGGCTCGCCTCCCTAACCTGTGCCACCCCTAACAAAGCGCGCCGGGGGTGAAGCTTCCTGTGCCTTCGGCAGCCCAACGACGCGACCCGGACGCCGGGGACGAACGTCCTGTTCGTCCCCTCTGGCTCACAACGGTTGCTAAAACGACATCCCTGCTGTCGTTTTACCATACGCCCTGCTATGGCCGCAACCGTCCCTTCGGGTCTTTGCGACCCTCAGCAGGTGGCGGAGCACCCGGGTGACGTGAAGGGAAATTGGGTATGGTCGCCGGCTCCGAAAAAGGGGACAGCGGCATATCCACGATGTAAATCAGGTGACAGGCAACGCATCTACGATTCGCGATTGAAAGACAGCGGAGCCGTAATGCGAGCCAGTCACCGATTTGAGCCGTGATACGCCGCCACTCGGCCTTGAGCTCGTGGCCGAAAGGCAGTCCCCATTTTCTTGACACTGTGCCATGCCAAGTTACCTTACGCGGTGGTGAAGTGTTCAACTTAGATAAGCTCGAGATTGGGGAGACTGCAGTCATGCGCAAATCCTTACTTGTTCTCGTATTGTCGGCTTTCTTCTTCATCCCCGGCGTATCATTCGCTGGTGAAGAGAACGTTATCGATGACCCATCGTTCGAACAGCCCAAAGACCGCGACCAGTTCGGCTTCGTCTGGGCCAAGTGGCAGGGTTGGAAGTACGAAGGCGAGTGCGATTTCCGAGTCGGCACTATCGCGCACACCGGCAAGACATCTGCGCTGCTTTTCGGCGGTAATGCTCCGAAAATCAGAGTGTGGGCGAAGAAGGTTTTCGAACCCGGCCGGTACAAAATCACCGCGTACATCCGCGGTCTCGATATCAGCACCGGCGTGTGGAACCAGACGACGGAGTTCAATTTCAACGGCGCGTACCTCCCGCTCAGCAAGAACGGCACCTTCGGCTGGACGCCCGTCACTTACGTCGTCGATGTGAAGGACACTAAGGAAATACTCGGCCCTGGCTTCGGCCTCATGGCTCCGGGCTACCTGTGGATAGACGACATGTCCATGGTCAAAGTGAGCGAGAAGGACGTTGAACTTACGCCCAAGCCGGTTCTCGGCCAGGAAGAAGCTCCTGTTGCTCCTCCCGGCGAAGTGAAAATCGGCCAGGGCGCGATCCGCTGTCCTGAATGCGGCTACTGGAACATGCCGGAATGGAAGACCTGCTACGCTTGCGGCACGTCGCTCGAAACCCGCGAAACTTTCACCGGCGAGCCCGTCAAACTCATCACGTCATTCGAAGACAAGTCTCCGTTTGACGCGGGGACGGTCGTTGAAGAACACGCCACCGACGGCACAAAGTCTCTGCGGCTCGATAAGAGCTACTCGTGCATGGATGTAAAACAGAATTGGACAGGCTACGATTTTCTGAAAGCAGACCTCTTCACCACGTCCGAAAAACCGATGGAACTCTACGTCGAGATTCGCGACGACAAGACGAGAGACTACTGGACGCGCGTGAACTACAACACGGTAACTCCGCCCGGGCAGAGCACGTTCATTCTGCCTATACGCCAGTTGTACGTCGGCGAGAAATCGCGCCCCGGCAGGATGCTCGACAAGGCCAACGTGATACGGCTCGTATTCTCCGTCGGCGACAATCCGCCCGCGCCGCTGTTCATCGACAACATCCGGCTCGAACGCGACACGTCGGTCGAAAAAGTTCTTTTCCCCGGACTGTACGCGTTCGATTTCGGCACCGGCACAAGCCCTGTGCTGGAAGGCTTCACCGCGGTCACGCCTTCGACGCTGTACACGAAGGGGCGCGGCTACGGCTTGAGCAAAGCGCAGGTATGGCGAGCCTTCGACGTGCTCCAGCCCGACCCGCTCTACGAAGACTTCATCTGCCTCGAAAAAGGCGGCATCGCGGTTGACGTTCCGAACGGCAAGTACCGCGTATTCGTCAACTACGACAATCCGTCCGGCTTCTGGGGCGAATACCAGAAATATCACGAGCGCAAGATACTGGCAGAAGGCGCGGAAGTCGTGAAAGACACAATGGACTTCAACGCGTTCGCGTCGAAATACTACCGCTTCTGGAACGTCGAAGACAGCCCGGCTGACAACACTTTCGACAAGTACCAGAAGGCGTATTTCAGCGAAAAGACTTTCGACGTGGAAGTCGCCGACGGGCAGTTGAACATCGACTTCGTCGGAGAAAACTGGGCGTGCAGTATTTCCGCCGTCATCATCTATCCGATTGAAAAACGCGAGCAGGGGGACAACTTCCTGAAGTACGTTCAGGACCGGCGCCGCTTCTATTTCGACAACTACTTCAAGCGCATCCTGCACACGCCGACCGGCGAGCCGCTTGCGCCGACGGCTGAAGATGATGCGCGCGGGTACGTGCTTTTTGCGCGCGATTTTATGGATGAGGTTTACTACAACGATACTCCGCGCAAGGGCGAAATTTGCACGAAGTTAGAAGGCTCCGCATTCGCCGGTGAATATGAACCACTGACGCTCGCCGTCCTGCCGCTAAAAGACCTCGGAAGAACGGCCGTTACCGTGAGCGACCTCGCAAACGGCCCGGACAAGATTGCATCAAACTCCGTAGATGTGGGTTATGTTTCGTACCGCATCAGCCGTGTCACGATGGAAGGCTCGGTGTACACGATATCGCCGCGGCTCATCATGCCGAGAAACGCCATCGACATGCCGAAGAGCATCGTCAGGCGCTGGTGGGTGACGGTGAAGACGCCTGCCGATGCAAAGCCCGGCATCTACAAAGGCGAGTTGACGATTACTCCCGAACAAGGCGCGGCGGCAAAAGTGCCAATCGAGTTCAAGGTCTGCAAAGGCACGCTCGATGCAATCGACATCCCGGCTGGCCCGTGGAGCTATACGATTGACATTCCGTGGTTCGGCGATGACCCGGCTGTCCCGCCGTGGAACACAATGATGGCGCAGAAGAGTCTCGCCAAACTGCGCGAATATGGCTTCACGAGCTTCAGCGGGATGCCCGTCGTTTCATACAACGGTTTCAAAGACGGCGAACCGCAAATCAACTTCGCCACCGGCGACGCGCAGATGGAACTCGCAAAGAAGGCGGGCTTCACCATGCCGGTCGTCACCTACTGCGATTTCGGCGGCCTGAGCCTCTATTACCAGGACACGGGCAAAATGAACGAAGCTGGTTTCAAAGACTACTCCGAATTCATCAAGGCGGTGTTCGGGGCGATACAGAAGCACGCCGATGAGAAGCAATGGTTGCCGGTCTACTGGAACCTCGGCGATGAACCCATCGGCGATGACCTCAGGCGTTCCGCGGAGAACGCTGAAGCCTACCGCAAAGCGTTCCCGAAAGGCCCGCCGTTCTTCACCGCGGCGACGAGCTTCAGCGGCAACAATCCGGACGACCCGCATTGCCGTCTCGCAAAGGCTCTGCACGTCGCCGACCTGAATATTCACGATGAAGACTCCGTCGGACTTATCCACAAGGCGGGGAGCGACTGGGCGTTTTACAACGGCGGCAACCGCTGGACGTTCGGACAGTATATGTACAAGGCGGTGAAGGATTTCGGCCTCAAGTTCCGCCTGTCGTGGCACTGGAACGCGTGTGCGGGCGACCCGTACTACGCGCTCGATTGCCGCGAAGACGACTACGCGTGGTGCAATTCGTCGCCCGCGGCGGAACTCATACCTGGCATCGGCTTCGAGCAGTTACGCGAAGGACTTGATGACTACCGCTACATGTTGACGCTGGCGCGGCTGGCTGTGGCGAAAGCCAACACGCCTGAAGCGCAGGCGGCGCAAGAGCTTGTCAAAACGAGACTTGCGGCGTTCAAACTCGGCCAGCGCGAGCATGACGAACTGTTCCCGAAGGCGGATTGGAAAGAGTTCCGTGCAAAGATGGCCGCGGCGATTGAAGCGCTGAGATAGGCGGCTTGCTCATAGATGGCCTGCCCGCCCTGACTGTGCCCGGGAAACCTTGACAACGCTGGCGGGAAAGCGATAATTCTCTATGCCGAGTTTTGCCGGTAGTTGCCGGCAGAAGCGGGGGACCCGAGAGATGTTGGGGCTAATCCTGTCCTTGAGACAGGAGGGACACCTGGAAGTCCTAGCCCGTCAGCTAACCTCGCAGGCATTTTCAGGGCGACCGACAAACGTTCTCGCCCTCAGTTCGTGTTAGCAGGGCAAAACCATCGGACAATCCAGGCCGCAGACGGTTGCCGCGTTCAACGCGGCAACCATGGCTCCGGTACGCAAGCCAAGCGCGAGGTATGCTGACACGTTGAGAAAAGCGGCCAGGGAGAGAACCGTGAGAAACAGAGTTTGGGATTTTGTGGTTCGGATGAGGTGTTTCCTGCGTAGACTGCATCCGGCAAAACTTGTTCTACTCGGCTACGCATCCTACATCGTCGTGGGCTGGCTGCTGTTGTGCCTACCGTTTGCCCAGAAGGGCGCGGGCGCCGGGTCCCTCGACCACCTGTTCATTGCGACGTCAGCCGTCTCGACGACCGGGCTCGTGACGCTGAGCGTCGCCGACACCTACACGTTCTTTGGTCAAGTGGTGGTTCTCCTGTTGATTCAACTCGGAGGCATCGGCTACATGACGTTCGGGTCGTTCGTCATTCTTGCCGGGAAGCGCGAACTGTCCCGCGCGCGGATTGACATCAGCAAAACCGTGTTCAGCCTTCCCGAATCCTTCAATCTCATCCAGTTCATCAAGGGCGTGTTCCTCTTCACGCTCGTCATCGAGTCGGTCGGCGCGGCCGCGTTGTACTTCGTGTTCCGCTCCGCCGGTGTGACCGATGCGCTTTGGAGCGCAGTGTTTCACGGTGTGTCTGCATTCTGCACGGCCGGATTCAGTCTGTACAACACGAGTTTCGAGGGCTTAGCCGGGAACTTCTGGCTGAACGCCGTGGTCGCCGTCCTGTGCTACTCTGGGGCCATCGGCTTCATCGTGTGGATGGATTTCTGGAATATGGTTACGGGGCGAGTAAGGGAGATGACTCTCACAAGCAAAATAATCCTCTGGTCCACGTTCTGGATGAGCGCGGCGGGAACACTGCTGTTCTTTCTGGGAGAGCCGTCCATCCAAGCCAAGCCTCTCGACCAGCGGATCTTGGCGGCGTTCTTCCAGACGATGACAGCGACGACGACAGTCGGGTTCAACACGATAGGGATTGGCAATCTCTCCAAGGCGTCTGTTCTCCTGATTGCTATGTTGATGGTCATCGGCTCCTCGCCATCGGGAACGGGCGGCGGGCTTAAATGCACAACCTTCTCAGCCTTTCTGGGGGTGATGCGGAGCGCGGCGCGTGGTGAACATGAGGTACGGTTCTGGGGCCGACCAATCCCGCTCGAACGCGTGTGGACGGCCGTGGGCAGCGTCGGATTCTATCTCTCAGCTCTCGTCATCGGAACGTACCTGCTCGAGTTGACAGAGAGCTCGCCGTTCGACCAGAATCTCTTCGAAGCCGTCTCTGCTCTCGGGACCGTGGGCTTGAGCATGGGGATTACAGCATCGCTGACGGATGTCGGCAAGGTGATTATCATCCTGCTCATGTTCTTCGGCCGACTGGGACCGCTTACGTTTGGCATGGCCTTGTTCAATAAACCAGCGGTTCTCGGAGGAAAGGAGGATAACGATCTCGCTGTGTAGCGGAGCAGGTCCGCTTCCACGCCGTCACACGTCCATTCCCGGCCGGGCAGGATTAGCCCGTATGGGAGTCCTTGGAAGGGAATGTTAGCTTGACATTAGGGTTGCGCATCGTACCATAATGTCAGTATGTTTCTTTTTCATTCTGTAGCGTCTATCGATGAAGTCAGGGGACGGGTAATCCTCCCCTCGCCGGACGACGCGGCAATAAGGAGATAGATATGTTCAGTTTCATGCCGAAGGAAAAAATCTTTTTCGACTTGTTCGAGCAGTCTGCGAAGAACGTCCACGAGGGTGCGATAGCCCTGCTTGACCTGCTGACCGACTACACTGACGTTCAGAACAAGTCAAAGAAGATAAAGAACATAGAACATGCGGGAGACGAGATAGCGGCGCGCGTATTTGACATCCTGGCCAAGACGTTCATCACGCCGCTGGACCGGGAAGACATCCGTGACGTGGCATCGGCTCTCGACGACATCATAGACCTGATTGACACGGGCGTAAACCGCATGGGCGTATACAGAATCAAAGAATCCAGCGAAGACGCCAAAGCGCTCGCGCAAGTGCTCGTGAAGTCGACCAGCCTGCTGATTGAAGCGGTGTCGTACCTCCGGAACATGAAAGAAACACAGCGCATCATAACGCTCTGCCAAGAAATACACGTGCAGGAGAACGAAGGTGACCGCATCCATCAGCATGCGCTGGGGCACCTTTTCGACAACGGGACCGACGCTGTAAACATAATCAAGTGGAAGGATATTTACTTCGTGCTCGAAATGGCGACGGACCGCTGTGAAGACGCCGCGAATGTCCTGCACACAATTGTG
>Ga0315288_10008466_pt1 | contig 12973 bp, 7 predicted proteins | sample YL17G11_20_MG_FD_203454 | JGI IMG/M metagenome (GOLD analysis project Ga0315288, IMG submission 203454) | Sediment microbial communities from Yellowstone Lake, YNP, Wyoming, USA - YL17G11_20 | ecosystem: Environmental > Aquatic > Freshwater > Lake > Sediment | place: USA: Wyoming | collected...
GCCACATCCTGTGACAAGGTCGCCGGCTGGGGCTTGGACGCCGATAGCGGCTTGTCCTGCCCGATGAACGCACTGTCGATGAGGAAATAGTCGTCCGCATTGACCACGCCGTCATAGTTGAAGTCGCCGTTGTACCATCCGGGCTTCTGCGTGATGAATGCGGAGTCGATGAGGAAATAGTCGTCGGCGTTGATGACGCCATCGATATTGGCGTCGCCGTTCCAGACGCACTTGACGAGCACGTCCCTGCTGGAAACGGTCTGGCCGTAGAAGCTTGCCCTGATGGTCGTGCCGTCCCCGCGAACGTTCAGCACGGCGGCGACGCCTTTGTAGTCGCCGGCGCTGGCCAGCGAACTGGTGATGCCGCGCCCTGACCAAAGGCCGGCGCTTCCGGAGCGGGCGGATCGAACCAGGGCGGAGATCTCGTCCAGCGCCATGGCAGGCACGATCAGCCCGTTGTCATGAACATCCAGGACACCGTTGTCGGTGATGAACACGCGGCCCGCGCTCAGACAACGGCTTCCCGGCGGTCCGATGCTCACGGCGCCGGCGCCGCTGATGGTCAGGCTTTCCAGGCTCTCCGGTCCAGTGAACTCGACCCCCGCTGTGCCGCGGACCTCCAACCGCTCGATGCTCCATGCCCCGGCCAACTCGTCGGCGAAGCTGTGGGCGCCGGAATCCAGGATGAGCGTGTCGCTGCCGGCGCCGGCGCTGAGGATCGGAGTCAAGGGAATGCTCCCCGCAATATACAGCACATCGTCGCCGGCGCCAGCGTCGAGAGCGAAGCCGCTCAGGATGTTCAGCGGGCTGCTGTACGTTGGCGTAGCGCCTGGCGGGATGTCCGTGAATACCTCCAGGCTGCCGCCGTTGGCCCGGATATAGAACTGGTCGTCGCCCGCTGTTCCCGAGATCGCCGTCTGCGTCACGCGGAACATCTCGATGGCATCGGCGGAGAGAATGCGGCCGGGCGACGTTCCGGTGACCGCTGACCCGTTAGCCATGAGGTGCAGCGTGTAGTCGCCGGCGACATTCGTCACAGGCGGAAGATTGCCCAGAATCCACGTCCTGCCGCCGTCGGCGCTGCTGAGCGACTGGCTGCCCGTCAGAAGATTCGACCCGGAGCCTCGCGTGAGCCGAAGATCGGCCAGGTCAAAGCCCGAGACGGGCTCGCTGAACTGGATGGCGATGGAGTCAAGCGAGTCGGCCCGCGGGTCGGGCTGCACGTCAACGATGTCAGCGGTCACGCCCTGAATACTGCGCGTGGCCGACAGCTCGAGCCCGAACACCACGTCGGTGCTCGTCTTGTTGCACTGCTTGACCATCACGGCGATCACGTTGTCGCCTTGTTTCAGCCACGAAGCGGAGATGGGGAACGGCCCCTCGTAGGTCGCATCGCCGACCACGCGATCCTGCCGCGTGAAGCTCGAGTAGGTGGGTTCGGGGTCCTTGTCGACGCCCAGGAAGAAGGACTTCTCCGGGTCCATTGTGCCGTTGAAGTACGCGACGAGTCCGTCGTCCACGATGACCCGGATCATCACTTGCGACAGCGACGCCGGATCGACGTCCAGCGTGAAGCGCTTGCGGAAGTAGAAGGTGGGCGTGCGGTCATTGTCCGGGCCGCGTAGGAGCGGCGTGTTTTTGGGCTCCGGCAGCGAAGCATCCTCGTAGTAGAACAGCGCGTCGTCTTCACTCCAGCCCGTGCCCTGGTCGTTGTAGTCCACCGCGGTCCAGGCCATGTACAGGTTCTTGCGCGCCTGGTTGAACCGCCAGGTGTCCGTGAAGCTGATGAGCTTGAAGGTTTGCACGCCAAGCGTTGAGGCGCTGAACGTGTTGGAGAAGCCCGATGTGCTGGCGCCGTTGTAGGCGCGAACACGGTAGGTGTAGAACTTCGCCGAGGCCAGGCCGGTGTCGTCGAAGGCGGCGGCATTTGGCCCGGCCAGGCCGATCTGCTTGAAGGTCAGGCCGTCGTCAGATCGCTCGATCCGGAAGCCATCTTCGGAGTTGGAATTGTCGATCCAGTTCAGGCGGATGGCCGTGCCGGACAGACTCGTCGCGGTGAGCATCGTTGGGGCATCGGGCGGGAGGAAGGGGCGGCCGGGCGTTCCGCCGAATGGGCCGGCGATCCAGTTGGCGACATCGTTGCCGTAGTCGCCCGGCGAGCGTTTCGACAGGGACGAGCCCATGCCGTCCGCCGCGACCGGCCACGGGTCGCTGTCGTTGTAGTGCACCTGGTCGGCGGTGATGTACGGCACGATCGTCGCGACCGGGATGCCCGGCCGAGCGAGCTTCACATTTTCCCCGCCATTGCTCAGGGCGCCAGTGTACGGGCCGAAGATCGGCACCTGAGGCGGAACGCTGTAAAGCGTGCGGAACAACGCCGGATCGATGCCGACCACGAGTGCGTAACCGAAGGGCGGCAGCTTGGCGCCCAGGGGGAATGTGTAGTCCACGCCCTCGGTGAACATCCAGGTGTTTTCCGGGCGATCGGGATCGAAGAGCGGCAGTTCCGCGCCCGCGAGGTTGAGGATTTCGATGAACTCATCCCCGGTCGAGGGATTGTACATCAGCTCGGTTATGACGACGGGCCCGACGGCCGGCAGGGCATTGGGCGCCTCGCGGGTCGGCGCGCTCATGGCCATGAAGTCCGTGCCGCCGGTGCTCTTGATGAATCGGCCGAAGGTCACTTCGCGGGCCGATGCGCCGAAGTCGACGTGTTCGCGGTAGCCGCCCACGCCTGTGCCATCGTTGTTCGTGAGGAACACGTCATTGCGGAAAGAGCTCAGGGCAAACGGCGTGATGACACCTTCGGCGGACGGGTTGCCGAAGCTCTGGGCCTGAGTGAAGACGACGAATCCCTGGGCGCGGAGGGTCGTCCCGTCGGGAATGCGGTACATGGCGAGGTTGATGGCGCTGTTGCTGAAGAACCACCCGCCGATGTCGATGTCCCCGTCGGTGGTGTTGTGCAGCTCGATCCAAGGGCCGTCCAGGCCGGTGGTGTTGCTCATGACTTCGTTGATGACCACCGACTCCGGGTTGACTCCCGGATCGGCCAGCCCGGGTTGGCCATGCAGCGTGTTGCTGGGCCTCCAGTTGCCCTTGTCGCCGAACGTCGCCGCCGGCGCTGCGGGGTCGATCGCGACCAGCGAGTAGCCTTCTCCGTCGGTGATCGAATACCAGTCGTTGTCGTAGGCGAACTCCATCAGGAGCCCGCCTGGCCCGCTCAGAGCCAGTTGTTCGCCGCGGTTTTCGAGCGAACCGGAGTACACCCCGCGTATGCTGACTGCGGGGTACCGCGCTGCAAACGCGTCGGCGTTCTTCACCAGGACGATTCGCTGTCCGGGCGAGAGCTTCGTGCCGTCGGCAAAGGTGAAGGTGAGGCCCGCGCTGAAGCCCGCCTTGGACAGGTCGATGGTCGAGCTGCCCGTGTTCTGGAGCTCGATGAACTCGAAATCCTGCGCGGTGTACGGGCCGATGGCCGGCGGGGCCGGGTTGTACATGATTTCCGTCACGCGCAGCGCCGACAGATCATGATGGAACGACGCCTCCGTCAGAGCGCTCCACGTATCCCCGTCGAACACCCTCGCCATGACGGTGATGTTGCCCGCCAGTGTGACCGGGCCGCCGCAGATCCTGGCCGAGGGCGAGATCGCTCCGCCCAGGTCCCGCGGGTCGCTGCCGTCGACCGTGTAGTAGATGGTCCCGGCGGTGTTGGGGTTGCTGATGGTCAGGTTGAACGTCGCAGGGATCGTTCCGCCATACTGGTTGAAGCCCGGCGGCAGGACGTCGGGATAGAACCCGTCGTCGCGAAGCTGGTTGAAGACGATCTGCGTTCGCTGGGGCACATACTGGTTCAGCACGCGGTTCATCTCGGAGAGCCACTCGGCGTTTCGCGTGAAAGGCGTGGACCGCTTGGCGTCTCCCCAGCGCGCCGACTCGCACGCCACCGCCGCAAAGATCTCGTCTTTGCGGCGCGTGATCAGCTCCGCCACGTATTGCGGGGTCAGGACGCCGCCGTTGTGGAACCACTTGTGGATCCGATCCGCCACGCGCAGCCTGAATTCGGGATTCGCCGCCAGGAGCTGGAACATGTACTGCGGGTTGCTCTTGGCCAGGGCCTGGTTCGGATCGGACGAAATCGTGTTGAAGGGCCCGGTGCGGTTCTCGTTCACGTCCAGCAGCGTGTGCTCCGCATCGCGGATAAAGAACTTGAATCCCTGGTCGCCGTTGCGATTCCGCGCGGCAAAGAAGTTGTTCGGGCTGACGTTGCTCAGGAAATTGCTCAGCGGCGCATCCAGGTTCCCCCCGTAGAAGATGATCAGCATGTAATCGATGAGATTGTCCACATCGAGCAGGACGGGATAGTCGGGATTCCGCGCCCCATCGGGGTTGTTCCCTTGCACCCGCTGGTAGCTGTCGTTGGACGCCATGCCCGCCATCATCTGGGTCCACAGATCCGTCCACGCCAGCATATTCCCGTCGGTCGCGTACACCGTGTACCCGGTGTCCGGCGCGGGCTTGATGACGTCGTAGTCATCAGGACTGCCGCCGAAGTAACTGGCGGAGTAGGAGGCTTCCGGGCGTTCGTCGGTGTTGTACAGCCCCCAGTACTGGCCGTTGATGTAGAGATGGTAGTAGTTGCCGCGCTCGGCCGGCATACCCATCGCCAGTTGCAGGTCGCGGTTGACCTGATCGCGGATGAAAATCCCCCGGCTGTCCCCTTGGAAGCTCCAGGAATAGTTCTGGAACGTGCGCAGATCAAAGCCGTCAAAGGCCTGCGCCCCGTCCGGCCCGAACAGCGGATAGTGAAGTTTGCCCTGGCCATACTGGTCTCGGAAGAAAACGCGGAACGCGTGCTTCGAGTTATCCGTGCTTCGGCTGAAACCTCCGCGAATGCGGATGCCGCAGTCCGACTGAAAACCTTCGGTGCCGTCGGGATAGATCAGTTCCAAAGAGGCTGGGCGCTCCCAGATCCGCCCGTCCTGCCCCGGATTCGAGTAGATGCCGCTCGGGCCGAACAGGTCATCCAGGTCCATGACGATCGAGAACGTCGGGATGGATTTCAGGTCCGTCTCGAGTTCGCTGCTGTAGAGGGGGTTGTTCACCACGTCCGGGTCCATCCCGTAATCGGTGGTGTTGGGGCTCCAGCTCACGGGCCAGCCCGTGGGCGCCTGGCCGTTGGGCGACTGGTGAATGACATCGCTGGTGAAGATGTAGGTCACGGTATCGACGTTGGTGGAGATCGCTCCGGGCTTGAAGGCCGCGGCGCGCACCGTCGTCGTGCCCGTGATTGGGATGGGCTGCGCATAGACCAGGCCGGCGGTCGCCGTCGGCGCTGAGCCGTCCAGGGTGTAGCGGATTTCGGCATCGGCCGTCTGAGTGGTGATCGTGAGCAGGAAGGGCTGGTCGCAGAGACCGCGAGGATGGCTGAAGTGCGTGTCCGCCACGACCTCGACGACGCTTGACTCGGCATTGGCCCTGCGCGGCGTGGGTGTGGTGAAGTACCGCGGGGCCTGCTCCAGAACGCGCAGCCCCAGCAGCTCCGGATAGAACAGGACATCCTCTTCGCCGGCCGACTCATTCATGGCGTGAATCGCCAGCAGATTCGTACCCACGCCGGCGTGAAGCAATCCCTCCGGCAACGTGACATCGATGTCCTCAAACACAATGGCCTGCGTATCCTCATGCGGCTCAGAAGCCGAGGAGTTCCAGGCGGCCCCGTCCGGCGCATTCCGCCGGGCGATCTCCTGGCCATTGAGGTATGCGATGAAGCCGTCGTCGTACTTGACGCGTAGTCGGAGGGCATCGAAATCGTCCGGGTTCACAACCTCCTTCAGCGGAATCCGCAGGTAGGCCGAAGCGTTGTGATTGTGCATCGACGCTTGGAGACTGGTCCCGATGAGCGGGCGGTAATCCGGCGGCGGCGTGCCGGATGCCGTCTTGACCGACCAGCCCGGAAGAACGCCGTCGCTGAGCAACACGAAACTCGGGTTGTAGGTCTGCGCGCTCGCGGCGACCGACAACTCCACGGTGTCCCCGCCCCAGTTCTCATAGAAATCCAACGTCAGCGTCGTCGACACACCCCCAGCCGGCACGGTGAAGCTGGCCGACGTGTGGTTGTGCCCGCGCGTCCGGCTGTAGACAAGCGTGTCGTTCTGCACCGCCGGCACATTCGTCATGTCCTCGTTGTAGCGGTTGAAGAAACTCACACCCGGGATCTTCAGCATGAAGCCGTCGTCGCTGCCTACATCGATCGACCAGGTCCCGGCCGGGATGACCACGTTCGCAGAGCAGCGCAGCACGTAATAGTCGCCGCTGTTCTGTCCGTTGGGCAGAACCTGATCCGGGAAGAAAACCCCATCCGGCCCATGGTTCACGACATCACAGTCCTTCGTGTGGTCGCCCAGGAGCGTGTAGCCGGGCGGCGTCGGCCCGTCGACGATCCTCTGAGCCGTCGTGATGTCGCCGAGGTCCCCGGCGAACTCCACCATCCTGATGGTGAACCCCGGAATCTGCGGAGGCGGCGACCACAGGTCAAACCCCACCGCACCCTTGCCGCTGGTCCACGCGGAATCGTCAAACGCGACCTCAGTCCAGCTCAGACCCATCGAGGCGTCCGTCGGGACAGCGACCTTCAGAGGGACCTCCGCAGGCAACAACGGGGTCCTGTCCGTGACGGTCGCGATCCCATAGGAGATGTCCTCAAGCTGCTGCGGATACTCCGGTGCGTATGCCGACACCACGATGCCGTTCGGGTCCACAAGGGCCAGGTACTGCCCGTCTTTGTCGAGATTGAAACTCGCGTACAGTTCCTCGCCCCCCGTCGGCACCTTGTCCTCCGAGGCGAAGACCACCAGGTAGCCGCCGCCAGGGACACTCACCGCGGGAAAGTGCCACTGGTCCAGGTCGGCGGCGTCGTTCGTCAGGTGGTAGCCATCGAGAGAGACCGGAGCCACATCCGGATTGGCGATCTCAACCCAGTCGAGATACTCGCCATCGTTGTCGGCGAGCGTCGAGTCGTTCCAGGCCATGAACTCGCTGATGTATGGCGAGCTCAAGAGCACTCTCGGCTCGAGCAGCTCGGTCAGCGGACGCTCCTTCACGCGATCGGCCTTCGGCCGCCTAGGCCTCGCGGCGCGAATGCGCCTGGAAAACCACCCCATACCGGACCGATTTTGTCCCGAAATAATGCCCATGATCCCTCTCCGCTCGGCTGAAACCGTGTTTGCGCGCTATTCCTGTTCTAAACTACCCCATGCTTTGGCGTTGGGGAAGGGAAATCCCCTGCCTTTGAGCACTTTGCCAAGGCTCGCGGCCGCGCCGTATCACTAGTTTGCTGTCCCGCTGTCTGCCGAGCTGTTTCTGCCGGGGATTCCTTCGCGGTGCACCGATGCATGGCAGCCTGACCGTAATGGCCGCGCTCGACACAGCCGAATCGACCCCGATCCGCGTGCCGGTTCGGGGCGGAAAATCGACCACGACGACTGGATCGAGATCGCATAGTCAACCTCCTTCTGATGAGTTTCGGCACGTTACGCGCTCACGATCAGTTACTTCCTCAACCTCCTGTCGCGGATATGCCGGGACCGCAGCATCCCGATGCGCCACCTGCACCTGGATCTGTCCACGCCCCGCCCGTGCTTTCGCGCCCTCAACGACCTGGCTTGTCTTCTCAACGCCAGCAAGCGATACAAGAAAGGCATCTCGCTCGACGAACGGATGCTTCGCATCGAGCAGGCCCTGAATGACTACCGCGGCTGCCTGATCCTGTTCGTCGACGAGGTCGACCACGTTCGCCGGGACTCGGACACCTTCGTCACGTTCCTGGTGCGCAGACTGCCCCAGGCTGTCCCGGCAAGGCTGATCCTGGTCTTTGCCTCCAACCGCCTGGACTGGCCCGATCATCTGGACCCGAGGGTCAAGTCGTTCCTCAAAACGAATGAGCTGATCTTCAAGCCCTACGATGCCCTGGACTTGCAGCACATCCTGCGGATCCGCGTGGAAAAAGGCCTGCACGCCCAGGCAGTGGGGCAGGGCGTGGTGGAGAAGATCGCGGCCCTGGCCAGCCGGAATCATGGCGATGCCCGGCAAGCTGTGGCCCTTTTGGCCAAGAGTGCCTACCTGACCGAAAAAAGCGGCAGCCCTATCACCCTGTCGCTCGTGGATGAGGCAGCTTCAGCCTTTGAGCAGGACCGCTACCTGACGATGGTCCGCACAGCTCCGGTCCAGATGCGCGTGGTTCTGTCTGCGGTGATCGAGGCAGCGGAAAAGGCCAGAGCATAGCGCGGCGGAGGGCGGCGAGGAGCATGACGAAGACGACGATGAAGGCCATCGTGGAAGCCGCGACGGGCCTGAAGCCGCGGAACTGAGTCAGGAAGGCGTGGACGACGAGGGAACCTGAGCCGAGGACGGCGATCAGGCGATAAGAGGCGAGGCGTTCGGCGGTGAAGAGGGCGCCCACTTCGAGGGTGGCGACGGGGAGTATAATCAGGAGGAGAGCGAGCAGGCCGGTTCCAGCGAGGCCGTGCCCGCGCAACTGGGGCTCGATGCACCCAACGGTCCAGTGTTCGACGGCGTGGTCGAGCCAGAGCAGGAGGAACAGGCCGGCGAGCATGAGGGGCCCGAAGGTGAGTCGATTTCGCAGTGCCTGTTCCATGGGTTCTCCCACCCCCAAGTCGGGGTGTTTCACCTGAGGGTATGGGTGTTATCCAGAGCGCCGAATCGGCGGTTTCTGGGGGCGAACGAACGGAGGGCGGCGTGGAGCTGAGGCTCGGCGAAGTCAGGCCAGAGAACGTCGCTGACGTAGAGTTCCGCGTAGCTGATCTGCCAGAGGAGGTAGTTGCTGAGGCGCATCTCGCCGGCGGTGCGGATGAGCAGATCGGGGTCGGGCATGCCGGCGGTGTAGAGATGGTCGGTGATGGTTGACTCGTGGATGTCGCGGGGTTCAAGGTGGCCGGCTTTGACCTTCTCGGCCATGCAGCGGACGGCGTTGGTGATTTCGGCGCGGCTGCCGTAGTTCAGTGCCAGGACGAGGTTGAGGCCGGTGTTGTGCTTGGTCTGTTCGAGCGTGCGTGCGACCTCTTCGAGGACGGGATCGGGGAGGTTTTCGAGGCGGCCGATCTGCCGGAAGCGGATGTTGTTCTCCATCATGGTGGGCAGTTCCAGCTTGAGGTAATCGATGTACATCTGCATGAGGAACTGCACTTCATCGGCGGGGCGTTTCCAGTTTTCGAGGCTGAAGGAATAGAGGGTGAGGTAGTCGGGGCGGCCCATTTCTGTGCGGAGGCGGGCGCACTCGGTGACGACCTTGCGGACGGCCTTGGCGCCTTCCTGGTGGCCCATGACGCGTTGCAGGCCGCGGCGTACGGCCCAGCGGCCGTTGCCGTCCATGATGATGGCGATGTGGCGTGGGAGGCGGTCGGGGGCGATGTCCGATAGCGGCGGCATAGGGTGCGTAGTATAGAGGGCGTTGGGCGGGTTTGGGAGTCACCGGCAGTGGCGGATTGGACTTCCTCCAGTGCCCTGCGATAATCCGTTTGAGAGAGGACCCATGACCGTTCGAGAGTACTTCCGCGACATCTACGACACCGTGAAGTCGATCGCCATCGGCATGAGGATCACGCTCAAGTACTGTTTTCAGAAGACGGCGACGGTGATGTACCCCGAGCAGCGTGTGAGCCTTGCCCCGCGCTACCGGGGGATACACGAGTTTGAGATGGAGAAGTGCATCGCGTGCGACCAGTGCGTCAAGGCCTGCCCGGTGGACTGCATCTACATCGAGAAGAGCGCCCCGCGGAAGATCGACAAGGCGACAGGGAAGGCGACGGGCGGCGAGTTGCTGCGCTACGCCATTGATTACAGCAAGTGCATGTTCTGCGCGTTGTGCACCGAGCCATGCCCGACCGACTGCATTCACATGGGCAAGCTGCACGATCTGAGCGGCTACAGCCGGGATGACACCGTCGTCGAGTTCGTCGAGCTGGCCAAGAAGGGCCTGCGCACGCCCATTCCGCTGTGGATGGAGCGCAACTCCGAGAGGATTCCCTGGGTGCAGGAGGAATACGAGCGGGTGAAGTCGGGGAGGATGGCGGTGCACGCCGCGGACATACCCGTGGTGAAGTGATCAAGGTTGATCTTGCCAGATGAGGAGATGGGGTATGGCTGTCAAGTCGAAGGGTTACGCTTCGGCTGCCCGGCGGCGGCGCGAACTCTATCGTCTTCTGGGCGAACTGCCTGACAGGAATCGGCCGATTGGCGCCAGGACAGTGGCGAAGGAGGAGCATCCCTCATATATCCTCGAGCGGCTGGTGCTCGACCTGAACGGGATCGAGTTGGTGCCGGCGTATCTGGTGCGGCCGAGGAACAACGGGGGGAGAGTCCCGGCGATCCTGTACAACCACGCGCATGGCGGAGACTACGAGTTAGGGAAAGATGAATTGCTGGCGGGGCGGGATGCGCTGCAGTCGCCGGCGTATGCGGTGGAGCTGGCGCAGCGCGGCTATGCGGCGCTGTGCATCGACGCGTGGGGCTTCGGCGAACGTCGCGGGCGCAGCGAAAGCGAGATCTTCAAGCAGATGCTGTGGGAAGGGCGGGTCATGTGGGGGATGATGGTGTACGACAGCCTTCGGGCGATGGATTACCTGGTGTCGCGGCCGGACGTGGACGCCGGGCGGCTGGGGGCGCTGGGGATCTCGATGGGGAGCACGATGGCGTGGTGGACGGCGGCGCTCGATGTGCGGATCAAGGGGTGCGTGGATATCTGCTGTTTGACGGACTATCAGGCGCTGATCGAGACTCGCGGCCTGGACGGGCACGGGGTCTATTACTACGTGCCGGGTCTGCTGAAGCATTTCACAACGGCTCAGATCAACGCGTTGATATCGCCGCGGGCGCATCTGTCTCTGGCGGGCAACCATGATCGTCTGACACCGCCGGCGGGGCTGGACCGCATCGACTGCGCGCTTCGCGCGGCCTACGCCGAGCACAAGGCCTCCGACGCATGGAAGCTGCTGCGGTACGACGTGGGGCACATGGAGACCGCCGTCATGCGCGCGGAGATCCTTGTTTTCCTGGAGCGATGGCTGTGATGGGCGGGCCGGCGGGGGGGATCAATCGGGCGGGGCGTCCTTGTCGAGCAGCACCTTGCCGTCGGAGACCGACTCGGGCTCGGTGTAGCCGGCCTTGATGATCGTGGACAATTGCAGGGGCGGCTTGAGCTTCGTTTCGATGTGGCTGGCCTGCTCGATGAGCTTCTCCTCGGTGAGGCCCGCCTTCCTGGGGAAGGCGATGTGGATGCGGTTCTCGCTCATGGGGGCGCGGATGATGTGCAATTCGGGGAAGACAGCCTGGTAGGTGCGGACCATCGAGGCGTAGAGCCTGTTGGAGCCGGAGCCCCAGACATTGGAGACGACGATGCCGCCCTCGGAGAGTTTCTGTTTCACTTCCTCCATGAATTCCTTTGTGGCCAGCATGTAGGGGATGCTGTCGTCGCCGTAGGCGTCGAGGAAGATGATGTCGTAGCGGTTGCGGGTGGTCTGGATGAACTTCCGGCCGTCGCCCAGGTGCACCTTCATCTTCGGATCTTCGCGGAAATCGAAGAAGCGGACGGCGACTTCGAAGACGGCGGGGTCGAGCTCGGCCAAGTCGATGTTGGCCTCCGGGCAGTTGCGGCGGAGGAACATCGGCATGGCCCCGCCCCCCAGGCCGATGATCAGGATGCGTTTGGGCTGGGGTATGACGGCCAGGGCGGACATGATGGTGCGGGCGTAGTTGTGGACGAGGCGGGCGGGGTCGCGCATGTCGATGGCGGTCTGAACCGCGCCGTTTTCATCGAAGAGGAGGCTGCGGATGCCGTCGTCGCTTTCGCGGACGATGATCTGGTTGAACTCGGACTTCTTGTTGTAGAGTGTTCGTTCGTCGCCGCGTGCCGGGGGATTGCACGAGAGGCAGAAGGCCAGGCCGATCAGACAGAGGACATCGTTGCGTGTTTTCAGGAGCATGATGCGATTTCCCGTGAGTGTCAGTATATACGCAGGATCATACCCCGCGTGAAGGGCGAGACGCACGCTCGGAAGGGCGGCCGGGGCCCATGAGCCGTCGATCCGACCGCAGGCGCACGATCCACCGAGGCTGTACCCGCAGGAGCGAGGCCAGCATTTCAGGACGATCCGCGCCGCGGTCCATCAGCCAGATGCTCCTGCCGGCCGTTGCCTGCCGTAGCGGACGGGGCGAATCCTTCAGCAGCCGGCCGGCGTTGGAGAGATGCGGGGAACTGGTGAAGACGATGCCCCGGACCAGTTCGGCCATCGGCCGTAGCATCGCGATCATCCAGTAGGAAGCGTAATAGCGATCCGCCAGCAGCACGTCGCTCGCCTCCAGGCGGTCAAAGAGCGTGCGGAAGAGCGCGCTCTCGCCGCCCTGCTTGCCGCTGTGGGGGCCGATCGCCAGGTCCAGCACCGCCGCGCAGTTCAGCGACAGCACCGCCACCAGCCTCGCCAGCGGAAAGCCCAGCCCCGGCTTCTGCGACGCCGGCTGGGGATAGACCGCCTGGTTCTCCGGCGTGTCGGGCATGGACGCGGTGGTGCCGTCCACCACTTTCACCTTCCTGCCGCCCAGCCGATGCACCAGCCGTTCCGGCAGCCGCTGCCGCGCCTTGCAGTACGGGCCCGTGTCCGGCTCGCAGGCCCGGGGTCCTTGCCTGCCGCGGCCAGGAACGCCAGCAGTTTGCCCACGGCGTTGCGGCAGGAGCCGTCGGGGTCAAGCACCTGGGTGAGGAACGTCCACAGCGTCACCAGCGGCGTGAACAGGCGATAGAGCGGTTTTCAGATCAGTGTACACAGTAGCCACAATGCTCGAACCAACCGCGCGCGTCGTCGGCGGTGACGCTGCTGAAGCCTTCGGCCGCGGCGCGTCCCAATGCCTCGGGCGTACGCGGCTCGACGTCGCGCACGTGCCCCTTGACCTTCGACCAGCACGG
>Ga0315288_10008468_pt1 | contig 12971 bp, 10 predicted proteins | sample YL17G11_20_MG_FD_203454 | JGI IMG/M metagenome (GOLD analysis project Ga0315288, IMG submission 203454) | Sediment microbial communities from Yellowstone Lake, YNP, Wyoming, USA - YL17G11_20 | ecosystem: Environmental > Aquatic > Freshwater > Lake > Sediment | place: USA: Wyoming | collected...
GGGTCGACGTGGAAGGCGTGCTACGTGCGGTTGGGCGAGGCGCGGGAGGTGGGCGGCGCGTGAAAGAGACGGGAGCAGGAGCGTGCTGGTGTGGCGCGGCGCGCGCGGCGCGCACTCTCTCTGCCCCCGCTCGAAGGTGCGTCGACAAACGATCGGCCCGATCCTGGGCCCCACGCGGCCGCCGCGGCGCCCAGGGGGTGGGACGTGGTTTGGCCGGCGCCGGCGGCGGGCGGCCATCCGCCGACCCGCGGGAGAGCCGTCGCGCGTGGTTGGCGGCGTCAAGGGGCGCGCCGTGCCCGGCCCAGCCCGCGAGGGCATTGGTGGCACTTATGCAGACGCCCTCGCGTCGGCTTGAGGGTCGGCGGGCGCGCGGCCGCCGCTGCGCGGCGCGGCCGACCGCCGGAGGGCGGCATGCCGCGCCCGATGCCCGCCCACGAGCCGCGCCGACCCCACCACCCTCGCAGGCCGCTTCACCAGCCTCCACCCGTCACCATGGACCAAGTGTCTGCGCAGGCTACGGCCGTCACCGCGAAATTCCGCAACCAGATCAACCAGTGGAGCACCATGGAGACGCCGCCGTCGCCGTTTGAGCGGTTTGTGCCCGAGAAGCTCAAGGGGCAGTGTGCGTGGGTGGGGTGGGGGTGGCGGCGGCGCGGGGAGCCGACGCGCGGGCCGGCCTCCACGCCCCCCGCCGCGTCCCACCCCTTCCCACCTCTCCCCATCCCTCCTCAACCTTCGCAGGGGCTGTGTTCCCTTTTATCTACCCGCGGTTTGGAGAACCAGGTGCGCGGCGGTGGCGCGGGAGGGAGGGCAGAGGGAGCGGCGCGCGACGGCCACGACCCTGACCCCACCCTCACCGCCACCCCCAGTCAACTCCAACTTCCTCAAGGCGATGGGCGCCGAGTTCCTGGGCACGCTGCTGTTCATGGTGGGGAAGAAACAAAAGGAGGGGAGATAAAAAAAAAAGAACAAGAAAAAGAACAAGAAAAATAACAAGAAAAAAACTCACCCCACCCCCACTCCCCTCCCCCCCACAGTTCATCCTCGTGTCTCAGATCGTGTTCTCCTGCCTGCTGCGCGACAACGACGCCGGCAACGAGCTCGGCAAAGCGACGTGCCTGCTCAACCCGGTCCGCGTCCTCCCCATCGCGCTCACCGCCGGCCTCGCCATCTTCGTCCTGGTCTACGCGACCGCGTCCTACTCCGGCGGCCACCTGAACGTGCGGGAGCGGGGGGGGGGGGGGGGGGGGGGGGGGGGGCGGGCGCGGCAGCCGCGCGCGCGCGCCGACCCTGTGTCCCTTTCCCAGCCCGCGATCACCATCGGCGCCCTTGTCGCCGGCAAGATCTCGGTCATGCGCGCCGTGGCTTACGTCATCGCCCAAGTGGGCGGCGCTGCGACGGGGACGGCATGTGCGTGGCGGGGAGGGCGCGCGGCGTCGACCGCGCAGCCGCCTCACCGCCTCGCCTCACCGCCTCCTCCTCCCCCTCTCATCAGTTGTCTGGACGGTCAAGAGCGTGCGCGGAGCGGCCAACCAGGCATGAAGGGAGGGGTTGAGAGAGACCGAGGGCCGAGGGAGCGACGGCGGCCGACGCCGCCCCGGCGCCCACCCGCGCCACGCGGGCGGGCGGCATGCTCGACGCGCCCAACACGCCTGCCGTGCTGTTGCTGCCGCCCGGGGCGCCTGCCCCGCGCGCGCGCGCGCCTTCCCTTCGCCGACCCCTCGCCTCCCTTTTTCCCAGATCAATGTCGAAGGAGGCTACGCTGCCGCCTTTATGGCCGAATGGATCCTCACCTTTATGCTCATGTTTGTGGTGCTCTGCGCGACGGACGCGGCGCGCTACCGGTCGATCGCGCACCTCCCCGTGCTCGCGGTAGGGAGCGGAGCGAGGTGTGGGCTGGGGCCGAGCCTTCACACTTCCTGCCTCACCACCCACCACCCACCACCACCAGCCCTTTGCCATCGGCGTCACCGTCTTGATCGCGCACCTCGCCGCCATCCCCCTGGACGGCTGCTCCATCAACCCCGCGCGCTCGCTCGCCACCATGCTGCTCTCGGGCGTCGCGCCCTTTCAACAGTGGATCTTTGTGCGTGAGATCGAGGAGGGAGGAGGGGGTGGGGGCGACGGCGGCGGTATCGGCCCGCGGGAACGGGGGGGTCGGGGTCGCGGCGCCGGTTTCGGCCCGCGTTTTCGCCGCACTGGCTCTTTTTATTTCACTTTCTCGTGCCGACCACCTCCATCCCCCCCTTCACTCTTCACAGTGGGTCGCGCCCATCGCGGGAGCCATCTGCGCCACCTACGTCTACGAGCTCGGCTTCCGCCCCGACTACGATCCCTTCATCTCCCTGGAGTCGGGCGGGGGGGCCGCGGGTGGCGCTGCCACGTCGGCGGCGGCGGGTGGCAAGGCGTCGGCCTACCCGACGGCGTGAGCAAAAATAAGAGGGGGGTTGAGGCCGCCTCAGGGACTCCTCTCCCTGAGGCACGGCGCCGCCGGGGCGGGACCGGGTCGAGAGAGGCGGCGGGCGGTGCGCAGCCCGCCGCCCGGGAGGCGGCGGCGCCGAGTGCAAGCGAGGGCCTGCGCGCGGCGGTCGCGGCACTTCTCACTCTCGCGCGCTCGCGCCGGCCCCTCGGCCCGCGCGCCCAAACGCCGGGGCCACACCGTGCGCGCTCGGGCCGCGAGGCAGGCGCCATGGTGGGTGGGGAAGGAGGGGCGCGCAGCAATGGCGCGGCGCGCGAGGGCACCGCCCGGAGCGGGCACGCGCGGGCGTCGCACCGCCCTCGACCGAGCGACCGCCATTGGTCGCGTCGACTAGGGGCTGCTGGAGCGCGCGCGGGGGCGTCAGGGCACGCCGCGCCGCGCGCGGCGCGCGCCCACCGCGCGCCACCACCCTCCCCCAGCGCGCCGCCACCGCCGTGCTCCTCGCGCTGGCCACGCTCGCCGCGGCCGCGACAGCGGCCGGACCGGAGGACGCGGCCGCGACAGCGGCCGGGCCGGAGGACGCGGCCGCGGTCGCCGACAGTCTCGCCCCTTTTGACGCGGTTTCTCCGACCGGCACGATTTTCGTCGACGTCCCTGACGAGAGTGAAGGCGGCGCGGAGCAAGAGGCGGGAGCCGAGGCCGACGCCGAGCCCGCTGCAGCGGCGACCGCCGTCCAGGCCGGCGCGCCCCCTGCCGACGCCGCGCCGCCCGCGGCCGCGCCCACGGCGTCGCCGGTGCCGGCCGCAGCGCCGTCAGTCTCTCTGGCGACCACGTTGGGCGTCCCTGCCGCCGACGCGGCCGCGCTCACGCGCCTCGCCGCCGCCGCGGGCGTCCCCCCCCTCGACCTCGCCAAAGCGCTGGCCCTGGCGGCTGCGGCGGAATCAGAGCTGGACGACGAAGTGGAGGAGGCGGCGAGGGAGGAAAGCGCGGCCGACGCCGTCGACTCCATCCCCGCCCTCCCCCCCGCCCCGCGCGTCGTCACCGCGTCGTCGTCGCCAGGGGCGGCGGGGCTGCTGCAGGCGGTGTCGACCGCGATCGGCGGCGTGGGGACCGTGGCGCCCGCGGTCGCCGCGCCTGTTGGCGGCGCCGGCGCTCCTGGCGACGCCGCCTACGCGGGCGCGTACGCGCCCTACTACGACGCCATTCTGGAAGGGGGGGCAGGTGCCGGCGCCGGCGCAACGACCACGACGACCCCCGCGCGCGCGGCCGAGGACGCTGCGCTGCTTGCCGCCGTCTCGGCCGCCCTCAACTCGGCTCCAGCGCCGACAACGAGCGCCAGCGCCCGGCCGCGCGCTGGTGCCGCCGCCGCCCCTTCCCCTGGCGACGGCGGCGAGCGCGGCCTGCGCCTCGCCGACGCCCTGGCCGCGGCCTCCGCCCTCGCCGCCCAAGCGCGCGCCGCCAACGTGACGCTGCCGCCCGGGCGGTCGGCGTTGGGGCGGGCGGCGGCGCGGCTGGCGGCCGCGGCTGCTGCCGTCGCGGCCGCCGGGGCGCCCGCGCCGGCCGCAGGAGGCGCCAGGCCGGTCACGTCCGCCTATTCCAATGCAGTCGGCACCTCGGACAGATACGACGCCGCCAAAGCGACCGCTGCCGCGGGCGGCGCGGTCAACCCCGCCGACATCACCTTTCTCGACGCCGCCCGCGCCTACGTGGGCGCGCGCGTCACGTCCGCTGCGTCCCACGGCGGCGCGGCGGCCGCGCGCGCGCTGGGGCTGCCCGTGGTGGTCGAGGGGGGTGGCGGCAAGGCGCGCGGCGCCGACACCGACGCGGACACGGACGCCGCGGGCGACTCCCTCACCGCCTCTCCTCCGCCGCCGCCGCCTGCGTCAGGCGTCGGCGGCCCTCTCTCTCTGCTGGCCAAGGCGGGCGGCGCGGTGCTGCCGGCGCCGGCTGGGCTGCCGCAGTGAGGACGGAAGAGGCGGGGGGGTGCGCGCGGGCCGCGCCTTGATTTGTGTGTGTGACTGAAGATTGCGGGGGGAGGCCGGGATTGCGGCAGGCGGCCAGGCTCGAGGACGCCGTTCTGAAGGCGGGCGGCCAGCGAACTCGGCCAAGCCGGCACGCCCCTCTTCACTCTCTCGCGCGGCCCTCCCAGCCCGCCGCTCCCACACACTCACATTCCTCGTCCGTCCACCTCCCGCCCCGCGCTCAACCATGGCCCAATGCGGGCCGCGCTGCTGACGCTGGCCGCGTCGACCCGCGCCGCGCGAGCCCTAGCCTCGCTGCCGGCGATGCGGGCCGCCCTCATGACGCATAGCGCGACGGCGCCACCGCCTGTGTGGGCACGCCGCGCGGGCGTCGCGACACGCGCCGCCGCGCCGAAAGCCGCCGACGCCGCGCCGCCCGCGCCGCATTCCCCGCCCGCCGGCGCCAGCAGCGCGCCCGATTTCGTCCCGCGCCACACGGTGAAGGCTCTGCTGGGCGCCGACGGCGGCGCCCGCCGCGCCGGCGACACGACCACCGTCCGCGGCTGGGTGCGCACCTGCCGCCCCCAGAAGGCGCGCGCCTTTCTCGAGGTCGCCGACGGGTCGACTGCGACCGGGCTGCAAGTCGTGATCGAGCCGGGGGTGGAAGGCTGGGACGAGGTGGCGTCCGGCGCCACCCCGACCGGCGCCGCGGTGCGCGTCGAAGGCGTCCTCGTCGAATCGAGAGGGGGCGGGCAAGCGGTGGAGCTCAAGGCGAGCGCGCTGGCCGTCGTCGGCGCGTGCGACGCGGGGGCCTACCCGCTCCAGAAGAAGCGGCACACGCTCGAGTTCCTGCGCGACGTCGCCCACTTGCGGCCGCGCACCAAGACGCTCGGCGCCGTGGCCCGCGTGCGGTCCGCGCTCGCGCACGCGACGCACGACTTTTACAGGGCCGCCGGGTTTGCGCTCGTCCACACCCCCATCATCTCCGCCGCCGACTGCGAGGGCGCGGGGGAGGCGTTCCAGGTGACGACGCTGCTGGCGGGCGTGGACGCCGCGCTGGCGGCCGGGGGGAGGCCGGCGGAGGGCGCGCTCGCGGCGGCCGACGCCGCGGTCGTGGCCGCCGGGGCGGCCGTGCGCGGCGCCAAAGCGGGCGGCGCCGCCGCCGACCTGGGCCCGCTGCTCGCGGCCCTGGCCGCGGCCAAGGACGCGGCGGCCGCGCTCAAGGACCGCGCGGCGGCCGCCGCGGGGCCCGCGCGGACGCCGACGTCTCTCGATTACGCGTCCGACTTTTTTGGCGCCAAAGCCTACCTCACCGTCTCCGGCCAGTTGCAGGGCGAAGCCGCGGCGTGCGCGCTGGGCGACATCTACACGTTTGGCCCGACCTTCCGCGCCGAGAATTCAAACACGTCGCGCCACCTCGCCGAATTCTGGATGGTCGAACCCGAGATGGCCTTTGCCGGCCTCGGCGAGGCCATGGCGGCGTGCGAGGCGCACGTGCGGCACTGCATGGCGCACGTGTTGGAGCATTGCGCTGACGACCTGTCCGCGCTCGACGCCGCGGCCGGCGGCGGCCTCATCGACCGCGTCACCCGCATGGCCACCACAAAGTATCACGTGCTGCCGTACGCGGACGCGGTCAAAGCGTTGCTCGCGTCGGGCGTCCGCTTCGAGTTTGAGCCCGCGTTCGGCCGCGACCTCGCGGCCGAGCACGAGAAATGGCTCACCGACGTCGCCTTTGGCGGCGACCCCGTGTTTGTGACCGACTGGCCGGCCGCCATCAAAGCGTTCTACATGCGCGCGAACGATGACGAGGCCCAGACCGTTGCCGCGATGGACCTCCTCGCCCCCCGCGTCGGCGAACTGGCCGGCGGCTCCGCGCGCGAGGAGCGTCTGGACCGCCTCCTCGCCGCCATGGACGCGGCGGGCGTCGACCGGGCCCCCCTGTGGTGGTATGCCGACCTGCGCCGGTTCGGCTCGGTCCCGCACGCCGGCTTTGGCGTCGGCTTCGAGCGCCTCGTCCAGCTCGCGACCGGGGTGGACAACATCCGGGATGTGGCGCTGTTCCCTCGCTACCCGGGGCACGCGGAATTTTGAGGTGGCGCGGCGAGGGGGGGGAGGGAGAGGGCGCCGCGTCGCGGCGGCGCGTGTCGCGCTCACACGCCATGAAACACCCCACCCACCCACCCATTTGCCTTCGGTCGACGGCGCCGCGGCGGGCGCGACGCGGGGCACGCGTCGCCGCCCGCGCAGGCGCGAGGAATGGCGCCCCCCCCGTGTGCCCCCTCATTTCAAGTCGCAGAAGCCGGCCGTCGCCTTGTTGGCCCAGTTAAGTTGCAGCAAGAAGTTGCGGGCGCCGACTTTGGTGTTGGCGTAGCCCGCCCCCGGCGTGGGGGACGCGTAGACAGACCCAAACTGCCACGCGCACTTGTCCGCGTTTTCCATGCCGCTGTCGTCGTACCACGCGTCCAGTTCCGGGTCGGACGTCGTTTCCGTGAGCTCGTGGGCAATGATGGACGCCATGGCGTCGGCTTCCACGTTGTTGTTGGGGGAGCCGGCCGACTGCGCCGAGCAGGCCGAGAGGCAGCGGTTGGCGGAGCCGACGAAGCCGAATTTGAACATGCGGCCCGAGTAGTCGTAGCTGGAGGAAGAGGGGGAGGGTGGGTGGGTGGGATGAGGAAGAAAGAGAAAGGAAAAAAAAAAAAAAAAACAGACTCTCCCACCTGTACGAGTGCCACCCGCAGTAGTTGCCGCAGAACGTCCCCGTCGCGGACGACCCCTGCGAAATCTCCGACCCGGTCAGGACGAGGGTCAGGGAGTTGGCGTTGTAGGGGATGCGGCCGTCGGAGATCATGCAAGACACGACCGCCGCGACCGCGTTGTCGGTCAACGCGGTCCCCTGCCAGCACCGGTCGGTGGCCGCGATGGACGGCGCGCTCCCAAACGTGAGCTTGTTCTGCAGCGCGACGCCCGCGCGCGTCATGTAGGACGTCTGCACGTTGAGCCACGGCGACCCGCCGACCGCGCCCGCGAAATCGTTTAAAACGTTTTTCGTCGTCGCCGCAAACCCCGTGCCGTAGTAGACGTAGTTCATCACCGGCACGCCCGTCATGATGGGGCCGCCCCAGTGCTTGATGCCGTACTGGACGAAAGGGACGGCGGGGGGCGGGGGGGGGGGTGCGGGGATGGTGGTCGGTGGGGGCGGCGGCGCGGTCGTCGGCGGAGGAGGCGGCGGCGGCGGCGGCTTGGTGGTCGGCGGCGGCGGAGGGGGCGCCGTCGTCGTGGGCGGCGGCGGCGGCGGCGGCGGCGTCGTGGGCGGCGGCGGAGGCGGCGGAGGAGGAGGCGTCGTCGTTGGCGGCGGCGGCGCGGGCGTCGGCTGGGCGGTCGGCGGCGGCGGCGGCGGCGCCGCGGTCGCGGCCTTGACCGCGCCCGGCCCCCATACGTACAGGCCGTACGCGCCCGCGTCGGCGTTGGTGGCGCCAGTGGTGACCAGGACGTAGGGCGTGTTGGCGGCGAGCGCCCGCACGACAAAGCCGGCGCGGCCGACGGTCGGGTAGTTGTCGTTGGCCGCCACCAGGTTGGTCATCGGGTTTTGGGGGTCGAAAAACCCCTTGTAGAGGAGCGCGAAATTGTTCCAGGCCGCCGTGGCGCCCTGGGACCGAAACTCGTACGTCCCCGCCTCGGCGACGGCCACCGTCACCGCCGAGTACCGCACCGCGGTCGCCGTCGCGTCGAGAGCGGCCATGGTCGCGGTCGGGCGGCGGAACGTGGGGGCGCCGACGGTCGTGCCGGTCGTTTGGAAGCGGACCGCCATCGCGGTGCCGAGGTAGACCCCGCCCGGGCCGCTGGCGGTCACGGTGTACGCCCCCGCGTTCCCGTTGGCCGCCCCTGTCACCACCAGCGTGTAGATGATGTTGCGGTTGAGCGTCAGGGTGAAGCCGGAGACGCCCACGGACGGGTAGTCGTCGTTGGCGACTACCATGTTGGCCAGCGGTTGGGACGGCGCAAACGGGTACGCATACAGGACCGCGAACGTGTTCCAGTTGCCCGCGCCGACGACCCGAAACTCGTACGCGCCCGCGGTGTCGACGACGACGTTTTGGGCGACGTAGCGGACCGCGCCGGCGGTCGCCGGCGCGAGCGTGCGCGCCGTGGTCGGCCGCCGGAAGGTGGGCGCGGCCGCCGTCGTCCGGGTCCACGTCGCGCGCACGGTGAACGCTTGGAGCAGGGACCGGCGAGTGGCGCGCACGGCGGCCAGGAGCGACCGCCGCCGCGCGCCGGGCGCGAGCGGCGGCCCCGCCGACGGCGCCAGCCCCATCGCCGCCGCCGCGGCCGCCGGCCCGTCGGTCGTCGCCGCCAGCTCGGACGCGACGAGGAGGACGGTCGACTCGGCGGGGTCGGCGGTGAAGCCGGGGCGGAGGCCCGGGACCGACGTCGCCGCTTCCCCGGTCGCCCAGTACTCGTTCGGCCCCGTCCCATTCACCCCCGACACCGTCGACCACGGCGCGGTCGGCGTCAAGGGTGCCAGGTGGGCGGGCGCGGGCGGGCGCGACCCGGCGCGCCCTTGGAGCGGCGCGACGGCGGCAAAGGAGAACGGGGCGGCCGCGCAGCGGCCGGCCTTGGCGCAGGGGTCCATGGAGAGCCAGGAGGGGGCGGCGGCAGCGCCGACGGTGGGGCCGGACGCGGAGGAGGAGCCGCCGGACGCGCCGAGCTTCCCGGCCGCCGCGCCGAGCGCGGCCGCCTTTTTGGCGTCGGACATCCAGGGCGCCAGCTTGCCCGCGACGGCGGCCAGTTTGGCGGTCAGGTTGACGCCTCGCAAGGCGCCGCCGGGCCACAGGGGGGCGGACTCGGGCTGGTTGAAGGAGAGCTGACGACGAGGGGAGAAGATGGGGGGTCGGCCGCGGTCGCCGGCGCGCTCCGCCGCCGCCGGCGTCGGCCGGCGACACGATTTACCGGCGCCGGCGCTGGGCGCGCCGGTTTGAGGGCGGGGGCGCGCCCACCCCGACGACCACGTCGCTTGGGGCGCGCGCGCGCGCGGGCGCGCGCGGCGCACGCCTGCCCCGGAGCGCGCCGCCCGCGCTTTCCACACCCTCTCTCACCTGCTCCACGGCCAGGTCCTTGGCTTTAGGCAGCCCGGCAACGGCCTGGGGAGGAAGAGGGAGGAGAAAAAGACTCAGAGGTGGTCGCGCATGCAGCGCCGCGCCGTCCGGCCCGCCCTCGCCTCTCTCCCCACCACCCCACCTGGGCCGCCACGCAGAGCGCCAGCAATGCGGCGACATGGCGCGCGCGAAACTGAGGGATTGAGGGAGGAACAGGTGAGAAAGGGCGCGCGCAGCGGCGCGCGGGCAGCGCGGCCCCTGGCCGCGCGCCGCCCCACGCCAAAGCTCCCTCGTTGCCGCCCTCACCATGGCACGCTCCGGTCGAGAGGGGGCGGCAGCAGGCGAGGGGTCGCCGGCGACCGGGGAGTGCAGCCGCGCCGCGCGTCGCGCCGCGCGGCATGCGGCGCCGCTTCACACCCACGCCGCCGCCATGCGCCTCGCGACCCTGGCCGCCCTCGCGACCCTGGCCGCCCTCGCGACCGCGGCATCCGCCGCGGCCGCGGCCGCCCCCGAGACGGCCGCCGCGGGCCTCGACCCCGGCGCGCCGCGCGCCGCCGCCACGCCCGACCCGGCCCTGGGGTGGCTGTCGCCCAAAGCGTTCAAGGTGGGTGGTTTGGGGGTTGGCAGAGATTTGTGAACGCGGGGTGGACCGGGTGGAACGAGGGCAGGGGGGGTCGGCGGCGCGGTGACCCGCGCGCATGCGACCCACCCCCTCTCCACCCCTCCCCCTCCCCGCGCAGCTCGTCGACCTGAAGTCGAACAAAAAGCCGATCATGTTTCTGTTCACCCAGCCCGGCTGCGGCGCGTGCGAGGCCCTGAAGGAGGCGCTCGCCGCCGCGCCGCGCGCGACGGCCGCGCTCTCCAAAACGTTTACGGTGGTTCACGTGGACGGGGATTCCATCGCGCACTCTGCGTTCCAAGCTGCGTGGCCGGGGGTGGCCCCACACGGCCACTACGTGCCGCGCGCCGTCTTCGCGGCGCCCGACGGGTCCCTCCGCCAGGACCTCACCGCGCCCGGGGGCGACCCCGAGTACCCGCACTACTATACGAGCACGGCCCAGGTACGAGCGGGAGGAGGGAGGGTTTGAGGGGGCGGGGAGCGAGCCGGGCCCGCGCGCGCGACGCGCCGCCTCCACCCACCCACTCCCCCCGTCCCAGCTGGAGCGCGGCATGCGATCCGCCCTGATCAACATCGCGGGCGGCGGCAAGGGCGTGAAAGCGGGCGCCGCGACGGGGGTGCCGGCGGCCAAGGCGGCGCGGCGCGCGCGGCGCGCGCAGAAAAAGATGGCAGCGGCGGCCAAGGACGAGATTTAGAGAGCATGAGAGAGAGAGTGTGGAGAGGGTGCCGGGCGTGGGCGGGTGTCTGTCGCACACGCCGCCCCCGCGGCCTCTCCCCACACAACCCCTCTCACGCGCACGCGCCGGTCGCGGGCGACCACACCTGCTGCAGCAGGGCCGGCTTGCCGCCCACGGCCGCGTTGGCCACGCCGCCGTCGGGGGCCGGGGCCGGGGCGGGGCCAAAGCGCCACGCGCAGCGCGACGCGGCCTCCGCGCCCGAGCCGTCGCGCCACCCCGTGAGGTCGGGGTCGGTCGCCGCGCCCACGACGATGGCGGCAATGGAGTTGGCGACAGCCGAGGCCGCGGCGTCGCCAGAGGGCGCGGAGGGCCACTGCGGCGCGCACGCCGCGGGGCAGCGCGCCGGGTGGCCGGCAAACGCGGCGGCGACGCGCTCCCCCCCGCCCGCGCGGGCGGACGCGTGCCAGCCGCAGTGGTCGACGCACAGGGAGCCGAGGTGGGGCGGGGGCGGCGGCGGCGGCGTGGCGGGCGGCGCCCCTGGCGCGGCCGCCGCCGCCGCGTCGGCCGCCGCCGCGTCGGCCGCGGCCTCCACCGCGGCCGGCACGGGCGCCGCCCCCGCCCCTTCCGGCACCTGGTCCGTGCCCGCGTCGCCGAGCACGACGACGAGCTGGGTCGTGGCGTTGAGCGGCGCGCGGCCAGCATCGACGGCGCACGCCGCGACCGCCGCGACCGCGCCCGGCGTGAGCGTGGCGCCGCGCCAGCACCCGTCGGACGCGTCGGCGACGGTGACGGGCGTGAGGACGTCGACGGCGCGGGAGGCGAGGGCGAACGGGGACAGCGCGGAGGAGAGCCAGGGCGACGCGCCGAGGCCCGCCGCGAAGGCGTCCAGCGTCCCCCTGGCCCCCCTGGACCACCCCGGCCCGTAATAGACCAGGGTGAGGGACACGCCGGCGAGCGTGCGGCCGCCGCGGTTGGCGGGGTCGCCCCCCGCGGCAAACTCGGGCGGGTCGACCGTCGCGCCCCCCTCCACCCCCGCCTGCAGCTCGCTGTTCACCGGGTCGCCGTCGGCGTCGAACGCGTCCAGATCGGCGCGCGCCCAGGGGGCGCGCGGGAGGACGGGGCCCGCGCGCGGGGGGGCGGCGCACGCGGCGCCGCAAGCCGCGGCCGCCGCGCGCGCCTGGGCCAGGGTGAAGGCCACGGCCGGCGTCGAGTTGGCCTTCAACGCTGCCGCCGTCGCGGTCGCGCGCGCGGCCGAGCCGGAGCGGCGGGTCGGCGCCGCGGGCGCGGCGCCGGGGCGCGGCGGCGGGGGGGTGCCGGGCCCGCGCGGGGGCGCCACCTCGCCCGCCGCCGCCTGGCTCTGGCTCCCGCCCCCGCTGCTGATGACGCCGGGCACGGACGCGGACGATGCCGCGTTGGAGGCGGCGGCAAGCGCGGCGTCGCGCGCGGCGGCGAGCGTCGAGCGGAGCTGGACGAGGGGGGAGGGGGGGGGGGGGTTGGGGTGGGGGCCTCCCCGCCCTCGTCCGCCCCTCCCACCACCCTCGTCGCGCTCACGTCGGGCGCGCCACCCTGCGCCGTGACGGACGCGGCGAGCAGGGGGAGCAGGGCGAGCACCGCGGCGCGCGAGCGCGCCGCGCGCGGCATGCCGCGGGGAGGAAGGGAGTCGCCGCGGGCAAAGACGGGCGCGTGCGGCGTCCGCGGTGCGGACGCGGCAGCCGGCGCGGGCGGAGTGGAGTGCGGGCGGTGTGGCGCGGCGCGAGGCCCGCGCGCCCGCCCGGCCGCGCGCCGCCCCCGTCCATACCCGCCCCCCTCACGCAGCGCCCGGCGCCGGCTTGCCGTCCGGCCCCAGCGGCCACGGCTTGCCGTCGACGTCGATCTGGGGAGGCAGAGGAGGGGCGGGCGGCGGTGGGCGGCGCGCAGGGGGACCGCGCGCGCGCCTCCCACCCTCCCGCCTCCCCCACCGGCGCGTCCAGCTGGCGCAGTTGGGGCGTGGACCACGCGTGATCCTGCACCAGGGCCCACTCGACGGGGCGGCCAAAGTTTTTCTGGGGGTGGGGGCGGGGGCGCGGAGAATCGAAACGCCCCGAAAACGGGCGCCCGACCCCCCCCCCCCCCCCCCCCCCCCCCCCCCCGGAGCCCGCCGGGGGCGGGGGGGGGGGCCCGGGGGGCACGGGGGGGCGGGACCGGGGGGGCGGGGGGGCG
>Ga0315288_10008469_pt1 | contig 12971 bp, 26 predicted proteins | sample YL17G11_20_MG_FD_203454 | JGI IMG/M metagenome (GOLD analysis project Ga0315288, IMG submission 203454) | Sediment microbial communities from Yellowstone Lake, YNP, Wyoming, USA - YL17G11_20 | ecosystem: Environmental > Aquatic > Freshwater > Lake > Sediment | place: USA: Wyoming | collected...
TTTATGTCATAGTTCTTTAATAAAAACGAAGCTAAAAGATGGTCAACGCCTTCACCAATGAGGACACTTACATTTCCGGAAGCAGCTCCACGAAAATCCAAATATCTCTGACCCCGACTTTTACTCGTGTGATATATTTTCATTTTTTTGCCTCCTTTTCAAGCCATTCTCTAAATGTTGGTTTTCCTAATTTTACTTCATGAATAGTTCTATTATTAAAGAACTCTGCTTGGACTTCTTTCAATGTGGATGTCCGTCCATCCTTTTTACCGAGTTTATACCACTGTTTAGAATACTTTGTACAACAAGGTTCACAGATTCTATGTTCCTTTTTATGAGTGCAACTCCAAATATATGCTCTACCTTCCTTCATTCTCTTTAACCTTTCGTTTAACATTTTAACAAACTTCTTATCAATAATTTCTTTTTGGATTTTCATTTCTTTAACTCCTGTTCGATTTCTGAGATTTGTCGGGTTATGGTAGTACGCTGTTGCTTTAACAAGCTTAAGGTCTTTCGTCTTTTTAAGCATCCGGTACAATACTTACCAAAACGAAGTGTACGTTCATACTTTATTCTACAATCACGACATGGCACTCTCATGCTTTTACACTCCGTTCTCTGCTACGTTTAACTTGTTCCGCGCGACATACCTTACACAAACGAAAGCCATCACTGACACGTTGTTTACCGCAATGTACACATAAACCTCTTGAAGCATTTATTGTGGCACGATGTTCAGCACGCAAACGTGCTTTTTCTTTACATTGTAAACATACTGAAGTGCCTGTAAATACTTTACTACCGCAACGAAGACATTGATTTAAAGAGCGTCTCTTAATATACAAATTCCTTTGATATAATTTTATCTTCTCTCTCATGTAAGGCCTTTGACAATAAAGCTTGAGTCGAGCTTTAACATAATCGCGTTTGTAGTATGCGCGTTGATACGCTTTTTTATAATTCTTATCCATACACTTACGATAACCACATATTGCACAACGTGCTTCTGTTTTTGAGTTAGTATAATAAAAAGCTCCACAGCGCGGGCATTGGACGCGCGTTCCTGAAGTTAAGTAAGCTCCGGCAAAATGTAGGTTCTTTCGTCTCCATTCGTTATAACATCTACCACACATCTTTTGAGTTCCAACTTTATGCAGAACATGGGCATTTGTTCTGCTTTGAGGTTTAAGAATTACATGACAAATATCACAAACCTTGTTGGCTCTACGCGTTGCTGCACCAGCAAGTTGTCCTTTTCGCCTTCTTTCTTTAACAGATTCTTCAGTTGGCTTTAACATTTTTTACTCCTTAATTATCTCTTGCCCAAGCAAGTTTCTTTGCTTTAACCTCGGGCAATTGATTATAATTTTTAAGATACGCTAAACTACGTGCTCGGTTTTTTGGATTATTAACGTAAGCTAAACGTTTCGGCGTTTTTTCGTAGCTTCTCATATATTGTCTAAAATATTCTTTCGATTTCTCCGTTTTACTATAACGTCTCATGTATACCCGCATGTATTCTTTTCTTCTGTTCTTTCTTGATAAAGTCTTGAAAAAAGTGAATATGTTTAACATTTTGACATGCCTCCTATCGTTTCAACAGCTATCGGTAAAAACTTGCTACTGCTGTCATGAATTCTTTTGCGACACATAAATTTTACCGCTGATTTTTTGGCATTGAATATCGCAATAGTCCTCCAGATACCATAATTATCTCGTTCACGAACGAACCATTCGTCTTGAAATTTTCGTTTTTTAACTGTCAAATTTATTCTCATTTTAATTCCTCAGGTATTATATAATATTACACACATTCTTGAGAGAATGTGAGCTGATTATCTCTTATATAATATTATACACATCCGTGAGAGGATGTGAGCATACTGCCCGACCCAGCAAAGCAGTAGCTTGCTATAAGGACAAGCTCATTTTCGCAGGTGTAAAAGAAATACACCGACAGTACTTTGCTGTTTTATGCACCAATTAACGATGTAGGTCTTTAGGCTTATTATTTCTGTTCCAAACACTGATTATAACCACCAACATCGCGATAAGACTCGCATTTTTCGCAAACTTTTAACTTATCGTTTAGTTCATAAATTCGAAATTGCTTACTTTCATAAATTACAACTCTTTTATTTGAAGCACAAAGCTCTTGCTTCAACAATTGCTCACATTCTTTCGTTCGTTTTGCATGTGCTGCAACTCGTTCTAAGTCTGATTTTAATGCTTTATCCTGTAATCCAAATTCAAGGTTTTCAATTGTTTCTTTGTCCTCTTTTTTCATTTAATTCTTCCTCCATTAATCTGTTTATTTTTGCAGCTAGAGCTGCCTTGATATATCTTTCATAAGCTACTACGTTATTATTATTTTGGTTTTTTATCATCTTGGCTGCTTAAATATCTGGAAAACCCTGCAAGTTCAATCATTATTTTTGATTGAAGAGCTTCCGATAAAAGTATTGAAGCAAAAGCATCTGCTACTTTTGGATTATCGATACATGCCTCCAAAATCATGTCCTTTACTGCTGCTACTTTCTTATGAAACTTTGCTGCTATCTCTTCAAATTCTTCTAACTCTTTATCTTCTTTATTTACCATTTTGATACCTCCTACCATATGTTTTTTATCTCATTTGCTCTTTGTCTTTTTGTAATTGTTCGTAAGGTGTCAATTCTGAGACACCATACCAAAACTTATTGCTAAGATATGCTTCCAACGTACACTCTTGTATAGTTTCGGAAACCCAATGCTTTTTTGTATTGAAAGGACATATCTCTTCCTTGCAATATTGAACTACTGTTTCTGGTCTAATCTGGAAATATATACTGTAAGGGCAACATAGTTCGCGGATAGTGTTTACTCTTCTTTCATTTACTTTTTTTTCAGTTTTGCTTTTTCTCATCTTCATATGCCGCATATCGAGCTTCCTCCTCGCTCATACCTTTCTTTTTGTCTCCTTGTTTTTTACAATCATCACAATAGGCCCATTCAAAAGGTCCTAAAGCATTATCGTTGCGAACCAACACTCCACATACTAAACATTTTTTGCTGCTCATTTTCGCCCTAACTCCTTTTCTTCATCTTGAACCTCTTTTGCAATATCCAGATTATACAAATCGTGTTCAAACTCGTGAGTTGCTTCCTCCGGAACATCTATCCATTTTTTTAAAAATTCTCGTAGTTTCATTTTTTTTTTACCTCTTTAATCATAATGCGCCGCATGCTAAACATGAAAGCAATTTATGCAGCTCACATGCGGCACTTCGGAAGGTGCTGCACTTTGTACCAAATGCAGTTGTGCTAAGGAGATGAAACGCCATGGTCGGGTTTCAAAATAGTCCAACTGCAATCGTCTATACAGTGTTTTGATTCGTTTACAACTTACACATTCCGTTATGCTGTAATTATCTCTTTTGATAATTATAAAACTTGTGCAGCCACAGTCACATTTCATGCTCATCAAACTCCTTTTGTGCTGCTGCATACCAAGCTGCTAATGCTTTATCATCTACTTTCCGGAAACCCATTTCAAACTCTAATAAAGCAATTCGTTGCAATTCATTAAGTGAAACTTGTCCATAGATGTTGTTAAGCCATACTAAGCTCTTCCATTCGCTAATCAAATTCTCAGTGAGCATAGCTTCGATTTCTTCTACATCTGATATATGTTGACGAGCAAAAGATAGATGCGTTCCATTCGGCAACTTACCAATATATTCACCTTCGTTCCATACTTTAAAAAATTCTTTTAGTTTACTTCGGTTCATTTTCAACTTCCTCCGCTTTTTTTAACCTATACGTTTTATCTATCAATATTCCTTCACCTTTAACAAAAGGCATTATCCAGATTCGAGTTCCTACTTTGTCCTTATACATATTTATATCATGAAGCGTCCTATAGTGTCCCCGAACCCAAAATCTATGACTATAATTGAAGCTTCCTCCACTGTTTAACTTGTCAACATATTGTCTTAGCATTCCTGTTAAGTAAATCTTGCTGCTGCATGGCAATGGCAACTTGCCCTTACGAATTCTTTTCTCATCGTTTTTTGCTGTCCTTACAACTTCCACAACTTGCACTTCCGGATTATTTAAAAACAAGATAAAATTAAATATAAGATTTTTGATTACAACATGATTTTTATCAAGTTCGATATCATCCTTTTCGATTACCAAGGTCATGTCTTCACGAGTTTCCAAAGGAAACGAACCAGTATTTGTCCAGATTTTATCGTTGTCTTCAGAAGCCATAAAGTAACGAACCTCTCGAGCACATTCTTTACCCTCTGCATCAAACAACGTATCAACACGAGCAAACACTCCATGAATTGTTTTATCGTAAATATCAAATAGATTTTCTCTCGTTATCAACGTATCTAAAAAGATATACGGAAACGGAAAACGAATCTCTTTCATATTCAAATCTTTCGGCACATTAGTCAATGCAAGCATCTTCGTTGTATCGTTATCAAGCTCAAAGATATGAGCTTTTTTCATTTCTTCTAACGTCACTTTAATATGTTCCTTTTTATCGTCCCAATTATATGGCGACGCTTCTCCACGAAACGCATAGTCTGACTTTGCAATTAAACAAGAACCAATCTTAAGGTCTTCTCCTGAAAGCTCACAGTGTAATGCTCCCGCAAAAGCTTGTATTGTTGTCAAATATGTTTTAGCATTCATGTTTTCGCCTCAAAACACACTTTAAAACCTTTATTAATAGCCATGTGGCAATTCGGACATAATATTATAAATCTATTTTCATTTGACTTTAATATTATATCCATTTTTGTTTGTTTTCCATAAATATCGCTCATACAAGCCTCCATGTTTTGGTCTAGTTTCTTTAACTCTTTGATTAATTCTCGTACTTTCATTTTAGTCCTCCTTTGGAAGTTCTATCTCCTCATAATAATCCGAATCTTCTTTACAGCTAAATATTAATTTAGCAGCACCTTTTTTCGGCGTTACATAGTTAATTGTATAGTTGTATTCTTGACGGTTGTCTTTTGTTGTCGCGTATAAATCACCTGGCTCCTTTTTGAATTCTGTAACAAGCTGTAATGCAAAATCGCCAATTCCGTTGAATACCTTAGACTTCGGACGCGGAATATTTATCCCATTAACGAACTTGCCACTTTTAGCAAAATCCTTTATATCTTTACCCCAACCTTCTACATAACCATCAAACTGCTTGTAAAGTTTAAGGATTAATTTCCCATTATCTTTTATTTCAGTTGTACTTCGAGTCGACATAATTAAACTACCTCCTTATCCTTTTCTTGAAAATTTTTCATACCGAATACCCTGCAACTTTTCTTGGAAGCTCCGCTTTGTCGATAAACCATATTTTACCTGATTTTGCAGACTTCAAAAACAGCTTTGGCAAAGCATTATAAAACATACTGACGCTCCAACCTCTGATTGTTTCCTCATCGTTTGCTGTTCTTCGAACCATGGCTAAATGATGACCATATTCGTGTAGATATGAAACCAACGAATGCTTGTTTAAAAAGATTGTTTGCGTTGCTAAACTATAGCACGGGCTGATTGAAGTGTCAATAACGATTTTCGGTGTGCTTATTCCGTATAAAGTGCTGATTTTTTCGTTCAGCTTCTTAAGCATTTTGCACTGTAATCTTGGCACCTGACGATAAAACTTACCTAGGCGTACTAGGTCGCGCACCACTTGTACGACTTCTGCATTTAAAACGCTTCTATTAAACATTAACCAATATTTTACCATGTTCCCTCCTGCTCATCTTCAGAGTTATATTCAGTAAAACCGATAAAAGGTTCAGTATCAAAAGTTGGTAAAGCAGCTGCTCGATTTAGCTTCTTTTTCGAGATTATCTTGCCATTTTTCGCAATAATTAATGTGTTTGGTGATATTCTTACAGCGTTCTTGTAGATTTCATCATCACTAACAAAAGTTATCTTTGTGTGTTCTTCTACCATATACAAACTCGTGTCTGCAAAGACATACATTGTTCCATTATTAAACAAAACAATAACATTCGCACTACCAAAGATATTCTCTCTATGTAAAACATCGAATAACTTATCGACACCTTCTTTTTCGATTATCTTAACCAAAATCTCGCTATCCGTTTCACCTGTAAAAGTCATTCCTTCGGAAATGTAGCGCTCTTTAAGAGCTTCGAAACCCATAAGCACTCCGTTATGTGCTAAAACAAAATCTTGTTTTTCACTTGCAAACGGATGTGTGTTACAAAGACTATTTCCACCATGTGTCGCATAACGAACGTGTGCTAACACTGCTTTACAATTAAAATTCAGAGCATGTCTTGAAAAGACTGAAACAGCTGGCAGTGTGCTTTTGAATAAGTTTAACCTATTTTCGTTTTGCCAACAAACACCCATTCCGTCACGATGCTGCATGCTGTAGGCACTTAAAACTGAAGCTAGCTCTAATGTAAAGTCACGTTTTCTATCTGATGTAATTGCTAAAAGTCTACACATTTTGAGTCACCTCATCTTTATACTTACTTTCAACGCATTTCGGAATTATAACATTTGTTTCGACGCGGCATGTTTTGCCTTCTTGCGGAACAACCTTGAAAATAACATTCTCCTCTTTTGCTTCCAAGTAATCGTGTAAAGTTGTTAACGCGATTTGAAGCATCTTATACATATCATCAAAGTTCTTTACACCTTGCAAATTAAAGCCACGCCATTCCATACCTTGACCTTTCCTTAAAGAGCAATAGTTCCATTCAACTCGTCTTTCCCTACCTTCAATATGCATAAAATCACTCGCAACTGCAGCGCCCCTAAAATACTGAGCTTTGAACTCGTTAAAAGCATGCGGCACTTGTTTTTCTACTTTGCTAAAGATTTCATCTCTAATTTTTAGCAAGTTGAAATAATAGCATCTACGACCTGACCAATCTAAAGTTGAAGCTTTTTTGGTCGTTCTATCAAATTTGCCTTCATACTTATCATAAACACTGAAATGTATATGACATCCGCACGATTTGTTGATTTTGAACGATTTACCATAACTGCCATATTTCTTGCAAAAATCAATGAGGTTCTTTACATTTTGAAGCTGCTTTTCCAATGTTAATGCAGCTGTTGTAAACTCAATACTATAATCTAAGATTGTTGTGTTTAAACTCGAATCGTGTTGAACACTCCAGTTTTTCAAACCAGGTACACGTCTTGGTGCATGATACGAACCAACACGAATATTATTTCGTAACTCGGAGTTTACCTCGCATTCTACTTCTAAGCCAAATCTAAATACCATATTATGCAACCTCCGTTATCTGTGCTTTCCTTAACAATATTGAGCACACTTCACCTAAAGCAAGTCGCATTAATCCAACTGTATGTTCTGCTTGTGGTACTGTATCGAAATCAATTGTTACGCAACCATCTTCAATTAATTGCTTATTATATAATAATCCAGCAAAGCGAACCTTTGCTATTCTCTTTTGAATAAGAACCCTGCTGTAATTAAAACTAAAATCTAGAGAAGAACTAAAACAATCTAGCACAAAACCATCTTTTTTTACCTTGCCTCGTTTCAGCAAAGCAAGCAAGTTAGAGCTATAATCCAAAAAACACTCTGCTCTATCCTTTTCAGCAACATAACTTATTTTTACTGACATTTCATAATTCGGTTTTAAATTTTCTGCCATTTTATTTTCTCCCTAGCTAGTGACTTATGTCACAATCGCTGTTATTTAGTAGAAAATTGGCATTTATAAAGGTTGTCTTTTACAAAATACTGAGAAATAAAACGAAGGTGCCGACAGAAATCCTTCAAAAACTGCCGGCACCAGATTCGTCTGCTGCTATGTTAACTATGAACGTAATAATCTCGAACGCTTCATACGAATTGATTCGTACGTGTGAGCTGGTATCATTTTCTGCAACGCTTTAAGAGATATGTCTCGGTTCGCTAAAATTGTGTTTACTTCAACGTTGCTCCATTTAACATTTGTACGATAATAACCTTTGATTCTTTTTCTATTACGCATATAACGTTTGACACGAATTCCATACTTTTTAACTTTTTCTAAAACAAGTTGCTCAAACTTGCTGCTGTGCTTCACCATACTATATTTACGAACATCTCCTGCATTTTCTTTCACACGTGTTGCCCAATCTTTGATATTATTAAAAACAATATTATGAATTGTAGTTTTTCGAGTATGTGAATCTAGTAAACGTTTAACAATAACTGCTTTTTCCTTGATAGCTTCTTCTACCCAATCATCAACAAAGTCGTTATAAAGTTCATCCCAGTCCGGACTTACTACCTCGTGTAACGGCATAATTAATCCTCCTCAAACTCCAAACCATAATCTAATATATATACCTTGTTCGCTTCAAGTATTTTTGCCATAACTCTATTCAACTCTCCGATAGGCATGTCACTAGCAAAATGTATTGTTAATACTGCATGTGTAACTTGTTCTCTTTTAACCTTCTGCTTAGTCATCTTGCGATTCTCCTATCACGAACATCGTTAATATTAAAGCTAGAAACACAGATTGTTCCGTTCTCATGAACACTATTCCAAACACGCATGATGCGTCGAGTATCCAAAGATATCTGCGTGTCAAACATAAAATCATGTTTTAATAAATCCATAACTAAACCACGTTTCATCTGCTTGAAATAGTTCTCGCGTTCTAATGGCCATATAATCTCTTTATCGTTATAAACTTCATCATGCCAGTCTAAAAGCCATAAATGAAAGCCATTACCTGTGCGAACGAATAATTGTCTAGATTTAAAACGTGTTTTCAAGTAATCAGAAACCTTTCTCAACTCAGTAAATGCTAAATTAATTCCGTTTTCCAAATCCTTTTTATCGAATTGTTTTGCGTCGAAATCAAGCACGAAGTCGCTATAAAGAAATACGTTATTAGCAATCTTGTAACCAGCTGTATGCCATTTACGATGCTTGATGCTGCTGCTATTAAGAAAAGCAGAAGCACTTATATAAGCTCTTCGAACATCATACCTACAAAGAAGCTTCTGTAAAGTTTTTGCGTCATGAATTTGCTTTCTGATATTTATCCATTTATTATTTTTTAATTGAAAACGAAAATGACGAAAACGTACATCAGTAGGAACAATCGGTAAATTATTTTCGTAATAAGTCTTGAACATTTCTAGTTCTCCATACAACCTTAAGAGGTTGTAATCGCACTTAGCTCTCCACAAACGATTTCAGCAAAGTCTGCTGCTTATTATATTGTATGATTTCGTTTAAATGTTTTTGCCAACCAATGGCTTCAAACAATAACTTTACTTTACCAACAATATTCTTTTCAACGACCATATCATAGTTTATCTTAATGTTATTCAGTTGCTCGTTCTCCTCGAAGCAAACTACGTCTGTATTAATTCCTCGTACATAAATCATGTAGAATTTAGTTCCACCACGAAATTGTGTCTTTAAATTTTTATTGCTCCAATTTACAGCACGAATCTTCGGGATGTTCTGATTATAGCTTTCTGTTGTCTTGTTCAACTTATTTGGAATAGCAATGTATAAAGGTTCATACTTGCCTTTCTTTACATTACAAATTATATCAATAACATACTTAACAATTTCAGAAGCTTCATTATTAGCAAAAATCATTTCGTAAATTTTGCTGAGAACGTCTTTTGTGATTTTCGCAGAATCAGTTCTACGAATTTCAACCCCAACAGTCTTGATTTTATCACAAAATTTATCATCTTCCCAGAGCAGGTGACCAACATAACGTTTTTTTGAAACAAGAATTAATTTACTAAAAACTTTTTCAAACTCGATTTCAAGCGTTGGGTCAACAGCATTATTTTCAAGTGCAAACTGCGTCAACCACTCGTTGATTATATCTTGCAAGCGCTTACCCTCAGCAACGATATCTTTATCAGCTGAAATTTGCACGAACACTGAATCCGTATCCATGTATAAAACGTTGTAACCTTCCCTTTCGATGATTTTTTCAGCTTGTCGTACAATAGTTCGCCCGAGCCAAGTAATTGTACTAGCAACAACTGGATTAAAAAGACGAAAAGAATTGAGTCCCTGAACTCCGTATATAGAATTAATAAAAGTTTTAATCGCAAACATTTTATCCGACATATCCTGACCTGTTCCTGCTACTTGCCTTTTGCAATCTGCCTTTAATCGAACCAAGTCTTGGACGATTGATGGAATAACTCCTTTTGGAGATTGTTTGAAATAAGTATTGTTAATGAAAGCTGTTTCTTTACCCGCTGCTTTTGGAACGATGCACTCGGTTGAAAGATTAAAAGTATAAATAAGATTTGGATACAGACCTTTTACATCAAGCACTACTACGTTATCATAAATACCAGTTTTTGGTTCCTTTACATATCCACCTTCTAGTTTATGCGTACGTTGTTCCCAAGGAACGAACGCTGCTTTGCTTGGAAAAACTATCTTGTTGTGATATTTTCTTAGAATATTCGTTTCGTGAAGCCTTGAAGCATAAAAACAATCGTTTAAATTTGGCAAACATGCAAATCTTCTGATATAATCAAAAATAGAAATAACTTTTACTTTATCATTAATACGAACCATTAATGTTACATCCTTGCGGTTGTATTTGATTAAAGCGTTTAAGTCAGCACGCCAAAGTTGGCTGGTATTCACGTTCTTATCTTTTTGTTCTCCAAGTTCTAATTGTGCAACAGCATTCAGATTATAACCTTCTAGTTCGCCAAAGTGCAGCTTCTTATAAGCACTTAACAAATCTAAAAGAACAATTCCTTTCACTACAACATCGCTATTTGTGCGACTTTTTTCCTCACGCTCTTTAGGAATAAATACACTTCTTAAAGGAGATAAGCTTCGATGCTCAATTCCAAGTTTTAATAATCGAGCAATCAAGTATTTCATATCGAAGTTAATGTTCCAAGCTGTGATTATATCAGCACCAAGTTCGTCCCAATGCTTGATAAACGCTTCTAACATATTTACCTCAGAATTAAAATGATGGATAACCCCATTTTCTACCTGCTCATCTCTAACAACAGAATCAGCACGCCACACGAACGTTACTACTTGCTTGGTATAGTTATCATATGTAGAAATAGCAATTATGCTTTCAATTGGATTTTGATATTCAGGAAAACCAGAATCACAAGTTGTTTCTGTGTCAAAAAACATGATTCGATAATCACCTTCATCAATTTTTTCGATGTTATCGATTGCATAACGAACTGTAAACAGCACATCGCTTTCCCAAATCTTCGTGTATAAGTTTCGGAGCTCATACATATCTTTCGGATGATTAATGTAAACTTTTTTGAGCTTTTCGTTAAAAAGACCTATATAAACATCCTTATCTTCATGAGCAATAACCAAGTCATCTTGCGTGATTTCATCATAAGGCAGGTAGCAATAAGGTTCAAAACCCGTCACTTTGTGAATCTTCTTTTCACGATTTTTACCCCTGCTAAATAACCAAATAATCGGCTTGTTTGTGGCTCGGTCTGTGCTATACTCGATTTGAAATAATCCTTCAATATTTTCCATATACAATTCATACATTTTTGAGAAAATGTAAGCAAACTAAACGTGATTATATACCAGTAAAACGGTTCACTAAGTTGATATTATAAGTAATAAGTTTCTTTTGTTCGGAAGTGAGATTTTGGATTTCGTGGTCAAGACGTTCAACTGGTTCGTAAACTGCTTCATCTATTTTATGACCAAGAACACCAAGTTTAAAACAGATATTTGAGTCGATACTACGAACACTTGGATACTTTCTGGCATAAGCTAACTCAGAAACAATTAAATTATCTGCTCCAGCTAGATGAAACGGTTTGTCAGAAACAAGATTGTAATTATATAAGTAATCGAGTGCAGCTCGTCGGCAAACAGAAAGATTGCTAGTTCCTGTCAAAGCTCGAAAAGCACAAATGCTGTATTTGCTTAGACCAATAACCTTTATTTCTGGCATTTCTAGCATTGTCTTGTAGCAACTTACCCACTCCGACATATTTTTGCCTTGCGGCAAGCCGACAACAACCATGTTTCGTAAATCAGAGTCACTCATCGATTCAATAAATTTCGTTGTAAGTTTTAAAGTTGCATTTTTGTCAAAAAGTTTGTCAGCTGCCCAAACCTCGTTTGCATCAACTTTACGAGCTGCTTCTAACACATCACTAATTTCGATACTCTTGCCCAATTCCGCTGCACTGTTATCCGTAATTGTATACAAGTTGCAATTACGATAAAACTTCGCATACTTAGGAAATTTTAAAATATGATGCGCTAATGTAAATGCTATTTCTCCTTTTAAAGAAAACTTAGGATAATATACACCACTAATAAACGCAATATCTATCATTTTTTATCATCACAACCACAATGGCCACCAGCATCTAATTCGCAACCACACCTACAACAATGCTGCTCCACACAACCACAACAAGCTACTTTGTGATTTAAATATCCACAATTCCTACACTTTTTCATTTCTTCGCCTTTTATCATTCTTTATTTCTTTATATAAATCAAGAAGCAATTCAAGTAATATTACACCACAAGCTTTTTGAACATCTTCATATAAGATATACTCAACAACCGTAGCTCCTCTTGGTATCTTTTCGCCCAAATGCTTTGTATCCAATTGGTATATTTTGAATTTACATTTTACCTTATCTTTCATTTTTTCACCTCTTTTGAAACATCTTTGATTTTGGATTCAAGCCCTAAAAACTTCTTTTTGCTTTCTTCATAATCAGAAATAAAAACAGATATTTTCTTAGGTAATTTCACATATCTTCTCTTTAATACAGATACCAAATAATTAAGTTCTTTAAAAATCTTTTTTGCTGTTTCTGTGCGAGTGGCTTTATCTCTTTTTTCCAACTCTGTATCTAAGGAAAATAATCCTTCCATATTTACGTTAACAACGCCATTCTTACTTGCTTTATCAATTAAATCTTTTGTTTCTTGG
>Ga0315288_10008471_pt1 | contig 12969 bp, 11 predicted proteins | sample YL17G11_20_MG_FD_203454 | JGI IMG/M metagenome (GOLD analysis project Ga0315288, IMG submission 203454) | Sediment microbial communities from Yellowstone Lake, YNP, Wyoming, USA - YL17G11_20 | ecosystem: Environmental > Aquatic > Freshwater > Lake > Sediment | place: USA: Wyoming | collected...
TCGAGGGAAAGAAACGATTTGGGACGTGCATTCTGAATTATGCGGTGACTTCAAACCATATTCACCTCCTCGTCAGGGATGGCCAGGAGCGAGAGGTTATTCCGCAGACTATACAGTTAATAGCTGGCGGTGCAGGGCCGGGGGCGGCAGCCGAGATGGACGGAGAGTATTGCTGTTGGGAGTGAAGGATTTGTAGAACATACAAAGGCGGCTCTTGGGATAAAGGCGATCGGTCGGGAGGTCATCGAGGTCATTGGAGAAGAAGGAGTCTATGAGCTTAGAGAACCCGAAAACTCCTTATGGCCTCAACTTTAGCGGTCAAAATGGGCATTTAAGCCTCCAAGACACGTACTTTTGGGACACATCTGATTCAATTTCAAGAAGTTAACTTGGTCCGACCCGGATCATTCGTAATCACAGGTTTAACTTTTCTTAATTTGTTTTCACTCGATATAGAATAACGACATCCCCATCACTTAGACTCCGTGCTGCTGAAAACCCATTTGATCCTTTCTACGGCCCAATCTACATCTTTTCTTTGAATAATAAGAGGCGGGGCAATGCGAATCACATTTTCGTGGGTTTCTTTGCAAAGTAATCCATGTTTTATCAGCTGTTCACAAAAACGCCGTGCGCCACCTGCCTCAGGGAAGAGCTCGATCCCTAGCAGAAGTCCCTTACCTCTGATTTCCCGGATTGAAGGACTTTCTATCGTTTTCAATTTGGACAGAAAATATTCTCCCATGGTCGCAGCATTCTCAATCATCCTCTCTTCTATGAGAACCCTCAAAGCCGCACGCGCCACAGCACAAGCTAAGGGACTGCCACCGAAAGTACTCCCATGGTGCCCAGGCTGGAAGACTCCTAAAACGTCCGTATTTGAGAGGACAGCTGAAATGGGATAGAATCCACCCGAGAGGGCTTTTCCGATTATGGTAACATCGGCCTCAATTCCATCATGCTCTTCTGCCAGCAATTTACCGGTCCGCCCCAATCCGGTCTGGATCTCGTCTAAGATCATAATGATATTATGGTGATTGCAGATCGATCTTACCTCCTTTAAGTATCCTTGGGGTGGGATAATTACCCCTGCCTCACCCTGGATGGGTTCGACAAGAAACCCTACGGTATATGGTGTGATAGCCTTTTCCAGTGCGGATGTATCGCCAAAAGGTATCATTTTGAAACCCGGGGTGAAAGGGCCAAAACCATCTCTATACCTCGGCTCGCTGCTAAATCCTACGATCGTAATAGTCCTGCCATGAAAGTTGTTCTCGCAGACAATTAATTCCGCCCTATCTTGCGGCACCCCCTTGGCCTCGTATCCCCATTTACGAACAGCCTTGATCGCTGTCTCTACCGCTTCGGCACCACTATTCATCGGAAGGACTTTGTGGGAATGGGTAAGTTGACATAATTCTTCGTAGAAGAGACCAAGCTGGTCGTTGCGGAAGGCCCGCGAGGTGAGCGTCAGCTTATTAAGCTGTGCAATCATCGCCTCCATGATTTTGGGATGGCAATGTCCTTGATTGATGGCGGAGTAGGCTGAGAGGCAGTCCATGTATTGATTACCATCAACGTCCCAGACCCAAATTCCCTCACCCCGTTCAAGGACAACATCGAGAGGGTTATAATTATGGGCCCCGTATTTTTCTTCAATCGAAATGAAGCTGGAAGCCTTCCTGATCTTCTCCATCTCATCTTCCCTCCATTCTTTGCCGACAAGTCATTCCAATGGGTTACCTCTTCTTTTTTCACCTCTGTCAAAACGAGTGTCTTAATCTCAGCTCTGGACTCAGGCAATTCATTTAAGAGAGTACCATTTCAAAGACCCGGGCATAGATTCGTGCAACGGTGATTAACGAATCCTGAAAAACATACTCGCCCGCCGAATGGATATTTCCGCCATGAGGACCAAATAATACGGTAGGAATCTTCTTCCCCTTGACTAGGAGATTGGCATCTGACACGGATTTACCGTAACTTAGCTTTGCTTCCTGTAATCTCTCCTCTCGAAAAGCTTGCTGTAAGAGACGAACAACTCTCTCGTCGTCATTGATGGCATAAGGGGGATAGTAAGGGTCTTTCGCTTTGACGGTGACTAAGCCTTCCAGTTTCATTTTTTCAACAAGGCGATAAAGATCGTTTATCACAACATTCGTGTCTTCAATGGGGATAAGGTGCCTGTTTAATTCAAAGCAACAGCGATCTGGCACTGACAAGGAATATTCTTGAGAACCTCCGTGGATTTTCAACACGCATTGCGATCCTGTTCCCATTGAATCATCTTTCCGAAGAGGTAATTCTTGAAGACAGGCTATGAGCTTAGCGGCTTCGACGATGGCGTTGATTCCAGATTCAGGGGTGGATGCGTGTGCCGCCTTTCCCTCCATTTGGATTTCAAGCAGGACTTTGCCAAAGCTTCCGATTATTATTTCATCGAAGTGGGGCTCCGCAAGGAAGGCCATATCGGCATTGATGGTACTATCTATAAAGGTCCTCGCTCCTTTAGAAAAGGTTTCTTCATCTACTAATCCAGCGAAGATGATCTCCCCGCGGAATGAACGATTCCTCTCGTCCAAAGTTCTTAGCGCAGTTAATAACGCCGCTATTCCGCCTTTCATATCACAGGCACCCAGTCCGAAAATTCTGTTGTTCTCGACGATCGGGACAAACGGGTTCTTTTCCCAATCACAAGCTGGCCTCACCGTATCGATATGCCCCCCAACAAGAATTGTCGGACTTGAGTCATCGAACTTCCATCTTCCGATAACATTTTTTCGCCGATTTTCAACCCATTGGTATTCCACTTTGAAACCGATGTCATTGAGAAGCGAGGCTATCAGTTCGGAAATTTTCTCCTCCTCGCCCGTTGGACTGGGAACCATGATCATTCTTTTTAACTGTTCAACACACCAATCCGCATCCACGTATTCTTCGATCATGCCCAATCGCCTCTCTTTTAACTTGACGTAGAAACATATCCCGAAAGAATATGATACTTGTTAGCCGCAATGGCACACATCGATTCCTTCTATGTCGGAAAAGAATGTCAGCTCATCAGAAAGACATATTCCTGACAGTGGATTAAAGGACCTTCAAGAGATCCACATCGGGAAAAGTGATTTTACTATGTCTGATCTTCAATTTCGTCAGAAGCTCTGCCATTCCCACACTTACAAAAGCTGGATCGATGATGGGAATATGATATTTATCCTGAACGGGTTGCCCATACCCTGCGAGTCCTAAACAGCCCAGAATAACCATTTGTGTACCGTCTTCAAAGATAGCCTTCGTGCAGATTTCCATCAATCTTGCTTTGGTGTATTCGCTGTTTTCTCTCAGATCGACTACCGGAATACCCAGACCTCTAATAGAGACCAAAGACAGCTTTTCCAACCCCAGGTCTCTCATTCGCATTTCTATCCTTGGGATATTTTCATTAAGCGCAGTGATGACTGAGAACTTATGCCCTAAGAACCTGGCAATGGCGATTGATGTCTCCCCAGGACCTACCACGGGGATACTCACCACCTGCCTTGCCGCATACAAGGCGGGATCGCTAAAACAGTAGATGACGACAGCGTCAAATTGATCCCTTTCAGCTTGGACCACCTCCTTTAACACTTCTCGTCCAACCAATATTTCATCAACACTGGATTCTACCGACCTTGGTCCCTTTTTGGTGCAATCGACGGAAAGATGTGTTTTTTCATGAAGGACAGCTGAGAGCATCAATTCTCTTTGATTTAACGTTTCCCTATCCATTCCGGCATTGGGTATGATCACTTTAATTCTGGTCATCCTAGCGACTCCTTCATCCATCCCCCTTAAGAGGAATGACAGGCCACAAACTGATTATTCCCAATTTCTTGCAAGAGAGATCCCTCATGTTGACACCTTCCCTTAGCAAACCCACCAATCTGGAAAACCAGATCATTATTGAATCTGATATCCTCAATTATAGTTCTTTCTCATAAGAGGAGTTGTGACTAAAAGCAGCTCTCGAGGGACAAGGTGGTGTCCGCCTGCGCGATGATGGTATACCGGACCTTAGGAGATAACAGCTTCTCCTAAGGTCAAGCGTGATTGGGTTCCTATTTTTCATACTCGGTCACGGAGGCGCAAAATAGATCCCCTTCCAATATATTTTCTTTTTGGGTATAGGAGATTTTAGGGTTATATCCTTCCCGGATGGCTGGATCTACATTGCAGTAAAGTCTGCCGACCTCTGTCCAATCTTTTTCTTTCCATACCTCTGCAAAGATACACGCCTCCGTTCGACTGTATTTCTTCCCTTCTTCATATTTGGCGTTGAGACTCCAGCCTTGAGCGATCGGCATATCATAAAATTTGTCAAGATTCTCGATGCTTAGATCGAAACCGGCCTCCTTCGCTCGACGTGCGATATTCCCTCCCCTTTCTAGGCCGAATGCCCTTATGGCCTTCTTAATCGTCTCCTTGGCCCCTTCCCCATAATCCTCCACTATCGCTCTTGTAAGATGGTAGTATAGAAGGGCAGTGAATTTTGCCATTCTTTGAGTCGGATTCTGATCGTCGACTGTCATGTTCCTTCCCCCGCTCTTTTTCGTAAAATCTAATGTTTAAGCCATATGAAGATGTGGCTTACATAAGGTTGTCCCTCGTACGATGTCGTTACCCTGTGAAGGATCCATTTCTCTTAAATTCAGGATAGGATAAAGCACCGGAATAGGTTTTGAGAGTATGGTCAGCCCATAACAGTCTTGTTCGTAGGGACTATAATTTGTCTGAAAGGGACTTGTCAGAATTATGCTTAATTTCATTAAAGTTCGGCTGATATCGTTTCCTCTATTTCCATTCTGATTATTGGATACTCTGTTTTCTTTCTTGGCGTTTAATTCTCGCCTCTTGTTGCAGAGCCGGTCCTCTTGATCAACTGAAATTCCTAATCCGATGTCATGTGGCCCTGGGAAGCATGCATTCACAAAAAGATGCTATGAAGAGGTTGAATATCTGTTGCATATTTGCCATTTTCGAGTTTTATCAGAATGAATAGATCCTAATGGAGTTTTTCGATTATATCGTTAAGTCTCTGGAGCCTTATCTCCCTCGTTTTGGTGCACCGAACACACTCCTTATCCCTCGATTCCTTCTTGCTGTAGCACTATATGAGTTGAACATCCAAGAAATCCCGAAGGCTGTCTCCAACCAAATTAAAGCCGATGACCACTAACATGATGGCAAGACCTGGAAAAGTAGCAATATGCGGAGCAGTTGCGATGTACGCTCTTCCATCGCTCAACATTGCACCCCATTCCGCAAGAGGCGGTTGTGCACCTAGGCCAAGGAACCCCAATCCTGATGCAATAGTCACGGCGTATCCGATTAGAAGAGTTCCTTGCACAATTGCCGGAGCAATAGCGTTTGGTAAAATATGCGTGAACATTATTCTAAGATTACCAGCACCAACTGAAATAGCAGCTTCAATGTATTCGTTTTCCTTAATTGATAGGGTCGAGGCTCTCACAAGTCGAACAAGCCTAGGGACAAATATAATGCTAATAGAGAGGATAACATTGTAAAACCCGGGGCCTAAGATACCCACAACAATCATGGCAACAAGGAATTCCGGAAATGAGAGCATGAGATCTACTGTTCTCATAATCATGTTGCCAACTGCACCTCCATAAAATCCTGCAATCAGCCCCAACAGAATCCCAACAACCGATGCCATTCCTGTCGCCATACATCCAATCAGATATGATGTTCTTGCTCCGAAGATAATCCTGCTCAAAACATCTCTGCCGAATTGGTCGCGACCAAACGGAGAATTCAAACTAGGAGGTTCAAGGCAACGAAGCAGGTTGTTTTTATTGGGGTGATCGGGCGAAATGATTGGGGCAAAGATAGCGACGCCGAGGAAAACTCCGACAATTAGAGTACCTATCAAACCCGCTTTATACTTGCCAAATCTCCTTCGACTCTTTATTCTCATCTTTTCTCAGAGTTATTTCATTCAAATTCGCCAGAAACTCTATTTCAGCTACCACATAGTCAAGGACGAATCCACCTTGGTTACCCATACTGAAAATAGACCAGAATTAATTCTTAGGGACTGGTTCATGCGCGTATAGTATTCTTATTCGTACTTAATACGGGGATCAAGAAAGGAATAAGAAATATCAACTAAGACATTTACTATGGCAAATGATGCAGCCAACAAAAGCATAAGAATTTGAAGAACAGGAAAATCCCTCTGGAAAACTGAGTCCGCGAATAGTCTTCCTACTCCGGGCCAAGCGAAAACGGTCTCTGTGAGAACTGCGCCCCCCATTAGGTATCCAAATTGGAGCCCTATAGCGGTGATTATTGGAATCATCGCATTCTTCAATGCATGTTTGAAAATCACCATGGGGAATGTGCAGCCCTTGGCTCGCGCAGTTCGAATATAGTCCTTCCCCAAAACTTCGAGCATACTTGCTCTAGTTATTCGAGCAATGAGGGCAATCGAGTTCAAACCAATCGTTATAGCTGGAAGGATTAGGTGTCGGATGCCTCCTTGTCCTGTAACAGGAAGCCACCTGAGTTGAACTGCAAAGATGAAGATTAGCATGAGACCGATCCAAAATATTGGCATTGAAATGCCAAATATGGATAGAGCCATTGTTCCATAATCAAGAATCGAGTTCCGCTTTATAGAGGCAACCAAACCCAAAAAAATCCCCCAAAATATCGCGAATGTTACTCCTGCGCCTGCGAGTTTGAGAGTATTCAGGTAACGGAATCCAATCAACTGAGAAATCGGCTCCCTAGTAATTGCAGATCGACCAAGGTCACCTGAGAGAATCGAACGAAGCCAAAGGGAATAACGAACATAAAATGGCTTATCTAGATGGAGTTCAGCTCTTATATCCTCAACCGCCTTTTTGCTGGAACCTGGGCCAGCAATAACGAGGGCGACATCACCAGGCACAAAATAAACCAATGAAAACGAGACGACTGATATCAATATCAATACGAAGACCAATCCAAAGAACCTTCTAATTAAAAAGGCAAACATCTTTACCCGCATGAGGAGGCCCAATTGGGCCTCCTCTCTTTTAGATCTTCCTTTTTTTCAGCATATTTTACTTTTCAACCCAAACGTTTTCAATTGTGTATACCTCTGTAGGCAGAAACTCAAGACCATGGACTTTCTTGCTAGAAGCTGCTGTCATTTGATAAACGAAAAGGAAGATCCATGGTGCGTCGTTTACAACAAGTCGCTGCAGCTCCGACACTGCTTCATACCTTTTCTTATTATCCATTATATTACTAGTTCTCGCGATTAGATCATCAACGGCTTTGTTCTTGTAAAACATCGTGTTCCATCCATTAGGTGGCCAAGCGGCTGAGGTGAAAACGAGATCGTTAATATAGCCTATATCTCCCGTACCAACCTCCCATCCGAGCAAGTAAAGCTCGGTATCGTTGGAATCGAGTGGAGTTGTCAGCTTCTTAATGTAAGTCGCCCAATCAATCACGCTAACCTTCACGTCCAATCCCACTTGGCTAAGCATATCTTGCACAGCAACAGCAGTTTCCTTGTCAGCGAAGTATCTACCCTGAGGTGTTGCTAATGTGGCAGTAAAGCCTTTGCTATACCCCGCCTCCGAAAGCAAGCGCTTTGCCTTAGCTGGATCGTATTCATATTGATCAACACCGTGATACCCCCAGACAATCGGCGAGATGAATGAATTTGAAGGCTTACCTACTCCTCTTAGAACACCAGCAATTAATGATTTCTTGTCAACAGCATAGTTAAGCGCTTGTCTCACCCTAACGTCATTGAACGGAGCCTTTTGACAATTGATTCCGATATGGGCTACGCGACTACTCGGATCCGACCTAACATTGACATTCGGATCTCGACTCAGCCTGGCAACATCTGCTGTCGGTAGATTAACGACGACGTCAGCTTCGCCCGCTTGGACCATTGCGACCCTTGTTGCGTCCTCACGGATCGTCGAAAAAACGATCTTATCCAAATATGGCCCTTTCTGATCCCTTCTCCAATATTTCTCATATCTTACAAGAGTAACGCTTTCGCCCGGAACATGTCCCTCAAACCTATACGGCCCTGTTCCAACCGGGTGCCAATCGATATCTGCACCCCACTTGTCTATTGCCAGCTTGCTCATGATTGCCGCATGACTCCAACTTAGACGTGGGAGCATGTCAGCTGTTGGTTTTCCCGTGTTTATTCGCACAGTATACTTATCGACTATATCTACTGAGGAAATGACTTTTAGCACTCTGCTCAACGGAAGCTCGTATTTCGGATCTAGCATCCGACCATAACTGGCCTTAACATCCTCAGCAGACAATTCATGCCCATCATGAAACGTTACGCCTTCTTGAAGCTTAAACGTCCAAGTGAGACCATTGGGGGACACGTTCCATGATTTAGCTAAGCTGGGCAAATAATTCCCCTGCATATCACGCTCTATTAAAGTCTCAAAAATTGCTCTCTTAATCGTACCGGCGTCAGAAGCTTCTGATTTACCCATTGTCAGATGCGTGATCGGAACACCGAGTGCGAATCGTAAGACTCCACCTTGTCGAGGCTTGCTTTGCGCTAAGGCCGCAGATGGATCATCAAGCATTAATACTCCCGGAAATAAGATAAGAACGAAGAGGAATTTCCAAAGCTTCATAGTTTCTACCTCCTTTTGTCCACCCAAGGTGGACATAAATAAAATTTGTAATCGATGGAAGAGTTACCACAGAAACCGTCAGGAAGCGAATGAGGAATCAAATAGAGACAGGCTTCAAATTGGTAACCTCCCCCCCAAGATTCTGTTTCCGCCCTGGTACCCTGGAAACCCAGATGGCACTCTTGCCCTTGATATAGCCCACCACTTGTGTAACAGCATACTTGGGCGGAATTGAAATCAACATATGCACATGATCCACGACCAGCCTTCCTTCTATAATTTTTCTTTCTTTCCGGAGGGCTAAATCCCTGAGTACTGGGCCAAAATCTTTCCTTAATTGCCCATACGACACTTTCCTCCAGCACTTTGGAATCCATATCACATGATACTTGCAATCGCATTTGGTATGGTTTAAGGTTTGGTAATCTTCCATTTCAAGCCTCCTTTTCTGCTTATCTTGAGCGGTTCACAGATAGGAGGCTTTTCCTTAAATTCCAAAAAATGTCAAACACTGCGAGTCCTCCGGCATAGCCGGGGGATTACCTAATTGCATTTATAGATTGTAGCCTCTATACATTCCAGGGCTTGGTTGATTGCGTCGGATACCCTGTTTCTATTCTTAATCAAAGTCGTGAGTAAGAGGATGTATTCACTCTGTGAAGGATCCATTCCCTTCAAATTCATGACGGGATATAGCAGGGGGATAGGCTTTGAGAGGATCGTCAACCCATAACTGTCCTGCTCGTAGGGGCTGCAATGGGTCTGGAAGGGACTCGTTAGAATCCTGCTGAGTTTCATCAAGGTCATGTTGATATCCTTCTCTTGGTTACCATTTTGGCTGCTGGATGATATTTTTTCCCTTAGGGCATTTAATTCTTCAATCCGATGAGAAAGTCGATCAACCTGTTCAATCAGGTTTTTCAATTCAATGAGATCCCCTGAATGGCTATGAAAATGCAGGAGATTCTGTTTGATTGCCTCTGCGGTTGTTGAAAAGTCGTAGGGTAAGATTTCTGCATTCACCAATCCAAGGATCATGGCTGCATCCGCCATCAGGTCCTTTTTCAGATTGGTCGAATCCACCTTGTCGAGGGTATCCTCGATCGTGTGATTCCACCAACCTAAGGTCGCACCATGATTCTTTTTAATGTTTTCAGGACTCAGGGCCATTCTCCCGCTGATGGAGGGAATGCCGATGCCTAAGAAGGACTGATCTCCGATCTTCCTCAGGTCGGAGACCCCAGGTTCTTCGTCCAGTACTTCCCGGAGTGCCTTTTTGACAAATCCATTTAATTCCCTGGAGGCAACGGCCTCATAGCGCACTCCTCCCTTCATTCCGGGCGAGTCTATGTTAAAATAACCGATACAATGATCCCTCAATAAGTCCCAATAGTTGTCTACAAACCATGTGGATCCAGCCGCCTCAGCAATCTCATGGCCATTCCAGAAGACAAAATAGATGTTTCGTAACAAGGATTGACGATATTTCGAAAACGCCCTCGCCAACTCCAGCATCACCCCATTTCCAGTGGCATTGCAGGTCACACCGGGCTCCCATGCGTCCAAGTGGCCACTGACCAGCAAAAAGGATTCACTCTTTTCTTTTCCTCGGAGGATCGCCAGAGGTTGAACCAATTTTTCCCATTTGTTTAAGGATTCTGCTTTAATCAGGACTTTGACGTAGGGATTTTCACAACACAATTTTTTTAGGAATTCTCCTGCCTTTCTGGAAATGCTCAAACCTACAATCTTTGGAATTTCATTAACATTTTGCAAGGTCGGGGTGCCCCATACGGCCTTCAAGGCCCGATTACAAATCACATCCTGATCTTCTCCCCAGTTCGTGCAGATCATCGCTGAGGCGCCCTTCATTACTGCAATCCTCGCCTTTTCGGGCGTTGGAGGAGCATAGGAGACTTCTACAAGGACAGCCTTTCCTCTCACATCCTTCCCTTCATAGTCCTCAAAGGACCCTGGGCCTACATATACGAGATCCGTAGTCATCCCCTCTGGCAGAGTAGACAGGATATGACCGCAGGGAAGGCTTTGGATCACAAGACCAACGGGGTGTAACACTTTTAACTCCGAACGCATCGGAGTACTATTATAGGTCTCAAACCCCAGCAGTCGGGTTTCAAGACCATACTCAGACATTTTATCGCATATGTACTGGGCCGCTTTTTTATCATCACCTGTTCCCGACAGTCTCCTTGGGGTATTTTCGGTCAACCAAGCAATATGTTTCATGACTTTTTCTTCACAGAGTTCTGTCAAAAGTCCCCTCAAAATTTGCATGCTTACCGTATCCTCTGTTTTTCGATAAAAGTGGTTTAAATCGAATCTGTTTCAAAATGATCAAAAACTCTCAATCCTCTCGATGGTGCGATTAAAGTGCTCAACTATGATGGCCTGAGCTTCCTGAGTCTTCCCCTGTTTGATATGTCGAAGGATAAGGCCATGTTCACGGATAATGTCTTCGATGATGTCCGTAGCCCCATGCCAACGCAAGACTTCATCGAATGTGGAAGACATGAACTCTGTGATCCTTTTTAAGGTGAGAGAGAGCATATGTTCTAAAAAAAAGTTACCCGAGAGCCTCGCATATCCCATATGTAATTCAAATTCCCCGGTGGTTTTTCCCGTTTTCCTGAACCGTTTTGAAAGCCTTTGATAAAGGGTATTCACTGTTTTGATGTCTTGTCCAGATGCTTTCTCCGAGGCGAGCTCTAAGGCATAGAGCTCAAGTACCTTACGAACTTCATAAATTTCCCGCAGGGAGCTTTTTTCGAGGATTTTGATGATGTCCTCATTCCACATCTCTTTCTCAGGGAGCTTTCTGAGAAACCTTCCTTTTCCCTGTATGGATGTAATGATCCCTCGTTCCCCTAGGATATGAAACGCTTCTCTGAGTACGTTTCTGCTAATTTTCCATCGCTCTACGATCTCACGGTCCGTCGGGAATTTTTCCCCTGCCTTGATGTAGCCATTATTAATTGCCTCTAAGAGTTTATTGATGACCTCTTCATACAACAAAGGTTTTGCTATTGAAGCGTAGAAAAATCTTTCATTTCTTTTCATAGAGACATTAAAGGGGTTTTATTTATATTTTTGTTAAAAAATATATAAAAAATTTATTGGGTCACTTGGTCACTCAATTTTATATCAAATCAATATTTTTTGTCAATATAAAAATTAAAAAACAATTTATTTTCAAAATATATTTAAATATCATACATTTATGCATTATTAAACCATAAGTTCTGTTAATCTATTTGGTAACGAATGTAAATTTGAACTATCAATCTTCGAGATAAACCTTCTGTCGACTCTAATCTGGACGGATAGGTTTTTCTTACAGTCAAGTTTGTCATAAGTCATTTCCACGTGCCACGAATCAATGTAACGGCACCGAATAAAATCCACTTAAAAACAATTGGCTTTTTTTACGCCTAAAGTTTTAAAAGGGTTTCTCTCATCGAGAACGCCCAATTTAAAGCTTTCCCCCGACAGGGTCGGCTAAAAACCAATTCTATCCTTGCGAAAAAAGGATGGTACATTCCCCCTTCCCAACCAACCCAGCAAAGCAAATATCATTATTTACTTTTTTTCTCCAACCCTGCGGGAGAAAAAAAGAACCCGGAAAGAGGTTCGGCCCAGGAGGAAATGAAAATGAAACAAGCAATCAGACAAAACGTGGAGAGGTAAATAAAAGAAGAACGGAAAATCCTTGTGGTCAAAGTCATCAGGAACAATGACCCTTGGTACGGCATGACTGAAGAAGAAATTGAGGACAAAAAAGAATTCATCAGATGCTACATCAACAAAGACTTCGAACTGCTCCTGCAAATCCCCATCCAACTAAGAGAAAACGACTTCTGGTTTCAAGGCCATCAGGAATTCATGGAAAGCGCGTTCAACACTTACGATTTTCAGCGAATGCAAAGACCATTCTCCGGTCGATGGGGGTCGGACCGAGGCAAGTAATTGAATCTATGAGTCAATGCTGAAAAAAGAGGGCTGATTTTGGCCTTAGAGTGGCAATTTGAGGGCCTAAATTACCCTGATGAGGAATTCTAAGGATGGCCAGGAGCGAGAGGTTATTCCGCAGACCATACAGTTAATCGCTGGCGGTGCAGGGCCGGGGGCGGCAGCCGAGATGGACGGAGAGTATTGCTGTTGGGAGTGAAGGATTTGTAGAACATACAAAGGCGGCTCTTGGGATAAAGTCGATCGGTCGGGAGGTCATCGAGGTCATTGGAGAAGAAGGAGTCTATGAGCTTAGAGAACCCGA
>Ga0315288_10008472_pt1 | contig 12969 bp, 10 predicted proteins | sample YL17G11_20_MG_FD_203454 | JGI IMG/M metagenome (GOLD analysis project Ga0315288, IMG submission 203454) | Sediment microbial communities from Yellowstone Lake, YNP, Wyoming, USA - YL17G11_20 | ecosystem: Environmental > Aquatic > Freshwater > Lake > Sediment | place: USA: Wyoming | collected...
TGTCCTCGACGGCTCCGCGGCCGCCATTTGTACTGGCGTAGGTCTAATTTCTGCTTTTAATAAAATATCAACAACTTGATTATGAATACTTTGATTGAGCATTTGGAATAGCCGATACGACTCACCTTTGTACTCAACCAACGGATCGCGCTGACCGTAACCACGCAGACCAATTCCCTGTCGCAATAATTCCATCGCGTTTAAATGCTCAATCCACATCATATCAATCGAACGCAGATACACCATTCGTTCAACCTGACTCATTGTTTGCTCGCCTAACGAATTATATTTCTTTTCATATTCGGCCTTTTCATTTTCCTCCATCAAGTCCAAGATTTCTTGATGAATTTCTTTGCCTTCCAAAATTGCTCGACGTTTAGTATAAATCGCCTGGCGGTGTTTATTAGCAACATCATCATATTCAACAAGGTGTTTTCTGATATCAAAGTTATACCCTTCAACTTTCTTTTGGGCCGATTCGATTGAGCGCGAAATTAATGAGTGCTGGATCGGCATATCATCCGGTAAATGCATCCTTTCCATCAAATTTTTCATTCTCTCGCCGCCAAAGACCCGCATTAAATCATCTTCCATCGAAACATAGAATTGACTTGAGCCCGGATCGCCTTGGCGGCCGGACCGTCCGCGAAGCTGATTGTCAATTCGCCGCGATTCGTGTCGTTCCGTGCCCAAAACATGCAGACCACCAAGTTTGATTACTTTTTCATGTTCGTTTTTATCCAAAGGCGCACCACCTAAAATAATATCAACTCCGCGACCAGCCATGTTTGTTGCAACCGTGACTGCTCCAATACGGCCAGCCTGCTCGATAATTTTCGCTTCACGCTCGTGGTGTTTGGCATTTAAAACTTGGTGTTTTACCCCCATGCGTTTTAAAATCGCCGATAACTTTTCGCTTTTTTGGATTGAAATTGTGCCAATCAAAACCGGCTGACCTAATTCTGATCTTTTTTTAATTTCCTCACTAACCGCGTGAAATTTTGAATCCTCAGATTTATAAATTTGATCTTGGAGGTCTTTCCTGATCATCGGCTGGTTCGTTGGTATTACCACAACATCAAGTTTATAGATTTTATAAAATTCCTCGGCTTCGGTTTCCGCGGTGCCAGTCATCCCAGCTAATTTTTTATACATTCTAAATAAATTTTGGAAAGAAATTGTCGCTAAAGTATCAGACTCTCGCTGAACTTCAACATTCTCTTTGGCTTCAATCGCCTGATGGAGACCTTCACTATAGCGGCGGCCCGGCATTAATCGGCCGGTGAATTCATCGACAATAATTACTTCGCCTTCTTTGACCACGTAATCTTTATCGCGTTTATATAAAGCATGAGCGATTAAAGCTTCTTCCAAATGATGGACAAGTTCAATCGAACGAGCCTCGTAGATGTTATCGATGCCAAGCATTTTTTCGACACGCTTCATCCCTTGATCAGTCAAAGAAACTGCCCGCATTTTTTCGTCAACCGTGTAATCTTCTTCAGGTTTTAACTGCGGCACAAGTTGGGCAAATTGCCGATACAGCGAAGCCGATTCCTCCGCCGGAGCAGAAATAATCAAGGGGGTACGGGCTTCGTCAATCAGAATTGAATCGACCTCGTCGACAATGGCGAAATTAAGCTCCGATCTTTGCGCCATCTGTTCTAAAGACTGGACCATATTATCGCGCAAATAGTCAAAACCGAACTCATTATTAGTCCCATAAGTAATATCGGCGGCGTAGGCCTCTTTTCGCGAGATCGGCAAAAGGTTTTCGTATTCGATGCTCACCGGGTCAACGTCGCGCTTATTGGGTGTAAAAAGAAACGACGATTCGTGGTTAATTACCGCCGCTTTGAGGCCCAATTTATCGTAAATCGGTCCCATCCAAGCACAATGAAATCTTGCTAAATAATCATTAACCGTCACTAAATGCGCTCCTTTGCCTCCAAGCGCATTTAAATAAAGCGGCAAAGTAGCCACGAGGGTTTTTCCTTCTCCAGTTTTCATTTCGGCGATTTTTCCTTGATGGAGAACAATGCCGCCGATGAGCTGAACATCAAAATGTCTTTGACCGATAGTTCGTTTAGCCGCTTCGCGGACTAAAGCAAAGGCCTCCGGTAAAATATCGTCGAGCGTTTCGCCCTTGCGTAAGCGCTCTTTAAAATCAGCTGTTTTATTCTTTAGTTGAGCATCAGTCAGTTTTTGATAGTCAGTTTCCAACGAATTTATCTTCTCAATTGTCGGCTTCAGTCCGCCAATGACCTTTTCATTACTATCAAAAATCTTCCCTAAAAATCCAAGCATTTAGGTCCTTTCAGGTTAATTTTAGCATATCCTAACAGCAAATGCGAGCTGAACTCTAGATCTCCCCCTCCGCCTCTTCTTCGAGCTCCGCCTCATGATACTTTTTAGGGTAACGAGTACCTATTTTAATTTGTTCTTTATATCTTCTAAGGACTTTTTCCAAGCGTTCCTCAATTAAATCAATAGAGCCCTTAAAATCGTTCGTGACTTCTTCAATATGGATGGGATTTTTAAGCTCCGGCAGAGTCGCAGTCACGCATACCGCCTGGTCATTGCCTTTTGGACCCATAAAATTGCTTAAAACTATTTCCATCGTCGCCGGCTCTTTGACGTAGCGCGCAAATTTCAAAAACCGTTCGCTGATGTAATTTCGGAGATTATCGTCAACCTTAAATTGTTTGCCAGAAATAATTATTTTCATTACTTAATCTCTTTGAAGCCAACATATTTTTGTAAAGCTTCCGGTACTTTGACACTTCCATCTTTTTCTTGATAATTTTCAAGTATCGCAATCAACATCCTGCCGATAGCAACGGCGGTACCATTAAGCGTATGAACGAATTCATTGCTTTTCTCTGATTTATAACGGATATTTAGGCGTCGTGCTTGAAAATCAGTGCAGTTACTAGAGGAGTGGGTTTCGCGGTATTTTCCCTGCCCTGGCATATATATTTCTAAATCAATAGTCTTGGCGCAAGGCATTCCCAAATCCCCAGTACAAACTTTGACGATACGATAGGGGAGACCCAGGCCGGAAACTATTTTTTCTTCTAAATCAACAATTAAATCGTGCTCTTTTTCAGAATCTTCAGGTTTACAAAAAGTAAACATTTCCAATTTATCGAATTGGTGGGCTCGTAGAATCCCCTTCACGTCTTTGCCGTAACTGCCCGCTTCTCGTCGAAGACAAGTCGAAAAAGCCATAAATCGCTGCGGCATATTATCAATAACCTCATTGGCATAATACGGGAGTATCGATTGCTCAGAAGTACCCGTTGCAACCAACTCATCATTTTTCATGTGATAAGCATCGTCATTTGTCGCTTCAAAATGGCCCGAGCCCCACGCCATATCCTCTTTGATTAAAATAGGCGGAATGATGGGTATAAAGCCCTCTTTTTTGACTATCTCCATCGCATATTTGATGAGGGCGAATTCCAGCTCTGCAGCCTGGTTTTTTAAATAATAGAACCTTGATCCGGAAACTTTTGAAGCCCGTTCAATATCGATAATATCTAGAGCTTTGCCAATTTCTATATGGTCTTTACCCTTTTCGATCTTAATTTTACCAACTTTTTTAATAACTTTATTGCTACTCGGATCTTTGCCAACAGGAACATCATCAAATGGAATATTTGGCAATTTAACTGCTTCGATTTTGAAATTCTCCTCCGCCTCTGCCAGTTGTGGCTCAAGATCCTTGAGCATTTTCTTAATGTCTCTAGCGCGGGCAATATCGCCTTTTTTCTTCGATATTTTGTTTTGCTCCGCCCGCAACATTTCTACCCGGGCCATCAAAGCACGTCTTTCTTCATCTAATTGCAAAATCTTATCCACATCACATTTAAACTGACATTTGATGGCAATTTTCTTTTTTACTTCATCCAAATTTTCCCGAACATATTTAATATCAAGCACTTGCCACCTCCTCTAATCTCTTAATTACAAAAACCTTATCCAAACTCGCTAACAACCAGCCGGCCTGGGGGCCGAAATCTTTACCAACAAACGACAAATAAATCGCCGAAAAAGCTTCTCGCGGATCAATGTCCATCGTTTTACGAATTTCATGAATTTTTGGATGTAATTCCTCGCCCGTCCATCGTTCTTTAGTTTCCATTATATCAGCAATTTGGCTTAAGAATTTTTTTTGTTCTGCGGATAGTTTCTTTGCTGGCTCAGGAATGTAGTCACGAGCGATACTAAACCGATAGCTCTCCGGCGCATAAAGATCTAGCCATTTTTTAACAATTTCATCCCGATTCTGTAGTTCTTCAGCTTCGACAATAGACAATTCGCTTCCTTTTTCTTCGGCGGCGTATTGTTCAGCACTGAGTTTAAAACCGCCGTTGGCTAAATGAGCTACTTTAGAAAAACGTAAGACATATTCCGGTGGTTTTTGATGAGAGGAAAGTAAAGCATAATAATAAGCACGAGCAAGGTCTGCTTTTGGGTCCTTTTGATATGCCTCCGATGCTCGGTCGAATTCATCATAAAGCAGGGGGATAGTTTCCCCTTCTGGATGGAAATCGATTGTTCGCTTGTAACGAGTTCTAGCAAACAAAAATCTTAAAATATTCGCTGGCAAAAAATCGGCCATTTCTATAGCAGTAACGCCCGTCCCTTTCGAAGAGCTCATTTTCGCTCCGCCGATTAAAAAGTGTTCATACCGAATATCGTAAGGAGGTTCTTTTTTAAAAATTCGCCGCATGATGGCATTGGCAATATCGCGTGAGCCACCGGCAGCAAAATGGTCTTTTCCCTCGCCTTCAATATCACTACCAAAAACCACCCAACGAGTAGCCCATTCAACTTTCCAAGGCATCTTGCCGTTGCCGCCGAACGGTGAAATGGAGCCTTCGTAGCCGCACCCTTTAGCCCATTCGACAAGATTTTCTTCGCAACGAAAACTGACTTCTTTGCCATTCCAGCTAATCACTTTAGTCGTACCAATCTTGCCACATTTGGGACAGACGACTTGGAAAGGATACCAATCTGAACCTTTATCTGAACCAGAGACTTCTTTATAAATTTTCCTAATTTCAGCGGCATTATCAAGAATAATTTTGATTGGCTCGTCAAATTTTCCAGCTTTATAATTCTCACTGCCGTATACAATTTTTGGTTTAAATCCTAACCGACTGCAGACTTCGATAAATTCCTTGGCATATTGCTCGGCGAAACTTCCGGAATTTCCATCAGGCGCGGGAATATTGCAAAGAGGCCTTCCCATATGTTCGAGCCATGATTTATCCAAATACGCAGGCAGGCCATCCATCGGATCAAAATCATCAAAACCAAACTGAAAAGTGGCAGATTTGCCCTTCTCGACTAAGCCTTGTCTGACCAAATCATGGACCGCCACCCCCCTTAATGATCCGACGTGAGCATGGCCCGAAGGCGTCATCCAATCGGTAATTAAATATGCCTCCTTAGGAATTTTGTTGAGTATATCTTCAATTAGTTCATCTACCCAAAACATTACTTCTCCTTACCTTATCCTATCAAAAAAGAGACCCCTAATCAATCTCTGATGCACGAAGCCTCTTTTTTGTCCGATAGCTAACCGATTACTTAATCGAAATTATTTGACAGGTCATTTTGCCATTGGGCGTGTTGATTTCGACTTTGTCGCCTTTGGCTTTGCCCATTAAAGAGTAACCGATCGGTGATTCTGAAGAAATTTTTCCCGCGGAGGGGTCAGATTCGGATGAACCAACGATGGTGTATTCTAAGGTCTCACCGTCCATTTTTAGTATGACGGTAGATCCTAATTCAACTTTGCCTGTTCCCACTGCACCTTTTGCTACTACCTTAGCATGGTTGATGGTTTCTTCTAATTCAAAAATCCGTCCTTCAACGAAAGATTGTTCATTTTTAGCGTCTTCGTATTCTGAATTTTCCGATAAATCTCCGTATTCCCTGGCAGCCCTGATTCTTTCAACGACGGTTTTGCGACGTTCTTTTAAATTGGCTAATTCAGCTTGAAGTTTTTCCATTCCTTGCTGAGTTAATAAGATCTGTTCTGGCATTTCGTCCTCACAAAATTAGAATTGTTTTAATATATATATTAATATACTATATTACAGAAGTCAAGACTAGATCTCTCTAATCACCGACTAAAATACCAGCTAAAAACGTCATTAACTACTGGTCCGGCGGTGGCGTAACCCTCACCGCCCTCCTCCACTAAAACCACTATGGCAATTTGGGGATCATGATACGGCGCATATGCCGCCATCCAAGCATGGGTTTTGCCTTCAGAACCGAATTGGGCGGTGCCCGTTTTTGCCGCTGCCATTACAGGAAGATTGTTTAATCTTGTGGCAGAACCAGAAGTTACCGCTTGACGCATGCCTTCTCTAACAATTTGCAAATATTGATCATCAATAACTTTGCTCGAGAGAACTTCTTTGCGAAAATCTCGGATAATATTGCCATCTTTATCAGTAATTTTTTTAACTATTTGTGGTTTTAGAAGATCTCCTCCATTGGCAATCGCGGAAAGAGCGACGACCATCTGGGTCGGCGTCACCAAAAAATCTCCTTGACCAATGCCTAAATGATAGGTATCGCCAAGATACCACATCTCTTTTTTATTCTTTTCTTTCCAATTGGGATCCGGTACTAGCCCCGAAACCTCCCCGGGAAGATCAATGCCCGTTTTACTACCAAAACCAAACTTTAAAAGATAATTTTTTAACTTTTCCACTCCGAGTCCTTTGATTTTATCCCATCCACCGGCCACCGCATAAAAATAAATATTGACCGACTCGGCAATCGCTTTTCTGACATCAGTTAATCCATGAGCTTTCCAGTCCGGATAAGTATAATTTCCAACTTTGATTTCTGCTGGAGCATTGATCGTCGTATTAGCCGTAATAACCCCTTCCTGCAGGCCAGCTGCGGCGATAACTGGTTTAATGGTCGAACCCGAAGGATACGTGCCGGCAATCGCCCGGTTGAACATTGGCTTAGCCGGATCTTCGAGCAATTTTTGATATTCTTCTTGGATGGTCTGCCTCGTAAATAAATTGTTATCATAGGTTGGCAAACTTACTATGGCTAGGACTTCGCCGGTTTGCGGATTCATCGCCACCGCCGCTCCTCCGGGAGAATTTGAGGCGCGGATATATCCGCTTAAAAAGTAGGCAATTTTGCTCTCGAGCTCTGAATCTATACTCAGTTGTAAATTATCACCTGGGAATGGCTCTTTTGAAGAAAGCTGTCTTTGCTGTCGCCCTTTAGAGTCAACTTCAATTTCTAAAATTCCTTGTGTTCCCTTAAGATATTTTTCATAAAAAAGTTCTATCCCTTCTTTTCCGATTTCGTAGGAGGGTCGATAAGATGGATTTTCCTCTAGGTCTTTATCGGAAACTTTACCAACATAACCCAAAATTGGCCCTAAACCATCAACATTAATGTATTCTCGAATAGGTTTTTTATTTATCTCCACGCCAGCCAAATTTTTTGTTTTTACCTCCAAAATCATCGCCGTATCGCGATCAAGATTTTCTTTTAAAATAATGGGGTCTGAGTTCGCCGACCCTTTCTGGGAGATTTTGTCAGTAATTTCATTGATGGAAATTTGGGCAATCTCTGATAATTTTTGAAATGTTTCTTCTTTCTCTTTTTGGTCTTTTGGTATGTCGAGCGGGTAAACAACTAAATTATAGGAGGGAATATTTTTTGCCAAGATTTGATTGTTGGAATCCGTGATCAATCCGCGCGGCGCATTAATTTCTCTCGCCCGGATACGGTTTCCCTCAGCCAGTGTTTTGTTGAAAGTCCCCAAGGTAATTTGCAGTTTTAAAAGCTGCGCTGTAAGGATTGCAAAAGCAATTAAACAAATAAAATATGGGATCCAAATTGGACTTCTTTTTCGATTAAAAATTTCCTCTCCCTCTGCCTTTGAATTAAAGTGTTCATATTCTAAAGTACCGTTCTTTAAAGTCCGGTGTTTTTTGTCGCCTGGTAGGGGTTCATCATCGTGTAGGTCAAATATAGACATATTATATTAACTCAATTTTTTCTTCAACCTTAATAAGTTTTTGCAAAATAAATAATACCAGGACACCCCAGAGCGCATTGATTAAAGAGTCGTATAATATTCCTAAGCTTAACGATCGAGAATAAACAAATGAAATAATGGTATTGATCACTAAAAAAGAGCTGCTAAATACTATCAATGAAAACAAATTATTAGGAATTAACGAAGTCTTATTAATTAATAAATATACTAGAAATAATACAGCTAAGTATACCAAGGTCAATAATCCAAAACTTAACGGAAAGCCAAGATCCAAAATCATCCCCCCCAACAACGCAATCAAAAACGCTTCGTACGAGCGGCCTCTCAACATCAAACCAATAGCAATAATCATAATCAAGTTTGGCACCACTCCAAAAATTGAAAATTTGGCAATGATTGCCAGTTGAACGATGGCAATCATAATAACTCCGAAAATTTTTAAAATATTTTTAAACATCTTTGATTATTGTTCGACGACAAAAACAAACTCTAAAAAGTAAATTTGTACTGGCGAGGAAACAGTGACTTTCTGGAATATTTCACCCTCACTAGAGATTATTTCCCCGACCTTCCCCACTAAAATGCCTGCTGGCATATCGCCACCAAGACCAGAGGAAATGACCTGCTCACCAGGTTTAATCTCAATGTTTAGCGGGATATCACTCATTGTTAAACCTTTTAGTCCTCCGCGAAGTAGGCCAGTACCGCGGCTATCCTGTAACAAAACTGGCACAACTGAAATATAATCAGTGATCAAATCAACTTCAGAAGAGCCATCATATACCTGTTTTATTGTGCCGACTAAATGCCCTTGTGAAATAACCGCTTGGTCGACTTTTAAATTATCGCGCGACCCTCGATCAATAATAATAGTTTTTATGTAACCGACCGATGAGCGACCAATGATGTTCGCTGGGATCAATTTTAAATTATTATTATCCTTTTGCAGCAGACCAATTTCGTTTTTGAGAATCTCATTTTCGTGTTGAACTTCTTTTAGAAGACTAACCTGACTTTGCAATTCAAGATTTTCTTTGATTAAAGATTGATTTTCTTTGCCTAAAGAAGCTAAATGAAAAAGATTATTAAAGAAAAGTGTTATTCTATTAACAGAATAGTTTGTTCCACTCGCAAGAGGCTTGTCAATAATGTTAAGGGTGTTTTTAAACGGTCTCAATAAATCAACCGACGAAAGAAAAAGTCCAATTGTAAACAAAAGGACTAAAAAAATAATTAATCGATATTTCTTAAAAAATTTTCTGATCATAACCAAATTTTGTTAGAATTGATCTATTAAAGATTAAACTGCGTCGGCAGCAGTACATTTTTAAGATTTTCTAAATCTTCCAAAACAAGTCCTGTCCCGCGGACCACCGATGTCAAAGGATCATCAGCGATATGGACTTCTGTCTGGGTGGTTTCTTTGACTAAAACATCTAAGCCCCGAAGTAGCGCCCCGCCGCCACAAAGCACAATTCCTTTTTCCATAATGTCGGCGACAAGCTCAGGTGGAGTTTCCTCCATTGTTACCCGGATTGCCTCAACAATTTGCTTGATTGATTTTTTTATTGCTATCCGGATATGTTCGTCGTTAACCATGATTTGTTTAGGTAAGCCACTTACTAAATCTCGGCCCCGCATCGGGATATTGATGATTTCTTTTAATTCGGTAGCTGAGCCGGCCTGCAATTTAATTTCTTCGGCCGTTCGCTCTCCGAGCAAAAGATTGAATTTCTCACGGGCAAAATTAATAATGTCTTGATTCATTTCATCGCCAGCAATTCTTAAAGATCTTGAGGCAACAATTCCACCCAAAGATATAACGGCCACTTCGGTTGTCCCACCACCAATGTCAACAACCATATTCCCGGTTGCCTCTTGGATGGGCAATCTTGCCCCAATCGCCGCCGCCACCGGTTCTTCAATTAAAAAAACTTGTCTTGCCCCGGCATTGAGGGCCGCCTCTTCAACTGCTCGACGTTCTACTTCCGTCACACCATAAGGAACACCGATTACGACCCGCGGCCGCGGAAACAAAGAAAATTTTTCCCGATGGACTTTATCGATAAAATATTTCAGCATTTGCTCGGTAACTTCAAAGTCGGAAACGACTCCATCAACCAGTGGTCTTATGGCCACAATATGGGCGGGGGTGCGGCCAACCATCTTGCGCGCTTCACTGCCGATGGCCAAAATTTGTTTTGATTTCTGATTGATCGCCACCACCGATGGTTCATTAATCACAATTCCTTTATCGCGGACATAAACTAAAGTATTGGCGGTCCCTAAATCCACGCCAATATCGTGAGAAAGCACCCCCCAAATTTTATCGAATATTTGGAAATTCATGACAGACCTCAGTTTAACAAAAAAGGGGCTTTTGTCAAAGTAGGGCGCCGCGAGAAAACACTTGCCAATGGCTCAGACCCCTGAGCCATTAGACAATTAGAACATTATTCACTGTTCTTTAAGTTTCGCCTGGTGTTCTTCGATCGTCGTCGAGTAAACCGCGTGGCCGTCTTCAAGATGGAAAAAATAAAGATAATCGTTTTTGTCCGGATATAAAACCGCCTCAATTGACTTTAATCCTGGATTGCAAATTGGCCCTGGCGGTAGACCTTGGTGTAAATAGGTGTTGTAAGCCGAATTGACGTTACGATAATCAGACACTTTAATTGGATCCCAGCTACCTTTAGCGTATTGGACTGTTGGATCAGCTTCTAATTTCATTCCTTTTCGAAGACGATTTAGATAAACGGCGGCAATTTTGGGACGATCTTCATCGAATTTGGCTTCTCGCTCAACGATTGAAGCCAGGATAACAGTATCTCGATTTGGTTTCAGATCGGCTGTTCTTTTAGAAAAATTGTCGATCATCTCCTGGCTAATTTGGCTTGCTTCAGAATTGGGCAAAAATCGGTAGGTATCGGGAAATAGATATCCTTCATCGGCTGAAGCGAGGCCGACAAGATCCCCCGACTCAATCACTTTCTTCTCGGATAAGAGTTTATCAATCTGTTTAACCCGCCAACCCTCCGGAATGGTAATAAAATATTCCGATGCTTTATCAGAGGTTAGCGCTTCATATATCCCCTTAACCCCCATTTTCGAAGATAATTTGTAAACGCCGGCTTGAATACTATCATGACCGAGGCGGGCGTGAAGAAGAAACCACCAAGAAGAATTGATTAAACCTTCTTCTTGCAAGTTTTCGGCAATTTCACGTGTACTCTGTCCGGTCTTAATGATAAATTCTTTCTCTACTTCCTGATTTGGAGTTCGATAAAAACTATATAAAAAATAACCTACTCCAGCCAATACGATCACGGTGACGATAATTATGATTATTTTTTGAAATTTAACGATTTTTCTCAAGATATTGTTCTAAAATTAATTGGGCGGCGATTTTATCGATTTCCTCTTTGTATTTTTGGGTTTTTTGGCCTTTATTTTTTTCGAGTATTCGTTCGGCTTCCTTTGAAGTTAATGTTTCATCGACGAAGTTAATCGGGATTTGCAAATTCTTCGATAATTCGTGAGCGAACAAATGAACTTTATCTAGTTGATATGTGTCTTTGTTTTTGGGCAATCCAACAACAATCTTATCAACTTGTTCAGTCCGGCAAATTTTGCCTATTTCGTTAATGGCTTCTTGAAGATTTGCATTATCAATAACACCGTAGGGGGCAACCAATTTTTTTTCTGCAATTGCCACCCCGATTCTTGCATCGCCGACATCAAGACCTAATATTTTTTTCAATTTTGTCCTTCCGTAGCATTCGTAGTATTACTTTCGAGATATTGAAGTTCAACTGTCAAAACCTTTTGGTATGATGAAATACGCTTAAACCACCATGAGGGTGAATATTTTATTTCAAAACCCTCAACCCCACTTAAATTCTGTAAATACTGTTCGGCTTGTGGATTATTTTTCCCTCTTAAATCTTTTTTAATTTTGTTTATATCCAATCTGCTGGTTAACTTTCCGGTAATGCTGAGTTTTAATTTTAATAACTTTTGATCATAATCCGTGCTCTCAACCACCGGTTCAATTTTATCGTTAGCGGAGAAAGTAATCATTTTATCATAGGGAATTTGCTTTTCAATTTGAGCGATCACAAATTTCTCAAAATCACTTTGCTGATAGACAATCACTCTTAGACGCTCTTTTATTTTTAGAGTAAACTCATTGGCTTCAGCATTGACATTGGCAGATGTTTCTACTCCTTGTTCTTCCGTCTGCATAGCTTTTTCCAAAATCACCATTCCGGAAGCGTCTTGGGTCAATTTATCCTGCAATTCTTTGATTAATTCCTGTGAAACTTTATTTCTGGCTTGATCATAATCTGATTGAGAGACTATTTTTACTTCCTTGGTAAAACCGCCACTTAGATCTTTACTCGATTGGCCATAGATTTTCTCTTGCTGGGTTGCCGGCAATCCGACGATTGTAAATCTTCCCGCTTTAATATTATAATCTTCGCCGGGGTTTTCTGCCTCGATGTCAACCGAAGCGGTTCCGGCAACAATATTACCGCCTTTGATCGAGGTGCCAGGAACTGTAAATGAACTTTTACCAAGAAATGTTTTCGAAGAAGAAGAAAATTTAGTCCCCACGGAAAAACTCTGAGGGTTAGAATCCCAATAATTATAAACAGTCAAAGTCCCGGCGGCTTTCCCGCCTAGGTTTTTCTTACCAGTCGTTGGGAATTTTTCTTCTTTTTCGCCACTAAGCTCGATCAAATTACCTTTAAAAACATCTCCGTTCGGGTTATCTTCGGCCGAGATTGCCGTATCAAGTGATTGCTGATAGTTTTCTGCCTTCAATTTTATTTCAATATTTACTTTAGGCCAAAGAAAATAGAGGCTACCCAAACCAATCAGGCCAACTATAATTAATAACGGCAGGA
>Ga0315288_10008473_pt1 | contig 12969 bp, 15 predicted proteins | sample YL17G11_20_MG_FD_203454 | JGI IMG/M metagenome (GOLD analysis project Ga0315288, IMG submission 203454) | Sediment microbial communities from Yellowstone Lake, YNP, Wyoming, USA - YL17G11_20 | ecosystem: Environmental > Aquatic > Freshwater > Lake > Sediment | place: USA: Wyoming | collected...
GTCTAAAATTATTGTCAACCTCAATCCCCAATTTATCTTTGGGCAAGTCGCGAATATGGCCCATTGAAGCCATAATTTGAAAATCGCTTCCTAAAAAACGGCTTAAAGTTCTGGCTTTAGTTGGTGATTCAACAATGACAAGCTTCATTGAGATAAATTCGAAGCACGAAACACGAAATACGAGACAAATTCTAATGTTCAAAATCTAAAAATTCTAAACAGTTTTGAACATTTAATATTTGAATTTAAATATTGTTTCGAATTTCGATATTCGGATTTCGAAATTAATTTATAATATTATATAGTTTCCTCCGCCAATATTTTTAACCATACCTGCAAGCTCTAAAGTTGTCAAGCTAGATAATGTTTTTGCCGAAGATAAATTGCTCTGGCGAATAATCTCATCAATATGGCGAACGCCATTAACCATTGTCTGCCAGATTTTTTCTTCATCAACATTATTAAAATTAATTTTTACTGCCCCCGCACCAGACGGTGCAGGACGAGCTTTTGCTACTTTATTTCCTTTTATTTCTTTTAAAATATCATCGACCTTAGTTACTAATTTGGCTCCTTGTTTTATTAAGTCAGCTGGTCCTTCACTCATTGGCGAAGTAATTGGTCCGGGAACAGCAAAAACCGGCCGTTTTTCTTTTAACGCATATTCCGAAGTTATTTTAGCTCCTGATTTATGAGCGCCTTCGGTCACCAAAACACCCAATGATAAACCGCTAATGATGCGATTACGGCTGGGAAAATGACCTTTAAGTGGTTGGGTACCCAATGATAATTGACTTACCAAAGCGCCTTTGTTTTCAGCCACAATTTCTTCTGCCAGCGCCTTATGTTCCGGTGGGTATATTTTATCTAAACCAGATCCTAAAACAGCAATCGTCCGGCCACCATTCCCCAAAGCCAAACGATGGGCTAAACTGTCTACACCTCTGGCCAAACCAGAAACAATAGTAAAACCACAAGCAATTAAATCTCTGACCAGATGCTCGGTTACTTCGCGGCCATAGCTGGTAATTTGCCGGGTGCCGACAACACCTATTGCCAAACTATCCTGAGGCAAAATAGTGCCTTTAATATATAGAACCGGCGGCGGATCAGAGATTTTTTTTAGTAAAATTGGGTAATCTTTATCCTCAACAATAATAAATCTTATAAGACATTTTTCTAACCGAAGTATTTCCAAAGATAAATCAATTTTATCTCTAAAGGTAAGGAAATTAGTGATAATTTTTTGGGGAATGCTGGTTTTATATAGGTCATCTTTCTTAGCTAACCACGCTTTTTTTGCCGAGCCAAATATTTTAAGCAAGTGATAAAATCTTTTTGGTCCGATACCGGGGAAAATATTAAACCCTAACCAATAATCCCTCTCTTGTAATTTCATAGTTCTATTTTATCTTATTTTCTTATCATGCTACAATTCAATTAGATGATGACTAAAGAGATTATCATTACGGCTATTGTTGAAAATAACTGTCTTAAGCATGGTTTAATGGCCCAACATGGTCAATCTTTATTAATTAATTACTATAACAATTTTTATTTATTTGATACCGCTGAAATATTCATTGGTTTAGAAAATAATTTAAAAAAACTTAAAGTAAATATTAATAAGTTAAAGGCAGTAATTATTTCTCATAATCATGATGATCACTGTGGCGCTTTACCAACTTTAACTAAACTCTTAACTGATCAACCAGTTTATCTTCCAGAAAAACTTAATTCAATTAAAAAAGCTATTATTCTTAAAAAGGAATATCAATTAGAAAAAGATTTATATATTACTGGTCCTTTAGGCGATCAAATTAAAGAACAAAGTATTGTTATTGACTTAAAAGATAAAGGCATTGTGATTATTACTGGTTGCTCTCATCCGACGCTGCCTATTATTATTGAAAAAGCTCAACAAATAACTAATAACCAAAAAATATATGGAATAATCGGCGGGTTTCATTATAAAAACGCATCAGCTTTAGAAATAGAAGAATTTATTAATTATCTTAAAAACCTCAATTTGGAATTTATTGTGCCTAGTCATTGTACGGGATATCAAACAATTATTGAATTAAAAAAACAGTTAAAAGATAAAGTCTATCTTTCGCCGACTGGCTCTTTGGGTGTGGGAACAGTTTTTCAAATAACTCCTAAACTAAAACTTATTTTTTCTCACCACTAAATAATTACTTTTTTTAATACAATTAAATTATTGTTATTTCTTTCTGCTTTTAGGATAAAATCAAACCTATCTAGTTCTAAGGCTAAACGAAAATCTTGAGGATAAGTTGATGATAAGGGGTGTGCGAGAAATTGTTTTAGTTGAGGAAGGTTGTGTAAATGTTTTTTAATCTGATTAAAATCTAAAGGATTATTTTTTAATTGACCCTGGATATATTTAGCTAACATAATGTCTTCATCATCTTTAAATTCAGCATCAGTACAAACTAATGATACATGTTGCGGATTCTTTTTTTTAATATAATTAATCACTGCTTGAACATTAACAAAAGCACCGGTAATTATTTCCGAAGCCTGGGATACTAAATTGATTGCTTGAGTTCCCAAGGAAGTAGTTAAAATCACTGTTTTGTTTTTAAATGATACATTTTCTATTTCTAGCGGTGAATTACCAAAATCAAAACCGGTTTGTTTTACGCCCATTCGCTCGCCGATTAATAACCAACTAGGATGCTGTTGTTTTAGTTGATAGGCTAACTTAAGATTAGCAATGGCAATTATTTCTTTAGCCTCGTTACCAATAATAAAACAAGCTGTGGTAAACGCTCGTAAAACATCAATCACGACAGTTAATCCTTTAGCTTTATAAGCATTCTTAAACCCATAAATAATCTTAATATCCATTATTTTTCCTCAAAATAATATTTTAATAAATCTCTGGCAATGGGGCCGGCTACTGAAGAACCCTCGCCACCAGCTTCTACCAATACGGTAACAACGATTTCTGGATCTTTCCAGGGAGCAAAGACGGTAAACCAGGCATGGGTTTTATTTTGGGGATCGCCATATTCGGCCGACCCTGTTTTACAACCGGTCGGAATCTCAACCCATTCTCCTTCTAGAGGATTAAGTCGCTCATCAACTTTTAACTTTTTATTTTGCACTTTAAACTTGACTAACGGCCAACCAGTGCCTCCTTCTTCACAGGCTTTTTTCATTCCTTCTTTAAGCAAGCTTAAGTTTTCTGGTTTAATTTTTAATTCTTGACAACTATCTTTAAATTCTTTTAATAAATGCGGTTGGCACAACTGACCGTCAGAAGCAACTACCGAAGCTAATTGATTAACTTGTAAGGGCGTAAGCTGCAGATCTCCTTGACCAATGGCGGTAATATAGGTATCGCCTAAATACCAATCTTCCAGCTTGTGTTTTTTTTTCCATTCCGGCGTGGGAATTAAACCAGCGGCCTCACCGGAAAGATCAATGCCTGTTGCTTGACCCAAACCAAAATATTTTGCCCATTCCATTAGCTTGGTAATACCCAACCACTCACCTACTTTATAAAAATAAATATCATTACTGCGTTGAATGGCTTTTAAAATATCAACCATACCTTCGGTTTTACCATATTGTCTAAAATACCAGTTGCCATAAGTAAACCGGCCAACTTTTATTTCTCCAGTATCCTCAACCAAAGTTGATTGATTAATTTTTTCCTCTTCTAAACCAGCAATTACAGTAACAATTTTAAAAACTGAACCCGGAGGATAAAGACCGCTAATGGCCCGGTTAAACATCGGTTGATCGGGGTCATTGAGAATTTTTGGGATTTCATTCCCGGATCGTAATCTTAATTCCGATCCCGGAACGGAAGATAAAGTGAAAAGGTTGGGATCAAAACTGGGTGAAGAAACTAAGGCCAAAATTTCACCAGTTTGCGGCTTACTGGCAATAATCACCGCTTTTTCATCTTTTAATAAAGAAAAGGCTTTTTGCTGTAAGCCTTTATCTAAAGTTAAAGTTAAATTACTGCCTTCTTTTGGATCTTCTCTTTTTATCTCCCGCACTATTTCTCCGGCAGCATTGGTTTCTACTAAGATTCCCCCATCTTTACCACAGATTAATTTATCATATTGTTGCTCAATACCCATCTTCCCGACTAAATCGCCAATATTCCGATTAGAATTGTCTTTAAATTCCTCTTGTGATATCTCACCGATATAACCTAAGACATGAGCCAGGGCTGGACCATAAATATATTCCCTGCCTTCAGGCCGATTGCGCACCAAAGGATAATTATTGCGATCATATACAATACCTCTCAAAGCCGGAATTTTAACAATTTGAATACGATTTCCCTCGGCTAAACGACGATACTCTTTACCCTTAATAATCTGCAACCAAAAAAGTCTTAGCCAAAAAATAATAAAGGCGAGTAAAAGAAGTACTAAAAAGGGAAAGACTCTATTTTTCATTATTTAACTTCTAATTCTAGATTGGTGTTTTTCCCTTTTATTGTATTGAGGATAGGTAAAATAAGCAAGCTAAGAAAAAGAATAAATAAAGTGTTTTTAACTGATAAATTTTGTTTGTTAACTAATATTAATAAAGTATTGATAAACAAAATAAAAACTAATTGAAATAATAAATGGGATGAAGAAAACTTGCGACGGTAAAGGTAAACTAGAAAACAAATGGTTAACAATAATAAACTAGTGGTGCCAATCCAGTTGCCAAAAATAAAATCGGAAAGCAAACCAAGGCTAAAAGATAAAATAAAGATTTTTTGAAAATCAAGAGTGTAAAAGCTTAGAATAATGATTAAAAAAAGTAATATATTCATTCACTTCAGTTTAACAGGGCGGTATTTATTATTCAAGATAATACAGAAGAAATTACGACTTATTATAGAGTTAGCAAAGTTAGCGAATATAGAGACCTCCATTAATATCTAAAGTAATTCCGGTTATATAATCCGAATCGTTTGATAACAAAAAATTGACAGCTCCAACAATATCTTCCGGGATACCCAATCTTTTTACTAAACAAGCTTCCTTATTTTTTTCTCTATCTTCGTATTTCATTCGTCGTGACATCGCAGTGTCGATTGTCCCGGGAGCCAGAGCGTTTACTCTGATATTATATTGTGCCAAACTCCGCGCTGTTGATTTTGTAAGACCAATAAGACCTGCTTTCGAGGCACTATAGCCTACATCTCTACTACCTAAATGTGCGCCGGTCGATGAAATATTAATAATTCTGCCACCATTTTTTTTCATAAAGGGAAGGGTATATTTTATGCATAAAAAAGGGGCAGTAAGGTTAACCGCTAAAACAGAATGCCACAATTGAAGGTCATAATCTTCAAACGATACGATTGGATATATTCCGGCATTATTTATTAATGCATATAGTGAGGAATATCTTTGTTTTATACCTTCAAAGGCTCTTTTAATATTATTAGGGCGGGATAAATTTATATTGATTAATTCAATCTTAATCTTATATTTCTTCCCAAGATTAGTTAACTCTTCCAGTCTTTTTTTTGTATACGTAAATGCAATAACTGTATATTTCTCCTGAGCTAAACGTTTGGCGATCGCAAAACCGATATCTCCATTAGCTCCTGTTAAAAGGATATTTTTTGTCATATATTTATCAATTATCAAAAATATATTTTAAGCGACCTTCTTTAAATTTGTTTAAATAGGATCCATCTATCACTACACCATTTCTTTGGAGCGCCAAAATCGCTAGAGAAGTGCCAAGTTCTGCAGCCTGAGGGGGTTGTAATCCATATTGATTGCCTATAAGGAAACCTAAGGCAAATGCGTCGCCTGCACCCGTTGTTTCTCCCTGTGCCTCTGGAACGGGAATATGTCTGCAAACAACATCAACTCCATCGCGATAAATAATATCCGATCCTTTGGGACCAAGTGTAATAGCTGCAATATCTGGCCCTAATGCAATTAAGTCTTCCGGAGATAATAGATTAAAATGTTGTCTTGTTATCATCCATTCCTCTTCATTCAAAAACAGGAAATCGCTTGCTTGAAGAATATCCAAAGAAAGATAGTAATTCGGATCTAACACGGTTTTGGGACCAGGACAATAACTAATACGGCAACAAACCGAATTTATATGTTCAATGACTTTATGAATGAGTTCAGGATGGGCGTTTGCAAGATGAACAAGGCCATATTTCTGAATTTGTGTACGGTCTAAACTGATGTCGCTGAAGTACGCACTAATACCATAGTCATTCCATCCAGTGGTACGATCATAATGTGAGATATTATTTACTGGCAATCTGACCTGCGGTTTTTTTATAGAAAGAGCCATGTCGACACCCTCTCCTATAAGCATCTCCCAGTATTCTTTACTCTTAGAATCAAATCCAAATAAAGCACACAACCCTGCTTCCATTCCTAGACGTTTTCCATTTATCGCAACTCCGGCGGCAGCCCCTCCGAAGTATTCCTTATTGTCAATAATATCAATCACTGCGTATCCGCAGGATAAAAATCTTTCCATAATAATTTATACAAATAGCAATAAATCAGAAATGTCATTAATAATGTACTTTGCTCCAGCTGTTTTTAAAGCAGCCGGCGAATCAATGCCCCAAGAAACACCCACCATGGCAATCTGAGAATTATGTGCAAATTCACAGTCAATATTTGAATCTCCGACCATGATGAATTTATTTTTTAAAATAGGAGTTCTGAGATGTTGGGAAATGTAATCAAAACACTCCTTCTGTGGTTTTGTAAATTCCATCATCCCAAATCCAAAAACAACATCAAAATAATCATAAATTGTAAAAATACGCAAAATATGTTCTATTTGATTAATATGTTTAGTTGTTACAATGGTCAATTGTTTTTTTCTTATGCGTAGGGCTTTTATTGTTCTCAAAACTCCATCATAAAGAGCAATCTCTTTGTGGGCATTTCTTTTTTGATATGTCCGAAAACTGTGTATTAGTTTTTCCATCTTTTTTTGAGAAAGTTGGGGATAGAATTTTCTAAACATTTCTTCAATATTGAGTTTGCCTATTAGGGGGTAGATTAATTGCGGCAGGATTGATTTAAGTCTGTAAACTTTGAGCGCATGATTGAAGCTGTTAACTATATTCAGTCGTGAATCGGCCAAAGTACCATCAAAGTCAAATATAAAACAATCGTAGGAATGCATAGTTAAGATGTATTATACCATTGTTATTCGTGGACTCCGATATGGTATTGGAAATAAGATTTTAATATAAATCTCCAAAATGTGTATGGTCATTCCAGACAACCAGACGCCATCCCCTTTTATCGGAATATTGACAAAGAGAAATACCGGTATTTTCCATAATAGCAAAATACATCCATTGAAAAAGTTCTTGGCTTGTGACTTTATTTCCAAACATTAAAATAACAACAATTGCCGAAATAAAAAAATTAACGTTTTATTTCACTAAGCAATTTTGTATATTTAATTCGCTTATGCAAACGTTCATTAATGATTTGGCCTGTTTCCTGCGTGCGGCGAAGCGGTGAACACAAAATACTGTCAAGAGTAAAGTTTTGCAGGCGTTTAGCTAATATTTGGGCTTGTTGTCTTCCTAACTTAGAAAGCGGACTATTATTGCTTTGATAATGCCTTTTTGCATTATCTATTGTCTCCCCATGTCTTACAAAATATAACTTCATAAAAATTCATCCCCTAAATACTATATACTAATCCCTATATACTAAACTATCCCGGTACTTACTGCCATTGGAGAAAATAGATTTTCCTTCTAGAAGATTTTATAATATTATTCAATTAAGTGAAAGTTCATTTTTTCCTTCTGCGTAGGACTTTTATTGTTTTAAAAACTCCATTATAAAAAGTAATATGAAGCCATACTATTAGGAATTCTTATTATTTGGTCATCCCGAGTGTAATCCCACCCCGTCATCCCGAGCGTAGTCGAGGGATCTTTGTAGTCTAAATAATTGTTGGATAAAAATCTTTAAGAGTTGGGTTCATTTTTGCTATTAGAACATTCTTTTTCTTTCTAGACCACCTTTTGATTTGTTTTTCCCTTTCTATGGCCAATAAAGCATTATCAAATATTTCGAAGTAAAGAAGATAATGGACTTTATATTTAGCGGTAAATCCTTTAACTAATTCTTTTTTGTGAGCAAATACTCTTTTTACTAGATTGTTGGTAATACCAGTATATAAAACATTTCGTTTGTAATTGCTAACAAGATAAACAAAATATTGCTGGTTTTTTGACATTAAAAATAATTATACGCTGTATTTAGTGTTAATTGTTTACACTAGATCCCTCCACTCGTCCTTCGACAAGCTCAGGACTCGGTCGGGATGACGTTAATTGGAGGAATGATCTATTTTGGGATGACTTTTACCGCATTAATTGGGAAACTCAGGAGAGTAATTGGGATGGAATTGGTTTGAGCTTATGGAATTTGAGTGTGTGGCTGAAAAATTTTAGTCGTATTTCGGACGATTAGCAAGAGTGGAAAGTTTATCCCCAACGGAAATAGTATATAATAGTTTATTAATTATGAGAGCCGAACAAATAATACCACATATCAGACTATATGATAACTTAACTGAGGAGATGTTAAGGACTTGGTTTATCCCTTGGGTAGAAATTGAGAAAAGGAAAAAACAATTACAGGAGCAGGGTTTGTCAGTAGTAACAGAGATAGGTAGAACTCCTTTACCAACGGAATTTGGCGACTTCACTTATTTAGCTTATGGTGATTTGACTACTGGTGAGCATCATAATGTTTTGGTCTATGGCAAACTTGAAGATCAAGATTTATCTGAAAATATTATTCCAGTCAGGATACACTCGAGTTGCTGGACAAACGAAGTTGCCCATGCTTCCAACTGTGAGTGCCGTAAGGAGCTTGAGGAAACGATGGCAAGATTCCAAAAAGATGGTTGTGGGGTTTTGATTTATCTGCAACAGGAAGGCAGAGGCACAGGGATTGGCGGTAAGATACAGCAACTGAAAAATATGTTTGCTTGGCAAGGACAAAGTATCAGCCAACGCATAACCAACGAAGGCGAGAGAGTAGATACCGACTTGGCTTATAAGCAAGCTGGCTATCCGTCAGAATGCCGTGACTTTACCCCAGCAGTAGAAATTATTAAAAGTCTTGGCATCAATTCACTAAGACTAATCACCAATAATCCCACAAAAGCAAAAGCACTTAGAGATGGTGGTTTGGAAGTAGTAGAAGACCCAATCCATATCAAGCCAGACAATGAAATAATCGCTTCGGATTTACAATCAAAAGCTAAAAATTTAGGTCATAAGATTGAACCAAAAGACTATGAAACAGATTAAAATAAAAAAGGATAAATATTTAAAAGCAAGGCAAGATAAATACAAAGTCTATGAGATATTTTGCAGGAACTGCAACTCGTATATATTACATTACCAAAAAGATGGTGATGGGATATTAAAAAGATTGTATTTAGATAGAATTAATTGTCTTAATAATTTTACTTATGAAGGAGTATGTTGGAACTGCGGTACTTTGTTTGGATCAATTTATATTTATAAAAAGGAAAAACGGCCAGCAATAAGACTTTTTGTAGGAGCAATTAAAAAAAGGGAAGTTGATGTCTAGTCGCTATCTTTAGTAGCTTCTCCTTCGGCAAAGGAACCAAAAAGAATAATTAAAACAAGTAAATTCATCCCGGGACTTGCTGCCAGCGGGGGTAGTAAACATTTTTAACATAATCAGGAGCGTTAATAATTAGATCCGGTCGAAAAGTAAAAGTCATCGCCGGCTGGATGGTATCATCAGCAAGATCTCTTCCTAAAGCAACACCATTCCAAGCAATAAAACTGCCTTCGCCAAAAAGATGAATAATACCGGTGCCAAAATTAAGGTCATTGCTAATGAAAATTCCTTGAACATCACCATTATTAATGTTTCCTCCTAAAGAATTGGCCACGGTTATTCTATCTTTGGCCACCACCATTAAAAAGCCGCCATTAGTACCAACAGAAATTCTATGATTAATATTAAAATCGCCATTAATTAAAACAACCACTTTTTTATTAGCAACATTCCAATTACCAGTGGTAGTAACACTATCAGCAGAAACATAAATACCATCACTATTAGGATTGTCGCCATTAAAATCACCAGGAACTTTATCTTCATCCCTTAAATGCCTTACCCACCAGTCATAATCATAAGTTAAACCATCATAAGAAGAGTTGACGTTCCAATCAGAACTATCTTGGGCCACATTTTCCGGTACACAATCTTCATCAGCAGCTGCACCGCAGAAACTACCTAAATCAAGACCATTTACTTGACCATAGACGGCAATTCCATGTTGTCGACCGGCATTAATATCCGTCATCAGATAAACATCATCGGAAGGCAAGATATCGTTAATGCTGGTTTGAGCATAAATACTGCCTCCCCTTACCTGCCACCAGGCGCCGGCTGTAGGAGTAAACTGCCAAACCGAAGAATTGCAATAACTTTCCGCACTGTCATTACAGGCTTTAACCCGCCAGTGATAAATAGTATTCCAAGTTAAATGAGTAATCGGAGAACAGGCAGTACTACCAGCAGATAAATTACTGCAATTTTGAGCACAAGTAAAAGGAGAACAACTACCGTCAACAATATCAGCATCTGCCGGATCACTGCCTGGTTTTAGATAGACTTTATAATGCCTTTCACTAAAATCAGGGTCAGCTAAATTACAACCCCAATTAGTGGGCGCGGTCCAATTTAAAGAAGTATAATTAGCGCTTATCTCTGCTCCATTAGCAGGAATAGGATTAGTGGGAGCAGTAGGAGCAGAATTTCCCCGGGAAAAAGAACCAACGAGGGAATTAGCATAAGTATTTGGATCAGTAAAATTACCATTATTATTAGAAGCTCTCACATACCATTCATAATTTCCAGAGGCACCAGGCCAAATACTAGTCAAATTAAAATTATTATAATAAGTATTAGTGGTGTTAAAGGCTAACTGCCATGCGCCGCCTTTGCGCATATAAACATAAAATCTGTTATCATAAGTGCCGTCAACCTGGGTGCCCCAGCCGCTATGCGACCAGCTTAAATCCACTGTTGGCAAACATTCTGAAGAGGCTACTAAAGAAGTTGGCGCTGAAGGAGGAACGTTGGTGGGAATAAAAGATTGAGTAGCAGCGCAAACAACCTGGTAAGTATTATTAGAACAAACTGTCCAGTAATAAGTGGTACCGGCAGTTAAACCGGAAACAGCCTGCGACGAAGCGCTGGTGCCAAGAGTGTAAGTAGCCAGTGGCCCGTCAAAAACATTGCTGTCATCATCAAAATAAAACTTAAAATTACGGTTGCAGGTAGTGCCGCTATTATTAGTGCCGGCTACACAGGTTGATCCCCAAGTACAATTGCAAACACCGGCTGTATAGCTGGCCGCATCACAGCAATATTTGCCCCAAGAAACGCTGTTGTTCCAGCTTAAAGTGGCGCTGGCACTATGAACGACAACTGTATTTAAGGTTGGCGCCTGGGGAGCTTGAGGAATACAAGTACACAGTGCACCAGGCGGCGGCGAGGGCGACGGCTGGGTGCCGCAGCTACCACCCGGCTGACAAGTGGAATAACATGCTCCGGTACTATCATTACACACTACCGTACCGCACATACCTGCAGGACAACTGGGTACTTCCCAACCATGTTGTTCTGTACCGCAGCCGCAGCTGCTACAGTTTATACACTCACCCATATAGCAATCAGGCTCCCGATAACACACTTGAGCACCGCTAGAACTGCAGTCTGGCCAGCAGAATTTTTCATAACCCTTTACATCATTATCACAAGGAGCAGAATATCCCGGACAACACCACCAACCGCAGGAAACTGCTTGAGGCACTGGGCTGGCGCCTGACGGTAAAGGACTGACGCTGGGTACGGGGAAGCCGCTGGGTACGGGGCTAGGTACAGGACAAAGGCCGCAGTCATGAGGACAATTGGCACAGGTTTCCCAAGGATCATCACAATTCCCGTCGCCGCACCCGTATTGAGCAAAAACGGAATTACTGTGGGGAAGTAGCAAGTAAGCAGCAAGTAAGAGTAAAAATAAGATTATGAGTTTTTTAAAAAAAGACATTTTTTTAAAATTTCTAATTTCTAATACCTAATTACTAATTAAATTTCTAATGTCTAATTTCTAATTAGGAATTTATGACTAGTTTATTTCGTGATTTTTTAACAATAGCGGTAAAGATTAAATTTAACTCATTGGCTTCTTGCCAAAGTTTTCTTGCCTCTATTTTTAATTCTGATACTGTTTTAGCAATCATTCTTAACCAATGTTTTGTTTCCTTAGCTTCTTTTTTACAAATACCTAATTTATGTTCAAAATCCTTTTTTGATTCCGCGCAATCCGCTTCGCAATAATTTGAACCAACGCTTGTTCCTGCTCGCACTAATTGCCCTATTAATGGAATGGCAACTATATTTTTAGGCACTTTCTTAGCAAATTCAATAATGTCTTCTCCAAACTTAGCTGTTCTTTCCTCTAAATCATATTTCTTTTTGGACATTTTATCATTGGACATTTGTTATTTCATCGCGTTAAACGCGATTCATTAGAAATTAGAAATTAGGTAATTAGAAATTTTAAAATATTTTCCCTCTCCTAGGGTAACACCTAGGAGTTTTTTATTAGACTCATATTACAATATTACAATTTAATTTTAAGTATTGACAAGGATTGTAACTTAGTCTATATTATAATTACTTTTCTCCCCCGGTTCGTCCGGGGTTTTTATTTCAATTTCCTAACTAAACCATCAATTTGTTTAACTAGCGTTTCTAACCTTATAAACTTATCAGATGTCTGTATTAATTCACCAGCTAAATATTTTCTCCCCGCAATAACAGTAATATTTTTGTCTCTATTTTTTAAATATTGAAGAGGATAAAGAAAATCACTATCACCGGAAAATAAAATAATTGTATT
>Ga0315288_10008474_pt1 | contig 12968 bp, 17 predicted proteins | sample YL17G11_20_MG_FD_203454 | JGI IMG/M metagenome (GOLD analysis project Ga0315288, IMG submission 203454) | Sediment microbial communities from Yellowstone Lake, YNP, Wyoming, USA - YL17G11_20 | ecosystem: Environmental > Aquatic > Freshwater > Lake > Sediment | place: USA: Wyoming | collected...
ACAGGCCGTGTTCGGCGACAGGGACATCGGCGGCCCGGCCCGCCTCTAGGAGGGGCGCTTCAATCTGGGGCAACGTGTCCATCTCCCGCCCGGCGACGCCGAGACGCTTCGCCACCTCGGTATTGGTAAGCAGGGCGTCCGCCACGTTATCGATGACGGTGAGGACCTCCACGCGCTCCACAGGGTTCAAAGGAATCTCGACGGTCATCTGTAAACCTCCCAAGGCTTCTGCTAATCGCCGCTACCAGTCAGAGGGCGCCTCACTTCGGCCTCCGCCGCAGCGTCTCGCCGACGTCGAGGGGCGTCACTGCCGGGCGCACCGCCTCGTACACGCTGACTACGGGCAGCCCCCTGAACTCCTCCCGTATCGCAGCGATCTCATTCGCCGTCAGGGGTGCCACAGCGCAGGGACGGAGGGGCGTGTTGATCTGCGCCTCATCCGGCGACAGTTGCCTGGCGATAGCCGCCATCTCGGCGGCGAAGCCCTTGTTGACTTCGACGAACATCATCTGCAGAGCCAGCTTCCACGTGTAGCCAGCCCTGAATAGGCTGATGCTGCGAATTATCTCCTCCAGTCTGCAGTCTACCACCGGCCGGTTGATTTGGCGGAAGAGCCGCTCGTTTGGCGCATCCAGTTTGGCTACCACCACGTCTGCAAGGCCAAGATCCTGGCGCACGTCTTCCCTGGCCATCAGCGAGGAGTTGGTGAGGACGGCTACCGGCAGCCCCAGCAGGGACTTTGCCAGTGGGATAGCCTGGCCCAGATTGCTGGCCAGGGTGGGCTCACCCGTTCCTGAGAAGGTGACGTAGTCAGCGGGCACACTCTTTGCGGCCTGAAGCTCCCTGGCCAAGGCGTCCAGACTCACAAACTCGGCTCTGTCAGTCAGCGGGTGAACAGTCCTTCCTAACTGGCAGTAGATGCAGCCGAAGGAGCACGTCTTGCCCTCGGCTGACAGAAGGTCCACGCCGAGCGACCTGCCCAGCCGCCACGATGGCACAGGGCCGTAGACAATCGACACTAGTCCAGCCTCCTCAACCAGCGAATCCGCAGGGCTTTACCACACCTTCACGCCAGCGAACGCCGCGATGAACTTGATCGACACGTAAAGGAAATAGAGGCCGAACACGAGCTTCAGAGTCGCTGGCTGAAAGCGCTTGATAATGGCCGCGCCGACTTGGGCGCCGATCACAGTACCTGCCGCCAGCAGCAGCCCCGCGCCCACGGCGACGTACCCCTGCGCCAACTTGATGCCGCCGCCGACGACGGCCAGCGGGATCATCGTGGCCAGCGACGTCCCCATGGTGACGTATACCGGCGCGCCGAATAGGTAGATCAGGCCCGGCACCAACGCGTAGCCGCCCCCCAGACCTGCCACACCCGTGGCGACGCCAATGGCGAATCCGAAAAGGGTCAGCCCCCATGCTGGGCCGGGGATGCTGCTGCCCGGGTGCTGGGGCATACCCCGTTCGATAACACCCTGCCAGATCATCCGGACGGCCGGCCACAGGAACAGCAGACCTAGTATCAAGCCAAGAAGCTCCGCCTCGTCCGCCAAGAGCGTGAAGAGCCAGGAGCCGAGCGCCACTCCTGCTATTCCGCCTCCACCTAGCCAGAGAACGGCTCTACGGTCGACGTTCCGCCGGACGAGGTGGCCGTAGCCCCCTGAGGTGGCGGTGAATATCACGGCGAAGAGCGTCGTCCCTACGGCCATCGACGCGGGGTAGTCCATCCAGAAGTGGATCGCGGGGAGCATGACGCTGCAACCGCCGGTGCCGATCAGTCCCCCCAGCAGGCCGGCAACCCAGCCCACGGCCACCAGTACCACGCCCCGCACCACGGAGATAGAGGGCACCGCAGCCTTCGTCTCCGGGTTCACCAGGTAAGCCGCCACGCCGATCGCGAGCAGGATCACGACCAACGGTGCGGCGGAACGATAGCGGGCCAGCCTGGTCGCTGCCCGCTGAACTGATCTGCCCAAGTCATGCACGACGTCCATTCTCTCCCCTTTCACGGACTGTTCTGTCGCTGCATGGTGAGCAAGCGTACTCCCTGCATCTGGCGGAAGGTGGCGCCCTCAGAGAGGCAACGCAGCGCGCGCCCCGGGTCGACGACGCGCGTGCCGGAGATGATATCAACGCCGTAGTTGAACAGGACCGGCGAAAGCGGGGTGCTGGGGCCGAGGACGATGACGGCACTTTCCGGCCGGCAGAGGCTGAGCAGGCCCTCGATCGTGTGGTTAATGAAGGCGCTGCCGGTGATAGCGACGATGTCTGCCTGGGGCACGATGGTTTCCGCCTCCTCGGCGCCCGCATCGCCCGGCCGAGGGCGCAACTCCAGCACCCACAGCCGCGCGGCGGCCTCCCGCAGGGCCGGCACGAAGGGGAAGTGGCCGACCAGGGCCACCTTCTTGCCACGGCCGCGCTCGATCAGCAGCTCGGCGGCATTGAGCTCCACACAGTGCGTCTCATCCACGTCCAGCAGCGAGTTGATCGCCGCCAGGCCGATGCCCGCCTCCAGCGTGCTCTCCGAGTGGGCCAGCCCGGTCAGCTCCAGCGCGCTTCTGCCGGCCAGCCTCCCAGCCTCCCCCACGTAGACGGCGCCATGCTCGTGCACCTCCGGTCCCACCGTCGAGGCCAGGCCGCATCCTCGGCTCAGGACCGCTGTCCAGAACCGGCCGACCCGCACCTCACGAGCCGGCGCGTCGCCCCTCAGACTGCCTATCAGGTTCTCAAGGATCTTCACCGGCCGTCGTTCCTCCTTGAGGCGCTTGACGAGAATCTAGGGACGTTTTCTCCTCCCCTTCACCTTCCCGCATCCGCCTTGCCCCTACAGCTTGAATGAGCGCATCGGCAAGGGCATTCGTCAGGTCAGCGTTGCAGCGCTCGATATCGCCGTCGTCGCAGAGCCGGGCCAGCTCGGGATCAAGGGGTATCTGCGCCAGCAGCGGGGCTCCAGCTGCCTCGGCCATCTCGTCGGCCCTGCTTTTGCCGAAGAGATCCAGCTTCTTCCCGGTCTCGGGCAGCACGAAGTAGCTCATGTTCTCCACCACTCCCAGGATCGGGATATGCATCGCGTCCCGAGCCATCCTGATCGCCTTGCGCACCACCATCGCCGTCAACTGCTGGGGGGTGAAGACGATGATGACGCCTGATAGAGGCAAGGACTGCATCACAGTGAGGGGCGCATCAGCAGTGCCCGGCGGCAGATCCACTATGAGATAGTCCAGCTTGCCCCAGAGCACGTCTTCCCAGAACTGAGTGATGGCCTTGCCGATTAGAGGGCCCCTCCAAATGACAGCATCGTCCTCACGGGGCAAGAGAAGGTTAGTGGACATGATCTTGATGCCTGCCCGAGAAAGAACTGGCAGGATGCCTGTTTCGCCCCCCACGGGACGAGCGGTAATGCCGAACATCTTGGGGATGCTGGGGCCAGTGATGTCGGCATCCAGGATACCTACTTCACGACCACGCTGTGCGAGGGAAAGCGCGGCTAGGCCGGCTACGAGAGACTTGCCCACTCCGCCCTTGCCGCTCATCACCGCAATCACGCTTCCAATTTCATTGACATCCTTACATCTGCCTTCCTCAAAGCTCATCTCCACATCCACCACACCAGGCAGCCTCTTTACGACGTCGCGCACTCTGTCGTTGAGCCAGTCCTGGGCCCCCGGGTTCAGGGCTGCTGAGGCCAGGCTGATGTTCACTTTTCCGTCAGAGACAGTCACCTGGCGAACCAAGTTGAACTTCACCAGGCTGCCCACTGTCCCGGGGACAAGGATCTCGTCAAGGCTCTTTCTTATCTGCTCCTCAGTCGGCATGGTCACCTCCAACAAGGATTGCCTCAGGGGAATCTCCTCGCCTCAGTGCAGGCGCTCCATGAGGTCGGGCAGCTCGCCCTCCAGATATCGGCGGACCGCCTCCCGGATGTCGGGCATGTCAGTGACGATGGGCCGAATGCCATAGCCCTTAAGGCTCTCGTAGGCTCCCCAGCCCATGCCGCCGGCAATGAGCACGTCGCAGTCGGCGATGGTCTCCGCCATACTCTGATGCTTGGCCTGGGAGCCAGGGTCGTAGCCGTGCCTCTCGCCTGGGGCCAGCCTGGGGTGCTCCTGAGCAGCGAAGGTGTGGTGGCCAGCCTTAGGGCGCGTCTCGCTGGCGACGATCTCGCCGCCCTCGACCGTGACCACCACGTAGTACGGTGCTCTCCCGAAGTGCTGGCTGATGTGGACACCATCGTCAGATATGGCAGCGATTTTCATTTCGCGCTCCTTTTTCGGGTTATTGACCTACCCTTATCTCGTATCTGGGCTGCGCCTCTCCCAGATGTAGCACGACCTTGACGTCCCTGCCCTCGGCAAGATACCGTTCGGACTCATCGCGCAGCTTCTGTAGCTCAGGGGACTTCAAAAGAGACACGAGAGCTTCATACGTTTCTTCAAGCTCTTTGCCTTCACTCCCGCCCTTCAACAGTTCCCTGAGGCAATCCCGGTATCGCTCCTCGGCCAAGCATTTGACACACCTGCCCGGTATCTCCCTGGTTGAATATCTTGGCTCAAGCTCAAGGTTGGGGGTCATTCCTACCTCCTCCGGCAGACGTCATCTGCGGAGCAGGGAGGGCTTTCGCAGCGAGTGTCTCTGCCACAGCAAGTGGTGCCCCCGCCGGTTCCGCTCCCCAGCACGCTAAAGGCAGAGATTAGCCTCTCCAGGCTTTCGCTGCCACAGCTCGGACATTTGGCAGGCTTTTCGTCCTGGCTACGCTGGAAGACTTCGCACACCTGGCCGCAGTGGCGACAGCTGTACTCGTAGATTGGCATTCTGGCCCTCCGCGCTTAACAATATGAGTCATCGTTGACAACGGGCCGCCTCACAAGCGAGCGGCCACCACTTTCCACAGCTCCTCCATCCGCTGCAACACCACGCCGTCGCTGAAATCCACCACCGGCACCCCCTGGGTGATAGCATCGCTGACCACCGTATCGAAGGGAATCCTGACGCCCACGTCTATGCCTGCCCGGCGGCAGTGATCCTCGATATGTCGCGAGTTGCCCTCGTCGAGGTCATACTTGTTGATGCACACCAGCGCAACGACGCGAAAATGACGGCACACGGCCAGCACCCGCTCCAGGTCGTGGATGGCGCTGAGGCTGGGCTCGCTGACGATGAGGGCCAGGCTTGCCCCGGAGAGGGAGGAGATCACGGGGCAGCCGATCCCCGGCGGCCCGTCGCTGAGGATGTAGGCCGAGCCCTCGTCCTTGGCGATCAGTCTGGCCTTCTGCCTCACTGCTGTTACCAGCTTGCCCGAGTTCTCCTCCCCAGCCTCCAGGCGGGCGTGAACCAGCGGCCCATAGCGGGTATCGGAGACGTACCAGTGGCCGGCGAGCCTGTCGGCCATTGTCACCGCCTGCTCGGGGCAAACGTGGAGGCAGAAGCCGCAGCCCTCGCAGGAAAGGGGGTCGACCTGGAACTCATGGATGGCGTCGAAGCGGCAGGCATCGAGGCAGAGGCCGCAGCTAGTACAGGCCTGCTGGTCGATAACGGCCACCTTCTGACCCCAGAACTCGTGTGTCTCTCTCACTGTAGGCTGAAGGACGAGGTGAAGGTTGGCAGCATCGACATCGCAGTCGCAGATAACCTTATTGTCGGCCAGCGCCGCTAATGAGGCCGCCACGACGGTCTTCCCCGTTCCCCCTTTGCCGCTAAGTACGACGATTTCCCTCATTGCTCACCGTTCCACCACTGCCAGGCGTTGGCTGCTCTCCAGAAGGTCGCGGAAGGCCTTGCGCCACGATGGCATGCCAGCCACCAGGGTTTGGCCGCGGCAGTACAGCTCGGCTACTCGTCTGTCAAGAGGGATCTTGAGCAGCACGGGGATATGCTGCTGGGCACAGTAGCGTTCCACTCCCTGGTCTCCCGAGCCGTCGCGATTGATGATCACCCCGCAGGGAACCTTCAGCTTCGTTGCCAACTCCACAGCCAGGGCCAGGTCATGGAGGCCGAAAGGGGTGGGCTCGGTGACCAGGAGACAGAAGTCGCTGCCTCTTACCGCCTCCACCACAGGGCAGGAGTTACCTGGTGGCACGTCAATGATCACGGTGCTGCTTCGGTCGGCCCGTTCCTTGACGGCGCGAATCACCGGCCCGGCCATAGCCTCGCCGATGGCCAGCCGCCCGTGGACGAATCGCACGTCGCCCGCGTGTCCCTCCTCGACGACGCCCACTTCTCGCCCTTCCTCGCTAATGGCCTTCTCTGGGCACACGTAGGTGCAAACGCCGCAGCCGTGACAGAGCTCGGGGAAAACCAGGACGTTTTCGCCCATCACGGCGATGGCGTTGTAGGCGCAGGCTTCGGAGCACACCCGACAGTAGGTGCACTTCTCTCTGTCCACTCTGGGCACGGGCACCAGCACCGGACTCGAGGAGGTGAGGGCCGGCCGCAGCAAGATGTGGGCATTGGGCTCCTCCACGTCGCAGTCCAGCAACTGCACCGGTCGCTCCCCTTCCAGAGATAAGGCCAAGCTGGTGGCTACCAGGGTCTTGCCCGTGCCGCCCTTGCCGCTGGCGACAGCCACGATCATCCGCCTCTTCCTCTGCCCTGCGCCGTAGTCCTCAGGCCCCGGGCTGTCATCCTCGGCCGCCACCCGTGCCGCCGCCGCGACCACCGCCCATGCCGCCGCCACGACCACCGCCCATGCCGCCGCCGCGACCACCGCCCATACCGCCGCCACGACCGCCACCCATGCCTGGCCCGATACCTGAATAAGGTCCAACCGAAGGCCTGGGCGTTGCCCGAAGTTCGCCTCGTCTGTAGCTCTCGATGGCCTGACGGACGCTCCCGAGAGCACCGACGAAGACTTCGATGCCGGCGGCTGACAGCACCTGATAGGCGTTGGGGCCGCAGTTACCGGTGATGACAGCGCCCGCGCCCATACTCGCGACCAACTCCGCGGCCTGGATGCCGGCACCGCCGGGCGCCATCACCGCGGGGTTCTCCACAGCTTCGAAATCCAGGCTCTCGCTGTCCACAATGAGCAGGTACTGGCACCTTCCGAAGCGAGGGTCAATCGGAGAATCAAGGCTTGGCCCCGTGGCAGAGACCGCCACCTTCATAAAGCACCTCCCAATCTGGCTCGGTTATTCGGGAAACCACCAGGCTCTTACTAACGGCAAATCAAGCCTTTGCGGCTCCCCGGGTCGGCTCGTTCTACTCGCTCGTCTTCTCCAACTCGCTGATGCGCCGCTCGATCCCTTCCAGATAGTTGCGCAGTGTCCCCGCCTCGTTCTTGAGGAAAGTCACCTCGTCCTCAACAGGTGGCGCCGCTTCCTGAGGACCAGGCCAGTGGGGGCCAGCGGCGTACCCGGGGCCGCCACTGTACGCCCAGGCAGGCCCACCGCGGGCGCCACCCCATCCCCAGCCACGACCTCTCATCCAGCCGGGAAGGCCGGTAGCATGGTACATCCAGCGGTATCCTCTACCCATTCTCTTTACCTCCTCTTCCCAAGATTCATCAGTTCTCTTGCCTGCTGGCTGAGTTCGCCCCCAAACCGCAGTGCTCGCCGTGCAAGCGCTTCCCGCACTTAGGGCAGGTAAACGAGCTACAAGGCACGCCTCTCCTGTGCGGCTGCGTATATCCGCACCCTTTGCAGCGGCAGATCATCGACCCACCCAGGCCGCGGCCCAGGGGAGCGCCTCTTGTACCTTTTCGGATAGACATCGCTATGCCTCCTTGAATTGCTACTTGCGGCCTTTGCCCCGCTGCCTGCGTCGTCGGCCGCCCGAGCCCGGCCCTGCCTGGCCGCCGCGGCCTGACTCCGCCTGGCCGCCGGTCCTTCTGGCGACGCTTCGCCCCTCCATCCACCTTCTCGCCAGCCCAACAACCGCGTCCACCGCCAGGGGGGCCGCCGCCGCCAAGGTGGAGACTATCGCTGGCCGAGCCCGGCTCAGCGTTGGCTGCCCTGCAACCTGCGCCGGTTGTGCCTGCTCTGACACCATCGGCGCAGCCTCCACCTCGTAGATGGCCTCCTCGGGACACGCGGGCATGCAGGCAGCGCAGCTAGAGCAGAGGTCATGGTTGATGACGGCCTTGGCCTGCTGAAAGACAATAGCTCCCTCCTGGGGGCACACCTGCAAGCAATCGCCGCAGCCCGTGCAATTGTCCTCATCGACGAAGATCATGGTCTGCCTCCTTGCCAGCGGCCTCGGCCTCCACCACGCCCGTGTCCCCAGCCGCGGCCTCTAAGGACGGGGCCGGTGGGCTGGACGGGGAGCACGCTTGGGCTGTCACAGCGGGGACAAGCCAGGGGTAGTCTGGCCACCATGGCCTCGAAGGGCACGTGCCACTCGTGGCCGTCCTGGCGGCAGCGGAAGAGCTGGCTGGGCAGGGCGAAGTTGCCCCCTTCGATGCGAACCGCCTTGCCGTTGATGAGGGCATCGGCCACCTTCCGACGGGCTGCCCCAAGGACGCGGTGGAAGGTGGGGCGAGAGATGCGCATCCGCTCGGCACACTCCTCTTGCTGCAATCCCTCCACGTCCTTGAGGCGAATGGCCTCCAGCTCCTCCACCGTCAAGCCCACCTCTTCCAGTGCCCGCAGGGGGATGCCCGCTGGCTTGAAGTAGGTCACCTGCGGTACGAAAGCCACTCGTCGCCACTTGATTGGTCTTGCCATAGCGCAACAGCCGAATAATTACGAACCTATGTCCATAACTACCTTACGACCAAGCACGTGGGTTGTCAAGCGATTGCAGACCGAAAGGTGCTGCGCTGAACAGGGAGATGGCAATGCGGGGACGCCGCGGAGGCGCAGGGAACTCCCTGCCCTAGCCAGGGCAAATCCAAGGGCAGGAAAGAAGCTGAGGAGGACAGCAGCCGCTGGCTGGGGCCCTAGCCTCCTCTTGATGAGCGGCGGCGGGTGTCGATCCCGAAGAGCACGTAAAGTGGGCAAAACCCGCTTAGGCCGGTCAGGGCGGGAATGGCCCCGATGGCGGCGATGACGATGCCGCCGATGCCGCCCACCACACCCAGGCCGACGCCGATAAGCACGGCGGCGACCATCATCCGGATAGCGCGATCAAGAATGCCCTCGTTGACCTTCATGCTTGACCTCCATCCCGCCTATGGGAAATCGAACCGACTAGTGCGCAAATGGACAGATTCTCGTCAGTCCAAGTGGCGCCGACACGCGGGCTCCAGTGGCACCACAGACTCCTGCTTCCAGCCCTGTTGTAGCTGGGAATGCCCTGGGACGGCGAGAATCGGTTGGCAGGACCCAAACACTTGGTGCGAGCTGCTGCTCGTGGGAGCTCCTGGCAACCGGTGCTGACAGACCGGTCCGGCGCTGGGCTAGGTATAATAGGCCCTGGGATGCGGGCGGCCATGACACGGTGTTTGATGCTCTGAAGCAGGCATTCCAGGTGACGGCAGAACAAGGGGAAATAGTGGTGGTAGTCACGCTTTCGAATGCTTGTCCCGTGCGAAGCGGTTGAAGCGGCACTCCATCCCAAAGATGTATGCCATGCCAGCTATCGTGACTATCCAGGCGCCTAACCAGCCGCCTATGTGCGGCGGTCCAGGCGGTCTTCCCACCACCCGGAGGCGTCGCTACCTCGACGCCAAGGCTGGCGTGAATACCCACCTTGCGCTGGGGGAGAAGGAGTCAGAGCATGCACAAGAAGATCGGCATCCTGGGCGGCATGAGCCCCGAATCAACGATAGCGTACTATGAGTACATCACCCGCACCTACACCGAGCGGTTTGGCAACTATGGCTACCCGGAAATCATCATCTACAGTGTCAGCTTTCAGCCCTACATAGATTGGCCTCAGCAAGAGCGGTGGGACCTGGTGGCACAGGGCTTAGGCGAGGCCGCTCGGAAGCTCGAAGCGGCGGGCGCGGATTTCATCGTCATGGCTACCAACACCATGCACCTAGTCTTCGACCAGGTCCAGGCCAGCATCCAAGTCCCGATGCTCAGCCTGCTGGACGCCGTCGGCGAAGCCATCCTGGCGGGAGGAATCAAGAAGGTGGGGTTGCTCGGCACCATGTACACGATGGAAAAGACATTTTACCAGGATGCCCTGGGCCGAAGAGGCATCACCGTTCTGGTGCCGGACCCCAAGGACCGCCAGTACGTCAATGCGGTCATCTACGACGAACTGGTCGCCGGCCACATCCGCGATGAGTCACGGGCTGGGCTCATTGCAGTCATGAGGAGGCTAGCAGAACGCGGTGCCCAGGGGGTCATACTGGGGTGCACAGAAATCCCCATGTTGGTGACGGCGACAGATGCCGGTATGCGCCTCTTCGATACGACAGCCATTCATGCTGAGGCAGCCTTGCGCTACGCCGTCGAGGATGAGAGCTAGACCTACCTCGGGAATTCAGTACCTGCGCGCGGCGGGCGACTAGAGGGATTACTTGGGGCCTTGCGGCGTCTTGGGGGATATCTCTCGGATCTGCTGGATCGGCAATCTCAGCACATACCTGAAAGAGCATCTGATTTCCTGCGGTCGAGATGAGCAAGAGGAGCCGCCCCGCTGATCCCGACGACGGTGCGGTGGCACGCCCGACTCATCCCGCTTCACTTCTGATCAGCCGTCTGATACCCTTGCCTATGGGGAATTCAACTAGGAAAGGCAGTTCCATGACGGTGATCCGGCGTCCGCCTGTGCAGCTGCCCCTGCACTATGGGGTGGCCCCCAGGTGGCTGTTCGAGCGGATGACCAGGCTGGCTCGCCAGGTCACTCTGGTCATCGTCGAGGAGTTCGGGCCGCAGGAGGTGCTGGCCAAGCTCTCCGACCCGCTGTGGTTCCAGGCCTTCGGCTGCGTCCTGGGCTTCGACTGGCACTCCAGCGGCGTCACCACCACCGTCTGCGGCGCCCTCAAGGAGGGCCTGCGCGGGCTGGAGAGGGACTCGGGGCTGTTCGTGGCCGGGGGCAAGGGCAAGACCTCGCGCAAGACGCCCCAGGAGCTCGAGGCCTTCGGCGAGCGCTTCGGCTTCCAGCCAGCGGGCCTGGTCTACGCCTCGCGCCTGGCGGCCAAGGTGGACTCGGCTGCCCTCCAGGACGGCTATCAGCTCTATCACCACACCTTCGTCTGCAGCGGCGACGGCGCCTGGACGGTCATCCAGCAGGGGATGAACGAGGCCACACGCTGGGCGCGTCGCTACCACTGGCTGTCGGCGGCGGTGGACGACTTCGTCTGCGAGCCCCACAAGGCCATCTGCTCCGACGGGCGAGGGGTTGTGCTGAACATGGTGGCCCAGGAGAGCGGCGAGTGCCGCGACCTGAGCGCCGAACTGGCTGGCCAGAATCCCGACAAGCTGGTGGGCGAGCTGAAGCGACTGCAAATCCTCGAGCTGCCCGAACGCCATCACCTTGAGGTCAGCGACATCCATCCCGATAAGCTGGCCAAGATCTTCCTCAAGACCTACGAGCGCCAGCCCGAGGACTTCGAGCGCCTTCTGGGCATGGAGGGAGTGGGCGCCAAGACCATCCGCGCCCTGGCCCTCGTCTCGGAGCTGGTGTACGGAGCCAAGGCCAGCGTGCGCGACCCCGCCCGCTTCTCCTTCGCCCACGGCGGCAAGGACGGCCACCCCTATCCGGTCGACCGCCGCACCTACGATCGCTCCATCGAGGCCCTGCGCGCGGCGGTGGAGCGGGCCAAGCTGGGCCAGCGGGAGAAGCTGGAGGCGCTGCGTCGGCTGGTGGCTGTATAATGGAACTGCTATGGAGATCCGCCAGCTCCACCCCTGGAACCTGGAGCCCCGCGACGCCATAGCCATCCAGAAGCGGCTGGCCTGCCAGGTTGTCCTGGAGGGCTCGCCGCAGGACGTGCGCATCGTGGCCGGGGCGGACATATCCACCGCCGGCGGCCGGGGGCGCGGCGCCGTGGTCGTGCTCAGCTACCCCGAGCTGCAGGTGCTGGAGAGCCAGGTGGTCGAAGCGGAGCTAACGTTTCCCTACATACCGGGGCTGCTGGCCTTCCGCGAGGTGCCGGTGCTGGTCGAGGCCTTCCAGCGCCTCTCTGTCAGGCCCGACCTGCTCCTGGTGGACGGCCAGGGACTGGCCCACCAGCGTCGCTTTGGCATCGCCTGCCATCTGGGGCTGCTGCTCGACCTGCCGACCATCGGCTGCGCCAAGTCGCGCCTGGTGGGCGAGCACGGGCCTGTGGGCGACGAGGCGGGCAGCCGGGTGGAGCTGCGCGACGGGCCGGAGGTCATCGGTCTGGTGGTGCGCACGCGGTCGGGGGTGACGCCCGTCTACGTATCGGTGGGCCATCGCATCGGCCTGGCGGAAGCGGCGGAATGGGTGCTATCCCTCTGCCGGGGCTATCGCCTGCCGGAGCCCGCTCGCCTGGCTCACCAGGCGGCCGGCGGCCAGGCGATGGCGGTGGCGACGCAACCCGCCGGCGAGCAGATGCCCTTGTTCTAGCAATCTAAACGCAAGGTGGTCGGTACTGCCATGCAAGAGGTGAAAGAGGTCATCAAGCAGCTCTCCGAGCGCATCTTCCGCATAACGGAGAGTCTTTGACGTCGCCAGCCAGGAACGCGAGATAGCCGTCCTCGAGAGCCGCTCTTCTCAGCCTGACTTCTGGGACGACCCCCAGGAAGCGCAGAAGGTGATGCGTCGCCTGGCCGAGGCTCGCGAGCAGGTGGAGACCTGGCGTGGCCTGGAGGCCGAGGTGCGCGAGCTGTCCGACCTGCTGGAGCTGGCGGAGGCGGAGGAGGACGAGGCGACAGCGGCGGACGTGTCCGCTGAGGTTGAGGCGCTGGCGGCGCGACTGGACAAGCTGGAGCTGTCCCTGGCCCTCTCCGGCGAGTATGACCGTCGCGATGTCATCTTGGCCGTCCACGCCGGCGCTGGCGGCACCGACTCCCAGGACTGGGCGGACATGCTTCTGCGCATGTACCTTCGCTGGGCGGAGGGCCACGGCTACCAAGCGCGCGTGCTGGACATGACGGTGGGGGAGGAGG
>Ga0315288_10008475_pt1 | contig 12968 bp, 13 predicted proteins | sample YL17G11_20_MG_FD_203454 | JGI IMG/M metagenome (GOLD analysis project Ga0315288, IMG submission 203454) | Sediment microbial communities from Yellowstone Lake, YNP, Wyoming, USA - YL17G11_20 | ecosystem: Environmental > Aquatic > Freshwater > Lake > Sediment | place: USA: Wyoming | collected...
TGAAGTGCGTGGGCTGCCCTTCTTCGTCCGTCTCGCGGTCGATGACGAAAAGGTTATCCCGGAGGTTCAGGATCTGACGGATTTTCAATCCGGTCACCAGGACCTGGCTTTCCCGGCCGATGACGGAAAGCTCGATGACCCGCCGGGACGCCCCGTGTTTCCGGGGAACGAGGTCGATCAGTTTCCCGATTGGATAATACTGGTTGAGACGGGCTTCGAGGTCTTCCCGCGTGGTCCGAACCTGCCAGCTGTGATACTGGAAGGGTTGATCAAGGCCGTTGGAGAGGGGGATGGATTGCACTTGAAGTAAGCGGACATTGCCCTCGGTTTCGATCCACCGCACGGCGTCGCCCGGCTCGAGGTCGAGGGATGAGGAGAACGAGACCGAACCGTCCACGCTCCGGAGAAGATAGGGATTCGGGCCAAGGTCGAAATTGGATATTCCGGTCAATCCGGCCGGTGATTCCGGTCCAAAACGGCCGCCGTCCGGAGCGAGGATTTCGAGAGCCGCCAAGATCGCGGTTTTCTTGGAAACATCGCCTCCGCCGACGAAATACGGCGGAAGACTCTGTCCTGTTTGAAGCGTCCAACCCTGCTCGTTCTCCATCTCGCATTCAGTGCTTTTGAGATACGGGACCGGGTTCCCCCCGAACACCGCCTCGGCGTTCTCGGTCGCGCCACCGCATGTGCTGGTGTATAGAGCGTTGATGAGCTTTCCGTCATAGACGGCCACCTCTCCCTTCGTCTCCTCGACGGCCCGGCTGCTCAAGGGATGTTCGATGCTCATCCCTTCATACAATTGGGACTGGGGGGTGGCGTACAGGTCGAAGCCCAGGTCGTCGAACTGGCCGAGATTCCTCAAGGCGTAGGTCCGGGCGGCGATGGCCTGGGCTTTGAGGGCTTCGATCTCTCCGAAAAGATACGGCGACAGCTCTCCGGGAACGACGCTTTTGAGGTAATCCTCGAGATTCAGCACGTTGACCAGGATCGGTCCCCCGAGACTGCCCCGCAGAACGAAGATGCCGCGGTAATTTTTGCCGCCATAGGTCAGACGGCTTTGCGGGTTCGCGGGGATGAAATAAAGGGACGTCCTCTCAGCCAGGTCGACGAGTTCGTCGTTGACCATGACCCATGGGCGTTTCGACGCCCGCTCGGGCACTTTCTCCCGAATGATCTCGGCTTCTGGAAAACCGAGCGGATTCAGGGTTTTAATGTATCCCGGGGCCTCGCCATCGGTGAGAAAATCCTCGACCCGGACCTCGGAGGAGTCTTCGGCCAACAATTTATAATTTTCGGCGACCCGGTAAATCTTCATGCCCGAGGAGGCGTGGATCTGGACGTCCTCCAGGTTTAAGCTCAGGGCGATCCGGATCACCGGGTTGGGGATGAGAAACCCTTGGAAAAAGATCTTTTCCCGGCCGAACTCGGCCAGCCTCCCGCCTACGAAAAAGAGGACGAGAAAGCTGAGGATAAAGTACTTATGGTTCAACCCTATTATCCGGGACATGGGGTTATACTGAAATACAGCAATAACTATGCCAAACCGGAAGCTTAAAAAGATGCTTCTGTAACCCGTTAATTGCATTGTTTTTATGCTCAGGCCTGTCATTAGAAGAGAGACGTTTTGGCAGAGAAAGGACATAATTGGGATATTACAATGACCTAAAGGGGACAGAATTGTCTATGACCTTGGTTGACAGGCGTTAGACTGTCGCCGCAATTCATAATTGAAAATCACCCGGGGCATCCAGTCCACTGGCCGGGAGACTCAAGCTCTATGGGCAATTTTAGGCTGAGATCAGGCCCCTGCCTTGCGGATTTCAACCGATCTTCGAGATTTCACAGGTTGAACCCTTTTTCCCCGAACAAGGTTAAACAGGCCGAGACCACATCGGGGTCATACAGAAGGCCTTTGTTTTTTTCGATCTCCTCCATAGCCTCCTCGATTCCCAAAGCGGGACGGTAAGGCCGATGGGAGGCCATGGCCTCTACGACATCGGCTACCGCCAGGATTCGAGCTTCAAGAAGAATGTCCTCTCCTTTCAACCTCCGGGGATACCCGGATCCGTCCATCCGTTCGTGATGCTGTAGAACCATTTCGGCGATGGGCCAGTTGAAGTCTATTTCGCGGAGGATGTCGTGGCCGACTTGGGAATGGGATTGGATCATCTCGTATTCGATCTCCGTCAAGCGGGTGGGCTTGCTCAGAATTTCGACGGGGATGGACACCTTCCCGATGTCGTGGATGATCCCGGCCAGGCGCAGGCCTTCCACCCGTTCCGGGGCGAGCCCCATTTTCTGGGCGATGGACCGGGCCAGATCCGCCACCCGTCTTTGATGCCCGGCGGTGAAGGGGTCTCGCTTTTCGGTTGTCGAGGATAAGACCTGGATGATTCCGCCGAGAGCATTGCGCAGGCTGCCGAGGGTTTCCCGGAGTTTTTCCTCGGTCTTCCGCAGCGCCTCCTCCGACCGCAGGCGCTCCGTGATGTCTCTGGCGATTCCCAAAACCATGGTTCTGTTTTCGATTTTTACGGGATGCGTGCTGACTTCGACGACGACTTTGTCGCCGGCTTTTCTCTCCAAAATAAATTTATCGGGCCCGGTCGATCTCTCCATGGCGTTATGAGCCAATAGTTTCGCGGCTTTCGGAAGTTGATCCAAGGAAAGCATCTTGAGTTTTAGGAAGCTGCTTCCGATGAGTTCCTCTCTTTTATAGCCCGTCATTCTCTCCGCGGCCTTATTGCCGTCGATAAATATTCCTTTCAGATCGTTGAGATAATAAGCGTCGGGCGCATATTCGAATATGAGTTTGAATCGCCCTTCCGACTTCCTCAGATCTTCCTCCACCCGCTTGCGTTCGGTGATGTCAATGAGTGTCCCGCGGGATCCGGCAAAGATTCCTGCTTGGAAGATGGGATCGGTCAGGGTCCTCACCCACTTGATATCGCCCTGTTTGCCGATTACGCGAAATTCGAAATATATTATTTCCCCTACCCGGAGCGCGATAAATCTTTCAGCTAGAATAGACCGATCCTCTTTATATGCGAACTCATAAAAGGGCCTGCCAATGAGTTCATCAGGCTCAAACCCCAGTATATTCTTGACGACCGGGCTGATGTAAGTGATTGTGCCGCCTACGTCGATGGCGTAGATGACGTCGCTGATGGATTCGACGAGATTCCGATATTTATCTTCGCTCTCCCGCAGAGCGATCTCCGTTTTCTTACGGGCCTGAAGCAGATCCCATTCGCGCAGAACGCGGTCCACGTTGTGAGGCATTTCGATGAAAGCTTCGGTCGACTTGACGATGTAATCCAGGGCGCCCGCCTTCATCGTCTTGACCGCCGACGATTCATCGCCATAGCTCGTCATGATCAGGATCGGAAAAGATCGGGATTCCTGCATTTCGGCCAAAGCTTCTAAGGCATTGCCGTCCGGCAGGTTCACGTCCAAAATGGCGATATCGGGCGAATCCAGCGCAACGGCGGCGCGAAATTCCCGGAGCGTTTCAGCCGTTCGAATCTCGGCGTCGTTGTCGGACACCGCGAAAGCGCGCCGGATGGCTTCGGTATGGGCCGGATCGTCTTCGACGATCATGATGCTTATGGGTTTTCCTGAGCTCATGGCTGTCCTTCCTCCGCTCCTTTTGGCATCCCCGCTCCCTCCTGTCATCCCCCCGGATATATGTTCCATGCCAGCCAATAGAAACCGAAGGCGTCCATCAGCTTGGCAAAATTGTCGAAATTCACCGGCTTTACCAGGTAACTCCCCGCGCCGTTCGTGTAGGCGCCGACCACGTCCGATTCGGCGACGGACGTCGTGAGAACCACCGTCGGGATGTGTTTCAGTTCCGGGTCCTTCTTGATCCGGGTGAGGATCTCGAGGCCGTCCACCTTCGGCAGCCGCAGATCCAGGAGGATCAAATCCGGCCGGGGACTTTTCTTCGGGTCCGCGAAGGAGGCATGACGGAAGAGATAATCCAAGGCCGTCTGCCCGTCCGCGAGATGGATAAGCCGATTGGCGACTCGAAATTCGGACAGGTTGCGCCGCACGATCTCGGCGTGCGCCGGGTCGTCCTCGATGAGCAGAATGTCGACGAGTTTTCCTTTAGTCATGACCGATCCTCATAACGGGGCTGTAATTTTGTTTTCGCCAGGGTAAAATGAAAAGTCGTGCCTTGACCGGGACCGGCGGATTCCACCCGGATTTTTCCGCCGTGCACTTCCACAATACGCTGGACCAGGGCCAGCCCGATGCCCGTGCCTTCCGTCCCGGGATCGAGTTTTTCAAACAGATCGAAAAGCTTCGATTGATGCCGCGGGTCGACACCGATGCCGTTATCCCGCACGTAGAACACCATGTCCTCGCCTTTTGGCTCGACGCCGATCTCGACGCGGGGCGCCGGTTGATCGCCCATGAATTTGACGGCGTTATCCACCAAGTTCTGGAAGACCTCCATCAGGCTTTAGCCAAATGACTCTCTTGGGCTCAACTATCCTTTGCGCTCATAGGATTCCACTTCCAACCCGTCGTTCAGTTTGACCAGATAAATGTTCCTGTCCCGGACTCGGGTGGGGAGGCCCAGGGACTTGATAAATGAGCTTTCCTCATAGACTTCCGCCTCGGCTTCCCAGCCATCGCCGACCTTGGTCGTCTTGATCAACTTGACCTCCTTGGCCCCAAGGGTCTTTTTCAAAAACTCGCCGACGGCTTTTCCGGCATCGTTGATATCGGCCATGTTCACTCCTCCTCCTTCGCTTTTCGAATGGCGTCCAATCGCTCTAAGAGCTCTATTTCCCTGCCTTGATAATCCTCTTCGCTCATGGGCTCCAATTCATATTCATGTTTGAACTGCAATTCCAGAAGCTTCTCTTTGACCAGCTCCTCATCGAAGAGCTCCCGATCGACGATCTCATTGATCTTTCGGCCGAGCCAAATCAGGCCATATAACGGCGCCAGCAATATGTCATCCAGGAGAAACATCTTCAGTAATTTCCCGTTTCAATTACCAGGTTCACAAAATTGAACGGCGGCAACGTGCCCACATACTTGAATCGAATTTTCTCGACATATTTCTCGGCCAGCTCATTGACCTTCCGGTCAAATTCCACTTCTCGTCGTTTTTCCACCAGAAAGGCGGCTTTGAGGATCATCAGCTCCCCGTAGTTGTCATTGACCTTCACGTCGCAGGACAGGGCCGTCAACGTATCGAGGAATTCCTCCTTATGAATCTCCCTCTCTTGCCCTAACGCCGCTTCCACCCTCCGGCCGATTTCCATAAGCGGACCGCGGGTCTTCTCGGGGGGGAGACCGGCAATTCTTTCTTTGAACGCCCTGATATCTTGATATTTCTCGGTAATGTCTTTATAGATGGCGTCCTCTTTAAATATCGCGATGACGCTCAGTTCCGTTTTTCCGGCCATCGTCTTCAATAATTCCGCAAATCGGTCGTGTTCTTTCTCCAGGATCTTGGCTACTTTTTCTTCATCCTCCGCAATGGTGCAGAATCGGACCGGCAAAACCGGGTATTCCTTCATGACCTCCTCAATGGCCTTTTCATGGGCGATCATGTTGTCTCTGGAGAGGGGGTATTTCATGATCGGAGAATCGCTCACGACCGCGCCGATACCGTCGAAACAGATCGTGGTCAGCTCCTCGCCCTTGCCGCCGATGCCGAAGGGGCCGAAAGACCGCGGCCGGCCGGACCCAATAATGCAGTAGATGTATTGGCCGGTCACTTTTCCCACTCCTCCGGATAGATCGCCACGTTAACGAAATTAAAGACCGGCAAAGGCCCGGCGTATAAAAACGTTGTCCGGCTTTTGAATTGATCCGTCAGCTCCTCCATGATGTTATCGAATTCTTTTTCCCGGCCCTTATCGACCAAAAAGGCGGCGTTCATGAACATCTCCCCGCCGATAGTCTTATTAAGTTTGTAGTCGAAGGCGATTCTTCTGAGGGCCCCGGACACTCCTTCCTGCTCTTTTTCTTTTTTCCTCGCCAACGCATCTTCAACCAGCTTCCCCACTTCTATTTTGGCCCCGATATTCTTCTTCCCTCTCGTCTTAAGGATCTCCTCTTTAGCCCTTAAAATATCCTTGTTTTCGCGGGTCAATTCTTTATAAATCGTCTTCATGTCCTTCCACATCCCTTTGACGCCCAATTCGATCTTATGGTCCATGTCTCTCAGAAGATTCTTGAATTCCCGTGATCTTCTGTCGAGGAGATTTCGTATTTCATCGGCGCTCGAAGCGATCGTCCCGAACCTCACCGGAAGCACGCTGTCGAACTCCTTCATCACCGTTTCGATGACCCTTTCATGGGCGAGCAGATTATCCCGGCTGACCACGAATTTGGTCAGGGGGTGGTTGCTGACCACCATACTCAAGTCGTTGTAGCCGATCGTCAAGACCTCATCGCCTCTGGAGCCGATTCCGTTCGGACCAAAATTCCTATCCTGGGCCGATCCGATGATGCAGTAGATATAGTGGCCTTCTTTTTCCATGGGCATTGTTTCACTCTCGCGTTTTATCCATATGGATGCCATCCATGATTCCAGACGGAGAGCCGAGAACTTTTATCAAAAGAGAATTCTTATTGAATTCGGCCTCCTCGAAGGAACAGAAATCCCCCCGACAATATTCGCATAACAGGTGATAGGCCTGGGTGATCTCATCAAATTCTTTTTCCATGCCGGAGGCGTGGGGGTTTCTGTCCGGATGAGATGAAAAAGCCATGGCCCTATGGGCATTTTTTATCTCACCTCGGGTTGCCTTTTCCTTTAAAAGCCCGAGTTTTTTCCTGGCCCATTCGATTTCCTCAAAGTGGAATATTTTGGCCTCGAGCGTATAATAACTATACGGCGGAAGCGGGCCGACGCATCTGAAATTCAGTTTATCCTGCATGCTCTTATTGATCTCTTCGACCTTTTCCTCGAAGTCTTTATGCCTGGCCCGGGCGATCAAAAAAGCGGCGTTCATCACCATCTGATCATCCATCAGTTCATGGATCCGCGCGTCTTCGCTGACGGCCTGGAGACGCTCCAGAATGTCCCGGGTCACTCCGGCTCTTTTTTCATCCAGGGCTTTCTTAATCATGAGTCCTATCTTCATCCGGTCATCCACGGTCGCTCCCCGGGGCCGGCTCAGGAGGCTTTCTTTGAATTCCTTGATTTCCTTTTCTTCGCCCACGTCTTTGACCGTGGAGGCGAAATGACTCCACGTCGCGGCGACATCGATTTCAATTTTGTCCGCTATCTTCTTCATGATTTCTTTCATGAGGGGATATCCCTTATGCAGAATAGCTTTGACTTCATTTTCATCTTGAGCATAGGTGCCCAATTTCATGGGAATGACGGTCGCCCCTCCGGCCATGATTCTTTCGATGACCGCTTGATGGCCGATGAGCAGCCTCGCCAAGGTCTCCTTGGACCTGGGGAGAGAACCGGCGCCATTGGAGTCCCTGACCAGGGCCGATAGGTCTTGATGAGGAATCGTATACACGGCCGTAGGGGATTCGTCCCCGTCTGACAGAAAAGCCTTCGGGATCGTCAGCTGGAGATGGGTATTGGAATTCATAATACCGTAAATATATTTCCCGGTTTCAGCCATGAGCTTTCCTCTGCGCCATCATTTTCAAGGCTTCTTGAAAATGCCTTTTCGATATTTTGAGGTCCGCTCTTTGAGTCTTGGTTTTTGATTTTTGAATTTCAATATATTCCCTGATCGCCAGCATGGCGGCTTTTCGGCAGACGAATTCAATATCGGCGCCGACATGGCCTTCGCTTTCTTTGGTCATTTCTTTTAGATCCACGTCCTTGTCCAGAGGTTTATTCCTGGTATGGATCTTCCATATCTCTTCTCTGGCCTTGCCGTCCGGCTTAGGTAATTCCAGCAAAAGGTCAAACCTGCCGCTCCTTAAAAGAGCCGGGTCGATCAAGTCCAATCGATTGGTCGCGGCCAGGACGATCACGCCTTTCAGTTCCTCGATACCATCCATCTCCGTCAGGAATTGGCTGATCACCCGTTCCGTGACATGGGCATCCGTCGAACTCGAGCCGCGTCTGGGAACAACGCTGTCTATCTCGTCAAAAAACAAGATCGTGGGCGAGGCCTGTTTGGCCGTCTTGAAGACCCCGCGGATCGCCCTTTCGCTTTCTCCGACATACTTGGAAATAAGAGAAGGACCTTTCACGGAGATGAAGTTGACTCCGCTTTCCGTGGCGACGGCCTTGGCCAGGAGCGTCTTTCCCGTGCCGGGAATTCCATAAAGAAGCATCCCCTTGGGCGGGTTCGTGCCGGCCTTTTTAAAAACATCGGCGTACTTGAGCGGCCATTCGACCGCCTCTTTCAGCTCTTCTTTGATGCCCTCGAGACCGCCGACGTCACTCCATTTGACATCCGGGACCTCGACAAAGACCTCGCGGATGGCCGAAGGCTCGACTTCTTTCATCGCCTCCAGGAAGTTGTCCATGACCACTTCCAGGTTCGTCAATATCTCATAAGGAATTTCAGCCAGTTCGAAATCGATCTTGGGAAGGATCTTTCTTAGGGCCGACATCGCGGCTTCGCGCGCCAGGGCCTCCAAATCCGCTCCGACAAATCCGTGAGTGATCTCCGCCAGTTTTTCGAGACGGATGTCGTCCGCCAACGGCATCCCCCGGGTGTGGATGCCGAGAATTTCCAATCTCCCGTTTTTGTCGGGGATGGGAATCGATATTTCCCTGTCGAATCGGCCGGGCCTTCTCAACGCGGGATCGATGGTGTTGGGGATGTTCGTCGCCCCGATGACGATGATCTGGCCTCTCGATTCCAACCCGTCGAGGAGAGATAAGAGCTGCGCCACCACGCGCCTCTCCACCTGTTTCTCTCCGCCCATCTCTTCTCTCTTGGGAGCGATCGCGTCGATCTCATCGATAAATATGATGGCGGGGGCATGGGCTTGCGCGTCCTCGAAGAGGCTTCTCAGGCGGGCTTCGCTTTCGCCGTAAAATTTGCCCATGATCTCGGGGCCCGAGATGTGGGTGAAGTACGCGTCCGTCTCATTGGCGACCGCTCGAGCGATCAGGGTTTTCCCCGTGCCGGGAGGCCCATAGAGGAAGACTCCCTTGGGGGCATCGATCCCCAGCCGTTCGAACACCTGGGGGTATCTTAAAGGAAGCTCGATCATCTCCCGGATCCTTTGAATTTGCGAACCGAGTCCGCCGATATCCTCATAAGAAATCCGGGCCGCTTTTGTCTCCCCTTTTTTCTTCGTCTCCATTCTTATGGACGTCGCGGCGCTGATCAAGACCACGCCGTCGGGGACCGTGTCGACGACCTTGAAATCGCACGACCTCGATCCGAACAGCGTCGCCCGAATACGGTCGCCCGATGTCACCGGAAGCCCCTCCATGAGAGACCCGATATATTTCGTGTCGCTGTCTTTCTGCAGGAGACCGGACACCGTCAGGGGCGAGAGGCTGATTTTTCCGGCGGGTTGAGAGTGGATTCCATGGATTCTGACCTTCTCATCCAACCCGATTTGAGCGTTTTCTCTCAACAGGCCGTCGATCTGGATGATCTTTTTGCCTCTCTCTTCGGCGTAACAAGGCATGATCTTGGCCGGGGTCTTTCTTTTGCCGTTGATTTCTACGATATCGCCCACCGCCAACCCGAGCTCTTTCATGTCTTCCGGATCGATCCTGGCGATCGCCCGGCCCACATCTTTCGATAACGCTTCCTGCACTTTCAAGGCGAGCGTTTTTTCGTCTTTCTTCGGGATCATGGGGATCGCCGCCTTAGAAAATCATTTTTTGATCCTGACTTCCAAGACGCCGTTCTTGTACTTCGATGTCATAGTTTCCGGCCTGACTTTGGAAGGGAGGAGAACCTCTTTATAATAATTTCTATGTCGATCCACGCCCTTGATCGCGAGGATATCTCCTTTTAAATCCACGGAGATGCCTTCTTCACGAATGCCCGGCATCTCGGCCATCACCACGACTTCTCCTTTCTCATCAAAGACATCGGTGATGGGCTCTCTTTCCTCTTCGATCTTTGGCCCTTTGGGAGTCTTCTTGATATTTCCGAAGGATTCCACAACGGGTTTTCCGCCGACGGCGGTCTTGATGGAAAAGCCAAAGATTCCCTTCATTCCTTCTTTCAAATGGCCGAGGTCGATCTCGCCTTCCTTATTGACTTCTCCGCCTTTCTCTTTCAATTCCGCGGCCAAATCCACCAATTTTTCTAGGCCCTTGAATATCCCTCCCAAGCCCAGTGTCCCCAGCCCGAAATCGACGTCCAGACCTTCTTTGCCCGTTTTCTTTTTTTCTTTGCCCATGATGATTCTCCTTTTATCCTTTTATGCCGCGCTGATTTTGCCTTTCGCGGTTATCCGGCCCTTATTCTTTCTTGGCCACGACCCCTTTTCCCCGGCATATTGAACAGGGAAGGCTCTCTCCTTTTCCTCTGCCCCTTCCCCGGCAGTGGGGACACGCCTCGACATTCCGGCTCGGCAGGTCTGTGACCCCCCGGCCATAACAGACGGAGCAGGTCAAGGCAGAATTGATGTGCGATTTCCCCGAGCCCTTACAATAAGCGCAGATGACGGCCGGAGGTTGAATTCTGACGGTTCCAGCGCCCAAACACACCGGGCACTTCGTGTTTTTCTTCGAAGGCGAAGATCCTCGACCGGCACAGAAACCGCATCTGTAAATGTATTTATCTAAGACTTCCCCTCTCTTGCCCGCGCTTCGACTTTTGAAATCGAACGTTCTCCAGGTCAATACGTCACCGCTTTCATTGAGACTTAGTGTTGCGTCTCAATAACGGCTTTACAATAATCCTGGAACTGTCATTCCCGCCCCTGCCTCCGCAGGGGTAAACTTGTCCCCACGAAAGTGGGGAGCGGGAATCCAGACGTCGCTCCCACGTAGGTGGGAATCCAGGCCTTTTTAAACTGGATTCCGGATCAAGTCCGGAATGACAACATTGGTAAGTCATTGCTGATACACCACACTAGTATGTCATCGCCATCGTCTTCCAGTCCCTTTTATGATGGCTTTTGGGCGCGCCGGGAGTTGCCCGTTTTCCCCGGATTTCCGCCTCCTCGAGTTTTTTTATCTCGACGGCGATCTCATCGAGCCTTCTTTGCATGCTCGTTTTTCTTTTATCGATAATGATCATTTCTTTCTCCAACCGGTCTTTTTCCTTTCCCAGGATGAAGATATCCAAGTAGGTTGCGTTCTGTGCCCGGGGCATGGATCTCTTTTTAGAGCCTTGCAGAGTTCTCATTTCGCTTAACCCTTTTAGCTCCGTGACTCCCCTGACCATTATTTCTCCCTCCTCAGAGACCTTGATAAAATATTTTTGGCGACGTCCCGGGGGGTCATCAGGATGCTCATTTTTCTGCCTGATCCAACAACTTTCATCTCAACCCATCGGCCTTCACGCAAACCCGCGGCTCGTCGAATATTTGCGGGAAGTTTGATCCTGCCGTCTTTGTCCACCTTAGAAATGACTCGTATCAGCGCCATGGCATTCACCTCCAATATCGTCTTCGATATTTAAAGTCAGCTTTAAATGTCTATACGACAGCGGTTTCTTGCTTGATGTTCTCCTCAATCTTGCCGCTCTTGATCTTGCCGAGTTCCCTTTGCACGATCTCCTTGACGATTTCTTTGACCCTGGCCTGATTCGTCTTTGAGCCGACCCGGCTCGTCTCCGAGGCCAGGATGTCTTGGCATATTCTCAAGAACCCCGCGTTCTGGACCTTGAGGGTCTTGGCGATCATGATGCAGCCGCGGACGGTGGGTGCAAACTCCGACTTTCCGGAGTCTCGGAGCCCCCTGACGATATTGACGATAAGCTCAACGCTGCGCTTCGAAAGCTTGGACTTGGCCTGGGTGATGGCCACCTCAGTTTCATAGTCGAAGTGGTCCACGTCCATCGTGATCATCCGGTCCCTCAAGGCATCCTGGCTCCTATGGACCCCGGCATATTCTTCAGGGTTCGAAGTAAAAATGGCCGTAAAGTTCGGGTCAACCCTTAAGTACGGCTCCTCACCGCCGCGTCCCACCGGCAGATCCATCATCTTCTCCTGTAAAATGGCAAGGAGGATGTTGTTCGCCTCGGGCCGCGAGCGGGTGAACTCATCATAGACCAAGGTGAACCCGTACTTGCAGGCGACCGTCAGGCGATTGTCGACCCAGCGTTTAACCATGTCTTCTTCCATCTTCAAAACCCGGGAGACAAAGCGGTCCACGACCTTCCTGATCCGATAGCCGTACTCGCCGCCGACCAGATCGGAGGTGGTGAATTCCTCATCTCCGTGAAGCATGACCACGGGCCTGTTGATTTTACTCGCGAGATGCATGGCCAGGGTCGTCTTTCCCGTGCCTGAGACTCCCCTGAAATGAACCGGAAAGCCGGCCTTAATATAGGAAAGCGCCCTCAGGGTGATGTCCTTGACATACTTTGTTTCCACAAAGTCCGGCAAAGGACTCGGTTCCAAGACCGTGGTCATCTCATCGATCATTTTTATCGCCTCCTCTATTTTGTTGAAGACTTAACTATTTCTTTACTCATCTTTGCCCCGCAATTAGGGCAACACTTGTATTCGCCGGCGTAAATGTACCGCCAGCTCTTCCCGCAGTCCGGACACGTGATATTGAGAGATTGACCGCACTGGGGACAACACTTGAGCTGCCCCCACGTCGTGGCCCCGCACTTCGGACATTTGAAGGATCCGCTCATCTCTTCACCCCTTTCTTTAATACAACCCCTTTGCCTCCGCATTGAAGGCAAGGCAGACCGCTCTCCGTTTCCGTGCCCGTGCCTTTGCATTTCAGACACTTTTCAGTCGAACCTGCAACCGTCATCATGCCTTTGCCGAGGCAAACCGTGCAGGTAATCCGGGTGTGGGGATAGACACCCGTGGCTTTACAAAAAGCGCATGGAATCGCCGGCTCCATAACCTCAACCTCGCCT
>Ga0315288_10008476_pt1 | contig 12968 bp, 10 predicted proteins | sample YL17G11_20_MG_FD_203454 | JGI IMG/M metagenome (GOLD analysis project Ga0315288, IMG submission 203454) | Sediment microbial communities from Yellowstone Lake, YNP, Wyoming, USA - YL17G11_20 | ecosystem: Environmental > Aquatic > Freshwater > Lake > Sediment | place: USA: Wyoming | collected...
GGGAAGGCCGGGATGGACTCGCTCCCGAAGTCCCGACATGGTCGCTACGTCCATCCCGGCCTTCCCCCTTGAAGCATTCATTGATTCCGCTTCTCCAACTTAAAATTTATGAATAATGCAGAAGAAATCCTCGCGCAGCCCTGGTCTGATATGACGTCCTTTAATAGAGACGAAGTCGACATAAGAAAGGTTGCATGGGATAGAAGAATTTTGTTTTCATGGGCTGGCAAGGATATCCTTGGCCCGGCTCTTGTCGGGAATAAGCGATGTCACGCGCGCGATGAACTCGCAAATCCCTGATAAGGGCCAAGTGATGGTCCGCATCTTGGGCTCGTACGCCAATACTCATCGAGGCAAGGTGCGCAAGAAGGAGCAAGGTCTGCATAAGCTACTGATCATCGATGAGGAATGTCCAAGGATTCCCCGCCGCGGCTGGGCCGAGATGATCCGCAAGGTCTATGAAGTCGAGCCGCTCGTCTGACACATCCCCGCGCCCTCAAGCCGTCTTGACATCTTAAGGTTGAGGACGCGGAGATGGTCTCTCCTGGAGGATTTAGGAAAAGTTCGTGCCCAACCATCACATCGACCAGATTAGTTTTTGATTCGGATCGCGACGGGACCCGCGACGGGTGCTGCTTCACTCCTTCCTTACCGAGAAACCCGCACTGTGGCCGTCGCGGTCCTGGACGGGTCACTCTCGGACGTCGCCCGAAGACTCACCGTCGCCGACGGGTCGCTTCCGTCCTCTCGAGACACATAAACCTTTATCGCTCGGGACCCGCCGAACTCCACCGCGGCGAGACCGTTGAGCAGCCGGGCGGTCCACCCCTTTCCCTCGACCGATACGGAAAGGCGATAGACGTCGGAATTCAGGGTTGCGCCTGCGTTCGCCGGATGCACAGCCGGATCGGTCTTCGCGGCCGTGCCCGTGTTTTTCACCGTGAAGGTGACCGGGGGTGTTAGGGCGGCCGACCGTCTGGCCCGCCTGCGCCTCCAGGGCTACGCCTCCTTGTCCACTCCGCGTGCATGTAGCGCGCCGCCGCGGCGATATGCCGGGCGGCCGGCTCATACTTTGGGATGATTTTGGGTAATTCCGACATTCGGCCGATTGCGGGGCCTTTATCTGTCCTGTTAACTTGGGGACGAAACTTTGCCGCCGGGTTTCTCGCCCCAGAGACTCCCGGAGAAAGGAGGCCCGATGAAACCGAAATACATGTCAGCTTTATGACGCTCTCGATGAGCGTCAAAAGCCGGCTGCCTGTGATTCCTGCGATGCTCCCTGCGAGGCCGCCTGCCCTTACGGGCTGAAGGTTAGGGAGAAACTGCTCAGGTCACGCGGCCAGATGAGCTCTTGATGTGCGCCCGGAAAATTCGCGGGCCGGCGCTGAATTCCCGCTGATTTTAAGAAGCGGTTTGATTAACGAACTTTGCGCTTCACGCCGTCATCGCAGGGTTCATCATCTCTGGACATTTCCGCGGTGGGGGCGAGGGTGCAGAACGGCAGGGGCTCCATCTCTCTTTTACAGCAGATGGGAACCGGCTTTCCCTTTTTTACTTTCACCTGTTTGTTGCATATCCGGCATCCGTATATCTGTTCGCTCATGACTCGTCTCCTTCGGTTTTTTTGAATATCAGGACAACCATATTTTAGCATTCTCAGCAGAAATAAGCGAAGTCACAAAAAGGGGACGTTCCCCAAAGGGACACCCTTGATCCCGTAACCTGCATTATTCATAAATATTAGGTTGGAGAGACGGAATCAATGAATGCTTAAGGGGGAAGGCCGGGATGGACGAAGCGACCATGTCGGGACTTCGGGAGCGAGTCCATTCCGGCTTTCCCCTCATATGGAACCGGGTTTATGAATAATGCAGGTTATCAGCCGCGGGGCTTCGCCCTGATCCCGAGATAATAGGCCGTGTTGGCGTTGGGGTCGATCCGGGTCTTGATTTTGCCGGGCAGGGCACTCAGGACCGGGTTTACGCCCGGGCCGTGTCCCGACGAGTCGCTGAACCCGTGGACGACGACGCCGATGGTCACGGCGTTTTTGTATCTCCCCCGTCCCCAATAGTCGTAATGGTCGCGGATGGCCACGATATCGCCCAGCCTCAGTTTTTTCAAGCCGTATTCCTCGATAGTTGCAGGCGAAGTCGTCTGGATGTCGTAATCTACGTTCTCGATGAAAAAATTCCCCATTCCGGATCCCATGATATGGCCCGGCACCTCCAGCGCGACAGGAACGACAAGCCGGCCGTCCTCGACTGTGATCCCCATCTTCTCCAGCAGGCCCGGGTCGAGCTTGTTCACCCTCACATCTTCAAAGCCTTCGATCTTCAGCCCCACGCCCCGGGCTTTGATCTGGATTTTGTCGTTGACGGCGAGCTTGTCACGGACACTGTTGGGGAACCAGACGAGATCGTCGGAGCCGGCATGCCGGCCGATGAATATGCCCTTGCCTCCTTCCGCATCGCCGGAGACCACTTCCGCCTCGTTGCCGATGCAGGCGAGGATCGCCAGGGCGCATTCGCTGGGGGAGGGCCTGTCCCGGCCCTGGATGGTGACGTCGGGCTCGACATGATCGCCTTGAGCCCAGCCGTAAGTCGTGTCGCCGACCGACACCGTGTAGTTGATCGATGCCATTCCCAGGTCGATCGACGGCTTCCCTTCGTAGTTCGCGTTATAATCCCGGCTGCTCGGGGGCTGTACGACGCCCTGGACGGCCGTCGCGATCAGCATGTCCTTATTGGTTTTCAGGCTGCCCGCGAAAGGGCGGGAAGAGGCCTCCTTTTTCCTCATATTGATGCCGAGACAGGCGCCGATATTGGCTTTGGGGTCGATCCGCGCCGCGAGCTTGCCGGACCTCGTGGATAGAATCGGCGTCACCCCGATACCCAGGCCGGAGATGTCGCTCGGGCCGCTGCAAACGATGCCGACGGTGGCGCCGCCCTTGTAATATCCTTTTCCATAGTCCGTCTGGATGTCCTTCAGGAGGACCATATCGCCGAAACGAAGATCTTCGAGTCCGTATTCCTTGATGTCGGGGGGATAACAGGTCTGGATGTGCCAGTTGCCGGAGAGGCTGCCGCCGCCCGCCCCCGAGCCCACGATTTCGGCCGGGATCTCCTTGACCACGGGCACCTCGAGCTTGCCGTCGACGTTCTTTAGGCCGAGCTTTTCCAGGACCTCGGGCGCGATGCCATGCGCGAAGACGTCCGGAAACCCGTCGATCTCGAGGCCGAGGCCGCAAGATTTTACTTGAAGGCCGTCGCCGATGGCCAGCTTTTCCAGAATGGCGTCGTCGAAATGGACCAGCACGTAGGAACCGAACTTTCCGACGATGACGCCCTTGGCGCCTTTGGCGGCTCCGCCCATGACCTTGACCTCGTTGCCGATCGACGTATAGGTGAGCCAGGCCTCTTTGAACCGGTCTTCTCCGACTCCTTCCGTCGCGACGCCCACGGTCGCCCTGTCGCCGGAAGCCCAGCCGAAGACCTTATCGCCGATTTTCAAATTGTAGTTGATGCCGCCGGTCCCGATGGCCATCTTGGGTTTTCCGTCCCAAGTCGTGATATAAGAACGCGCGGGCTGGGCGGGCGCGATCGCTCCTTGGACCGCGATCGTCAGCAGCTTGTCTTTGTTCGTGGACAGGGGCTGCGGCTTGACCTGGCCGGCGGAGTCCACGGCGCCGGATAAGACAAGAGCGACCAACAGGGCGACAGACAGTGAAAGAATTCTTTTCCTCATAGTCCCTCCTTAAGACTTAAAATCATCGTTGTGGAAAGATTAATGAGACTCTACGGAAATGTCAAATGGCGCGGGAATGGCGCTTGACTCAAAAAAACAAAGCGTTTCAATCGCCATTGCTGTCAACTCGAAGGGAAGTTGACAATCATATGCGACGGCCCTGGCGCTTCTCCCCATCATCATCGGGGGCAATCGGCCGGGTCAGGAGATCGAAAATCCCATAGCTCTGATCATTTTTGGCGGCCTGCTCACCTCCACGCTGCTCAACCTGCTCGTCATGCCGATTATGTACTGGAAATTCGGGGGGAAAAAGCCCTCCCCGAGTGTATGAGGACAAAAAAAGGCACACATTTTTTTCTGTGATAAAAGCCATATAGCGGTAAGGGTCCTGTCGCGGCTCTTCCCTCCAAGTTGACGTGGCTTTTTCCCTATGTTAGACTGACGAAAATATCGAAAAAAATGCGTGGGTGAAAGGAAGAAAAAATGCTGAAGATCAAAAAAATTCTCTGTCCGATCGATTTCAGCGAGCCGTCCTTGAAAGGCCTGGAGGTTGGTGTCGACCTGGCGACTCTTTTTAAGGCGAAGCTCGATGTGGTCTATGTTCTTCCCATTCTGCCGGCCACGGCGAAAGACCCGAACCTTCATTTTGCGATTCCTGAATATGAGCGGATGATCCATAAAGACTCGGAGCAGCAGCTTCAGGCCGTCGTTTCCCAGCATGTTCCGAAAAATCTCAAAGTCCAGACTTTGATCGGGCACGGAAATCCCGCTCACGAGATTGTGCGCCTCGCTCAAGAAGAAAAGGCGGATTTGATCGTCATCGCGACCCACGGGCACACCGGATTCCATCATCTGGTGGTCGGCTCCGTAGCCGAGAAAGTCATCCGCCTGGCGCCCTGCCCCGTGTTGGCCGTCCGCGAACCGCGTAAATAAGCGGCCGGGACCTGCGGGTGACTGCTTTTAGGACGTTCCCGCGTGGATTATTCCATTGCGAAAATTTATGAGAAATCCGGCGACAAGGCGCGGGCCGCCGAATATTACCAAAAATTCCTAGGCCTCATGAAGAGCGCCGACCCCGGTATTCCCGAAGTCGAAGATGCGCGGACCCGCCTGGCTTCCCTTAAAAACTAATCCGGCCTCGGCCGAGGGCCGATCCGACGGGCCTATTTTTTGATGGCTTCGAGATAATCTTTGACCCTTTTAATCAGAGCCTGGTCCTTGATGAGTGGCAGGACCTTTTCGAATGTTTCTCGGGCTTTGTCGGGCTGTTTACTGTTTACGTAGGTGATGCCCAGGTTGACGTTCATGTTCACATCCCCGGGCAAGAGCGTCAGGCCTGCCAGGAAACTGGAGACGGCCTCAGAATAGCGCCCTAGCTGATTCAGGATGATACCCTTGAGATTGAAAAATGCGGCCTCTTTCTTTGATCCTTGAATAGCTTTCTCGACATAATCCAGGGCGGGCTCGAGGCTTTTCTTTTCGTAGTTGATCTGCGCGAAGTTATAGGCGGCATAGACGTTTCCGTTGAGGGCATAAGCCTTCTGGAATTCCTCCTCCGCCCTGTCTTTTTGGCCGAGGTTCTGATAGGCCTGGCCGAGATAATTATGAGTATCCGCGACATCGGTTCTGATCTCAAGGCATTTTTCGAAAGCGGCGGCCGACTCGGCGTAATTCCCTTTCTTGAGCTGGATAAGGCCCTGAAGACTGAGGGATTGAAAATGCCGGGGGTCGAGCGAAAGCGCCAGGTCCACATATTTGAGGGCTTCGTCCGGCAGACCATACTGCATGGCTAAAACCGCCTTTTCATACTGGTATTGAGGGTCGTTTTCCTTGTCCAGAGTAATCTTTTTCTGGGACGGCGCGCAGAATATTGTGCCCAGAAGGATGGCCGCCATTAGCCCGATTTTAAGCCTTTTCATAAAAACCTCTCCGGCTTTGATCCATAGATCCTTATTTTAATTGACACCGCCTCGGGGAACAAGTTTTTAATGAGGAAAAGGAATCATCACCGCCGCGCCTCCCGCGTCTCGTTTTTTCAACAATCACAGAAAAAGAGATGCTTTTGTGACCGGAAATAGGCTATGTAGGTTTGTCATCGCGGCCAAAACAATCGCTTGTTTTTCTTGTGGCAATTTTGGGGAGGAGGAAATCATTGACATGGATTCGGCGGGAGTGATATTAAGTTCTCAGACAACTTGAGAAGGAGGGAACGCATGTCGAAAAAACTCGTTTTCGCGGTTTTGATGTTTTGTTTTCTTCTCGCGATGGGTTTGGCCGCCCAAACCCAGGGGCGGGATTTCCCCTCGGTCTTGAGCATCAGGGACAGGGCTGCCCTTGTCCTTAGCACCACGCAGAAACGGCTCGACCAGCTCCTTCCGAAGTTCATGAGGGAGACCGGCTTCGACATGTGGATCATCACCTGCAATGAGGACAACCTCGACCCGGTTTTCCTGACCATGGTTCCTTATGAGAACTGGTGCCCGATCACCCAGATCCTCGTCTTCTTCGACCTCGGCCCGGAGAAAGGCGTCGAGCGGCTGAACGTCTCGCGGACGGACACCCAGGGCCTCCATAAAAACGCCTGGGACGCCGCGGCCTGGGACACGCAAAAAAAGGAGAGCCAGTGGGATTGCCTGGGGAGGATCGTCCGGGAGCGAGACCCCAAAAAAATCGGAATCAACGAAGGGGAAATCCAGTGGGCCGCGGGCGGCCTGACCGCCGTTTTGAAAAAAAGCCTCGTCGGGGCGATCGGGCTGAAATACGCGGCACGCCTCCAGTCGGCCGAACCCCTGGCGACATTGTGGTGCGAAACCCTGCTGGATGAGGAACTCGATATCATGGAACAGGCCGTGGCTGTCTCCCATGCGATCATCGCCGAAACGTTTTCGAACAAAGTCATCACGCCCGGCTTCACGACAGCCGACGACCTCCGCTATCATTACTGGCAGAGGGTGGCCGACTTCGGCCTGAAGGTCTCGTTCAGTCCCTTCTTCACCATCCGCGGCCGCGATCCCAAGAATGTCCAGAAATACGGGAAGGATGATAAAGTCATCCGGCCCGGCGACCTTCTTCACTGTGACGTCGGCTTGAAATACATGCATTACAACACCGACCAGCAGGAAATGGCCTATGTGCTGAGGTTCGGCGAGACGGATGTTCCGGAGACCTTCAAGAAAATGATGGCCGAAGCCAACCGGCTCCAGGATGTCTATTGCGGCGAGTTCAAGGCCGGTCTCACCGGGAACGAGATGCTGGGCAATATGCTTAAGAAAGCGAAGGAACTGGGGATTCCGGGTCCCAGGATTTACTCGCACTCCCTCGGCTATTTCCTCCACGAGCCTGGCCCCCTGATCGGGCTCCCTTGGGAGCAGGTGAACAATCCGGGAAGGGGAGACGTGAAGCTGGCGCTGAACAGCTGCTTCACCGCGGAGATGAGCGTGACCATGCCCGTGCCGGAATGGGGCGGGCAGGATTTTCGGCTGCCGCTCGAGCAGGACGTCGCTTTCACCAAGGACGGAGTGTTCTTTATCGACGGCCGACAGACGAAATTCCACCTCATCAAATAATATTTTTTTCGGTGAAAACAGTGCTTCCTCCGCCGACTCCATCTGACCTGCATTATTCATAAATTTTAAGTTTGAGAGACGGAATCAATGAATGCTTCAAGGGGGAAGGCCGGGATGGACGAAGCGACCATGTCGGGACTTCGGGAGCGAGTCCATCCCGGCCTTCCCCCCATATGGAACCTGGTTTATGAATAATGCAGGCTAAACAATCCGGAGGAGTGCATCGTATAATATTATTGATGATCTTTTCCATCATATCGAGAAGGGATTCCCCATGAAAAAAAAGACTAAGCATGTTTGTTTGACGGCCCTGTTAACATTTCTTTTTGTCCCGATCGTTTCCGCCGAGTCGACGAAAACCCTCTGGTCCGTGTCTTCGTTCGGGAATAATGATTACTTCTATCAGCCTTCGGACCTGGAGATTGATCCCGCCCAATCTCTTATTTATGTCGCCGATTCGGGGAGCAGCCGCGTCTTCGTATTTGATTTCCAGGGCAAATATCTGAAGGCCATCGGGACCAAAGGACAAGGACCCGGCGAGTTCATGAGTCCGACCGGGATGTGCATATTGAAAAATTCCGGGGCGGCTGTCGCAGATTTCAACAACAACCGGATCCAGATCTTTGATCAATCCGGAAAATTTCTGCGGGCCGTCACTGTCACGGAAGCGAGGGTCGCCGACCTGATATCCGCCGGCGATAAGTTCTACACGGTCCCCGCCTTCGGGTTCAGCGGCTTCAGCCTGAATATGGGCTCTGAAGAAAAAACGCAGCCTCTCGTTACCGTCCTGGACGACCAGGGCCATAAAATCCAGGAGATCTCCGTCGCTGATTTCCCGGAGATACAACCCTTTGTGAGGGCTTTAAAACACCGCGTCTGCCTGGCCCTCTCGCCCCAGGGCAAGCTTTTCCTGCCGCATTTTGCTATGAATATCGTCCAGGTCTTTGACCTGACGGGGAAAAAAATCGGCGATTTCACCAGGCCGCTGGCTTTCAAGCCCATAACCCCCAAGCTCGTGGAGCAAAGGTCCCCGGAAAAAGGGGTTGTCCAGATGCGGGCCAGTATCGACATCGTCAGCTCGGCCGCCCGCTTCGGCCCGGACGGGAACCTGTACATCCTGACACCCACGGAAAGCCTGGCCGAGCGCACGGAGAAGACGCCCGATGTCAGCAAACGGACCCCCGATCCTATGCGCATTGACGTGATTGATCCGGCCACTTACAAGGTCATCAGGACCATTGCCTGCGATCCCGGCATCAAGGCTTTCGGCGTGATGGACAAAAACCGCCTCGTCTATGTCCATGAAGACAGCGCGGGTGAGCTGGTTCTCAGGTGTATTCAGTATTAATCCTTCGGTCTAAAATCCCTTTCAGCGGGTAATCCGTAAGCTCATCCGTCGTGACCCTATTTTGAGGTCATAAGCGGGTCGCGTAGAGTTCGGATTCAAGTATGACAGCGACGCCGGTGCTCCCCTATTTCAATCTATTTTCGGGACGGCAGGAAGTTTTCCATAATCAATGAATGCTTTAAGGGAGAAGGCCGGGATGGACGAAGCGACCATATCGGGACTTCAGGAGCGAGTCCATTCAGGCCTTCCCCCCATATAGAACCCGGTTCATGAATGATGCAGGCTAAGTGACGCGGATATTTAGGGACAGCCATTCGTTTTCGCGAGCTATGTCCGAACCTCCCTAACCGAAGCTGTCCCGCCATGCGCCTAAAAAAATATTAAAATTTTGCTTGACAAGCTTCTACAAATGTCGTAAATATACTACAGATGTAGAAGTTAGGAGGTCCGATGAAGCTCTCCGACGCGGAATGGCAAATCATGAACGCCCTCTGGAAACGGTATCCGGCAACGGCCCGGGAAATCGCCGAAAACCTTCCCGACGAAACCCAGTGGGCTTACACGACAATCAAGACGCTTCTGGCCAGGCTCGCAGCGAAGAACGCCTTGTGCGAGGAAAAGCGGGGGAACACGAGCGTCTACGAACCCCTGGTTAGCTTGAAGAAAGCCCGGCGGACCGCCCTCCGCACCTTTCTCAACCAGGCTTTCGACGGGGCCGTTGAGCCTCTCCTCAATTTTCTGGCCGAGGAGCGCAAGCTCTCGGATAAGCAGCGCAAGGAATTCCTCAGGATCCTTCAGGAGGAAAAGGCCAAGAAAGGAGAAAGCCGATGATCGGCGCCATCAACGGCATCGCCCAATCCTGGTGGGGTTGGATGGGGTCCATGCTCTGGCAGGTCAGCCTTTTAATCCTGATTGTCACGGGGCTCGATTTTCTTATCCGCCGCTGGGCTTGGCCCCAGGTCCGCTACACTCTGTGGCTCCTTATCCTCGTAAAGCTCGTTATCCCTCCAACGTGGACTCTGCCGAGCAGCCTTATCTCCAAGTGGCAGCCCCTGGTCCTGGCCAGGATCGAGGAGCGTCTCGGCATATATCTGCGGGCGCCGACCGCCGGCGAAACACTCGGAATGCCCCCCTCCATCCCCGCTTCTAAGACAGCTTCGCTTCCCGCCGGTGAGCCTGCTAAGCGATCCGCGCAGGCACAGCCGACCGAGTTCTCTTCGCCGTCCGCAAATCCCGCGCTCCAGTGGAAGGCGATCGCTATGCTGGCCTGGATCCTCGGAATGGGGCTTTTTGTAGCACTCCTGGCGCATCGTATCACCAGGCTCCGCCGCTGGCACAAGAAGCAGGTCGAGAAAAAGACCATCCCCGTCTGGTACTACGAGCTTCTTGTCGAGACCACTAAACGCCTGAAACTGGGGCGGCTGCCGGCCATCGTCTTCTCCAAAGAAGCGAAAGCCCCGGCCGTTTACGGGATATTCAGGCCGGTGCTTCTCCTCCCGGCCAGCTACCTAGACAGCCTTTCCCGGGAAGATGCCGAACATGTCCTCCTTCACGAGCTGGCCCATCTCAAGCGCGGCGATCTGTGGCTTCACGGATTGTGCCTTCTCGTTCAAATCGTTTACTGGTTCAATCCGCTTCTGATCTGGACGCGGAGGCAGATGAAGCATGTCCGGGAAATATGCTGCGATCTGACGATCGCCAACATCTTAAAGGAGAAAACGATGAAATACCGCGAAACCCTTCTCAACACGGCCCGGGAACTCCTGACCGAAACGGCCGAGCCCGGGATGGGTCTCCTGGGCGTCTTCGAGGATCCCTTCCGGCTCGTAGCCCGGCTGAGATGGCTGGAGAAGAAAACCTGGCGGAACCGCAAGCTTATGACCGCCGTCGTTGTCCTTGTAACCCTCTTCATGACCGCCGGCGTCCTGCCGATGGGAAGGACCGGACAGGAAGGCGCGGCGGGTGAAAAAGCGAACAACAAATTCACCCTAAAAAAGATCGGCCCATTCCACGGGCCAGCGCTGGGGGATGTTTCCCCTGACGGAAGATACATCTCCTTTGTGGATTGGGATTCGGGAGACCTGGCCGTGCGTGAATTGGCCACGGGCCAAGAAAAGAGGCTCACGGATAAGGGCACTTGGGATCAATCCGGAGCCCAGGCCTTTCAATCCCGCTGGTCACCCGACGGGCAGAAAATCGTCTATGACTGGTGGGACTGGGATCAGAAGCCTGGGTTCGTCGGAATCCGGGTCGTCGGTTTGGACGGACAGGCACCCCGGACGATCTATCAGGTGCCCGAAAGCGAGCTGACGCAAGCCTACGCCTGGTCCTCGGACGGAAAAAAAATTCTGGTTCTTCAAAGCCGGGAACCTCATCCGAGAATGGAGGGGAAGATTTCTCTCATTACTATCGCGGACGGTTCAACCCGGATCCTTAGAACCCTGGATATCAGCCGGGTCGGATATAACCAAACGATCAACATGGATTTGTCGCCCGACGGACGCTTTGTCGCCTATCATCTTCCCGTCGGAGAAAGCTCATACAACAATGACATATTTCTGATCTCGGTCGAAAATCAGCTTGTGACAGCCCTCATCGAACATCCGGCCAACGACCGGCTGCTCGGATTCTCCCCTGAAGGAAAACATCTGCTGTTCACCAGCGACCGGCGTGGTACAACCGAGGCCTGGATGATTCCGGTATCGAACGGACGCGCCGCCGGCCCCCCCGAGCTGCTCGCCGAAGGGATCGGAGACATCGAGTCTTTAGGTTTCACCGATCAGGGAGCCTTCTACTATATGACCCCGGAATCTGAGCAAAACGTGTATATCGCCGAGCTAAGCCCTGAAACGGGAAAGGTCGTTAAAATTCCTGAGGAGCCGATTCCTCAAATCGGAATGGTGACCCATTCGCCGGCCTTCTCTCCCGACGGCCGGTATTTGGCGTATATCTCCAACCGCGGCCCCCGAAGAGAGGTCCGCTTCGTCATTTGCGTCCGATCCCTGGATGCTGGACGAGAGAGAGAACTTTTGCCTGAATACAATTTCGATTCCATCAAATGGTCGCCGGATGCACAGACCCTGCTCGGACGGGCTTTCGACGGAGGGGACCGGAGCGCGCACAGCTTCCTCGGGATGATCGACGTCAAAACGGGGAGTGTCCGGGTGATCAAAAAATGTGAGGCGGCGCGCCTTGATCAAATGATCATGGAGTTTGATTGGTCAAAGGACGGGCGCGCGGTATTCTATGTCCTGAACACCAAATTGAAAAATCTCTGTCAACTCTTCGTCCGGGACCTCGAAAGCGGAGACGAAAAGGAACTGTACCGCTCTCCGACCTGGGCCGAACGGTTCCTGATCGCCCGGTCCCCCGACGGACGGTGGATGTCCCTGATGAATTACAAAGGCCTCGAGAAAAAAATGATGACACTGCGGCTCCTCTCGACCGATGGCCAAGAGACTCGCGAGCTTTACAGCTTCGAGGACGAATCGAATTATCCAAGATGGCCGGCATGGACGCCCGATGGAAAATATATCGTTTTCACCAAGAGGCATCCCGAAGACCAGGACAAGTCCGAACTCTGGCGCATTTCGGTCCAAGGAGGGGAGCCTGAAAAGCTAGGACTGGCCATGGTCCAGTTTTACTATCTCAATTTCCATCCCGACGGGACCCGGCTCGCCTTCAGCTCTTACGGCCCGTCACCTAAACAGGCAGAACTCTGGGTGATGGAGAATTTCCTGTCGAAAATCAATAAAAAGAAATAAGAAAAAGCGAGATAATGAAGCCGGTTTAGGGCGGGCGCTCATGTGCCAATTTTGCCTCATCCCATCGTTAGGGATGATAAATCTCAGCGTGATCGGATGTCCAGTTAAGCTAAAAATAGCGGAAGGCGGGCCAAGAAGCGGTCGAGGATTACATGGATTTATGCCGGACGGCGGGCAAGCCCCTCCACAAATCGTACAAGGGAAGTTTTAACGTGCGGATGACGGCGGAACTCCATCAAAAGGCCGCCCGAAAATCCGCGCTGCTCGGGATATCGCTGAACCAGCTCGTGCAGAAGGCGGTCGAGAAAGAAGTCAGGGAGCCGTAAAGACTAATAGCGCAACCCGCTCCCGATCGGATATTTGTCGCTCACCTTGACCGGGAGCTTCCCGCCCGGCTTGATTTCGCCCTTGACCAGCTTGATGAAGGAATCGAAATAGACCCAAAATTGCCATTAGAAGTTTTTAAGAGGCAAGCTTTTCGATTTAAAAGTCTTTAAAGCGGTCGATGAACCTCTTTTAGTCAAAAAGGAACCGATGTTTTTTTGC
>Ga0315288_10008477_pt1 | contig 12968 bp, 10 predicted proteins | sample YL17G11_20_MG_FD_203454 | JGI IMG/M metagenome (GOLD analysis project Ga0315288, IMG submission 203454) | Sediment microbial communities from Yellowstone Lake, YNP, Wyoming, USA - YL17G11_20 | ecosystem: Environmental > Aquatic > Freshwater > Lake > Sediment | place: USA: Wyoming | collected...
GGATCCTATTTCGCCCTGAGAATGATCCGTGCATCCGCGGGGGCCTCCACCTCACCGATAATCGCGGCAGAGTCCACCCGACGCCTTTTCAATGCGGCAAGGTAGCGCACGGCCTTCTTCCGTGGACTCGCCACGAGAAGCCCGCCCGAGGTCTGCGGATCGTAGAGGAGCATCTCGAGCGCCGGAGAGACGCGTCCCTCGAAGACGATCTCATCTTTGACGTACTCCCGGTTCGACATGCCGCCCCCCGTGAGAAACCCGCGCTCCGAGAGCTTGAGCGCGCCGGGGAGAAGGGGGATATCGCGAAGATTCATGACGAGGCTCACATCCGATGCGAGCGCCATCTCAAGGGCGTGCCCGAGGAGCCCGAAGCCCGTGATATCGGTGCACGCGTGCACGCCGAAATCGTACATCCCTTCCGCGGCGTCGCGGTTGAGCGCCGACATCACCCCGTAGAAGAGCTTTTCCTGGCGCCGCGTGAGGGCGCCGTTTTTGAGCGCGGTTGAATAGATGCCCGTGCCGACCGGCTTCGTGAGAATGAGAAGGTCGCCGTTTTGGGCGCCTCCCTTGCGGAGAATGCGGTCCGGGTGGATGAGCCCCACGATGGAGAGCCCGTACTTGAGCTCCGAGTCGCGAATTGTGTGTCCGCCGACGACGACCGCTCCCGCCTCATTCACCTTGTCCGCCCCGCCGCGGAGGAGCTCGCCGAGAGCCTCGATCGGAAGGTCCCCCTCGGGAAATCCGACGATGTTGAGCGCGGTGAAGGGCTTCCCGCCCATCGCGTAGACGTCGCTCAGGGCGTTCGCCGCCGCCACCTGCCCGAAGGTGTAGGGGTCGTCGACGATCGCCGGGAAAAAGTCGAGGGTGAGGACGAGCGCGGTATCATCCGTGACGCGCACGACGCCGCTGTCATCCGCCTGATTGCATCCGACGATGACGGCGGGATGGCACTGCGGGGGTAGAGTTTTGAGCGCCTGCCGCAACTCCGTTGGGCTGAGCTTTGCCGCTCAACCGGCGCAGGACGCCATCGCGGTGAGGCGAAGCTTCTTTTTCACGTCTTCCTCTCCCGAACGGGATACCGTCACCAGGTTCGCTACTTTGTCTCCCGGATCGCGCCGACGGGACACACCGCGACGCACACGCCGCAGCTTGTGCAGAGCGTCGCGTCGATCACGTATATGTCGGCGCCCTCCGTGATAATCTCGACCGGACATTCGGGCCGACACGCGTCGCAACATATGCATTCCGGCGAAATCTGATATGCCATGTTCCCCTCCGAACGATGCTTCTCCGGCTCCCTTCTATTCATATCCGCGGCGTCGAAGAGCGTCAATCACAATTATTGATCCGCTGCCCATGCTAGCGGCCGGCCGGCGCCTCCGGCACGAGCCGGACGACGGCGGCGGCATCCCATACAAGCGTGCCTTCCACGGCGCGCCGTACGTCTTCGGGGCCGACCGCAGCGATGAGGCCTTTCATCGAATGGAAATCATCGAAGCCGCTCAAGAGCAGATCGAATCCGAGCACGTACGCGGCGTTGATGCTCGAGAGCTCGCTCCTCGATCTCTTTCCGAGGAGCCGGTTCTTGGCGATCTCGACCTCCTCCGCGCCGGGATAACGCTCGCGCATGAGCCGAACCTCCTGTTCGAGCGCCGCGCGCGCCTCTTCGAGCCGGGGGGCGCCGGTGCCGAGATAGGCGACGGCGATCGCCCCGCCGGGGAGCGGCGTGACGCTGCATTCGATCGAATAGGAGAGACCGCGCCTTTCCCTGAGCTCGAGCTGCATTCGCCTCGAAAGCACCTCCCCCGCGACGATGAGGGAGGCGGTTACGGACGCTTTCGGGTTTCTCGCGAGCCACCCGGCCGCGATGTAGGCGCCCTCCTTGCGTATCCGCTTCTCGATCGGGCCGGCTTTCACCGAATCGGGAAAAGGCGGGCATTCGACGGCCGCGTCCCCCGGCACGCCGCCGAGGATACCCTTCAACAGCTCGCATCCACGCGCGGGCGTCTCCGGCGAAACGAGCGTCGCTATGATATTGCCGCCGGCGAAGAGACGCGTCCTCAGAGCCTGAAGCTCCTCGATCGAGACCCGCATTATCGCTCCCGGCGCGGGAAAGAGCGGCGCCGCGTATGGATGGCTCCCGAGAAGCGCGCCCATCATCGTGCTCCGCAGCGTGTAGTACGGCGATGCCGACCGCATCCCGACCTCGCGCGCGAGCGATTGCCTCACCTCGTCGAGATCCTGGGTCGTAACGGCCGAGGAGAGAAGATGGCTCATGAGGAGCGTGGCGGCCTCCCCCATCGATCGGGCCGGGGCTTCGAGACGGATAAAGGCGAATGCGGGGCTCAGGAGATAATCGTCCTGGGGCACATAGGGATTGTCGCCGAACTGCACGCGCGCCCCGAGCGCCTCGAGCCGCTGCGAGAGGGCGCGACCGGCGGCGGACGATTCGAGGAGCGTGACGACCATCTCGGGAAGGCCGAGGGGGGCGGCGCCTTCGCTGCAGGCCCTCCCCTTGATCAGAATATGGAGCGCCGCGACGGGAGAGAGCGGCCTCGAAATCGCCCCGACGGTGCAGCCGCCGGCGAGCACCTCGATCGCCGGCGGCTCGCTCTGCTGCGGCGGCGCTCCGGGCATAGGCTCTTTTTGGATCAGACACGCATTGAACCGGAGCGGGCGGAACGCCTGCTTGATAACACGCGCGCAATCCCGTTCGGTCACCCGCGCCGCGGCGTCGCATTGCGCGAGATAGCGTTCGCCATGGAGCGCGATCGCTTCGCCGCGCGACATCACATAGAAATGATACATCTCCCGGTCGAACATTTCCGTCGAGAGAAAGGACACGCGCGCCTTTTCGAGATCTTCCTTCGCCGGCTTCCAGCCGGCGAGGCTCTCGAGAACCGCGGGGATCTTACGGTACGCGTCGCTTCCGCCTTCGGCCGCGCCGACGTGAACTCTCAGGGCGGAGAAGCCGCGATAGATCTCGATGCTGACCTCCGGGGCCGGAAGAGAGAGCGCTTCCAGCTTCGCGGCGAGCGGCGAGCCATCGCCGCCCAGAATGCCCGCGACGAGGAGCGCGGCGGGGAACGAGCGCTCAGACACGGAAGGAAACGGCACGAGAATGTCGATACCGCTTTCCAGGGCGACGTCGCAGCGCACCGCCGTCTCGCCGCTCCACTGCGGTACCACGCTCGTCTCGATCCGGGGACCGCCGGGATCTCCCGGGAAATAGTCGTCGATCAGTCCCTCGCTCCGCGCGCGATCGAAGTCTCCCGTGATCGTGATTCTCATATTCGAGGACATATAGTACTTCTTGTAGAAGACCCTCAGTGCGGCCTCGTTCATCGTCTCCACGGTCGCGGGGAACCCGATGACCGGTTCCGTGAGCCGACTTCCCCGGTAGATGACGCCATCGACGATCCGTTCCCGCACGGAGGCGGGATCGTCCGTCTCGCGACGGATCTCCTCGAGGATCACCTTGCGCTCTTTCTCGAGCTCCTGCGGAAGGAAAATCGAATGGAGCAGCATCTGGGAGAGGATCTCGATTCCCTTCTCGAGATGGACGGATGGTACGAGGAGAAAATAGACCGTGGTCTCCTTGCGCGTGAAGGCGTTCAGGAAACCGCCGACGTCGTCGACCCAGCCGCTGATTTCCTCCCGGGTGTACCGCTCCGAGCCGTCGAACACCATGTGCTCGATAAGGTGAGAGGCGCCTCTCGTTTCCGGCCCTTCGCAGACCGAGCCGCCCTGCACCGCCACCGTGATGCAAACGACGTCGCTCCCGGAGCGCTCATCAAAGATGATCTCGGGGCCGCCGGCGAGCTTCACGACGTTGGGCGAGCCGGCGTAACCGGCGCCCGCCGACAGGAGCATGAAGATCAACGCAGCCGCCGGGATCGGAACGACTCCCCGCCGGGGATCCAAGCGGATCCGCGGCTTCCGGCAGAGAACGCGCGCACGGTTTATCCGGCCGTTCATCGCAAGCCCCCTTGTCTTGAACGTTATTTCACGAGATCGATCGCCCTGCCGTATATGGCGTCCGCGGCCCCTGCGAGCGCTTCGGAGAGCGTCGGATGCGGGAACACCGATTCTGCGAATGCCTCCCCCGTGAGCCCCCGGTCGAGCGCGATGATCGCAGGGGCGAGGAGCTCGGTGGCGTGAGGACCGATGATATGGATGCCGAGGAGCTTCTTATCGTCGTCGCGCGCGACCCATTTTACGAAGCCGTCCTCCTCGCCGAGGCCCTTCGCCTTGCCGCTGGCGGCGAATGGGAACCTGCCCGTCGCGATCCGTATACCCTTCGCCCGCGCCTCATCCTCGGTCAAGCCGGCATGGGAGATTTCGGGCAGGGTATAGATCGTCGAGGGGATCGTATCGTATCGCATCTCGCGCGAGGCGCCGAGCGCATTCTCGGCGGCGATGATCCCCTCGCGCGTCGCGACGTGCGCGAGCAAGAATCCCCCGATAACGTCCCCCGCAGCATACACACCGGGAACCGAGGTCTGCATCTTCCCGTTGACCTTGACGCCCGTGCGGTCGGCCTCGACGCCGATCCCTTCCACGTTCGCTCCGGCGAAATACGGACGCCGGCCGACGGAAACGAGCACGGCTTCCGAAACGACCTCGACGCCGCCGTCGAGGCTCGCCGTTACGCCGGTATCCGTGATCCGAGCCGCCGTCACCTTCGCGCCGAGATGGAGCTCGATGCCCTTCTTGCGGAACAGCATCTGGAGCGTCTTCGAGACCTGCGCGTCCTCGGTCGCGATGAGCCCGGGAAGCATCTCGACAATCGTGACCTTCGCGCCGAAGGCGTTGAAGATCGAGGCGAACTCGCAGCCGATAACGCCCCCGCCGACGATGAGGAGGCTCGTGGGGATGCGGGCACGATCGAGGATATCCCTGCTGCTCAGGATGCGCTCACCGTCGAACGAAAGGAAGGGAAGCGTCACCTCGGAGGAGCCGGTTGCGACGATGATTCTCCTCGACGTGACGGCGCCGATGCCTTCGACCTCGACCGTCGTTGCGCTCGTGAGGCGTCCGGCGCCCCTGAGCACCTCGACGCGGCGGGCCTTCAAGAGCTTTTCGACCCCCGAGACGAGCTCCTTCACGACGCGCGATTTGTTCGCGAAGAGACTCGCGGGGTCGAGCTCGACGGGACCGCCCGCGATACCGCGGCCGCTTCCCTCCCGGACGCGCTCGAGCAGGTGCGCGGCGCCCTGCAGCGCTTTGGTCGGGATACAGCCCCAGTTGAGGCACGTGCCGCCGAGCGATTCCTTCTCGACAAGACAGACCTTCGCCCCGAGCTGGGCGGCGCGAATCGCCGCGGGATACCCCGCGGGTCCGCCTCCGAGAACGAGGACATCACACTCGCGCGCCACTTCGATCCTCCACCGTTAGAAAAACCGTTCCGCCTTGCCCTTGAGAAGCTTCGCCTGGGAGCGGTTGAGCCGCACCTCGGTCTTGTCGGCGTCCTCGAGGGTCATCATGAAGTTGCCGCCGGACCAGGGAACGACGTCGGCGATTGCGCGGATATTGACGAGATAATCACCCCCGAGACGGATAAAGATCGCGGGGTCGAGCTGGATCTCGATCTCGTCGAGATCCCGATAATTGGTCGGAAACTTCCCCTCGTCGGTATGCGCCGTCACGCGGTAGCCTTCGCGCCGCAGCATCGCGACCCGCTCGACGTCGACGACGGTGGGCTCTTCCCCTTTCCGCACGACGATGCGTGGAAGAAAACTCGTTTTGATGCGGATGCCTTCGGCGAGCTTCCGCAGGCGCCTCGCGAACTCCTCGCGCTGCGGCATCGCACGCCGGGCGCGCACGAGTGCTTCCCCGAGGCGTTCCCGGTCGATCGGCTTGAGGAGATAATCGAGCGCGTTCACCTCGAACGCCTTGATTGCGTACGTATCGTACGCCGTCGCGAAGATGATGAGCGGGATCTCCCCCGTTTCGACGAGCTCGTGAACGACCTGGAAACCGTTCATCTCGGGCATCTGGATATCGAGAAAAACGATGTCGGGCTTTTTCTCGCGCACGAGGGCAACCGCCTCGAGGCCTCCCGCCGCCTCCGCCACGATTTCGATGTCCTTCTCGCTCCCGAGGAGAAATCGCATCTCATCGCGCGCGAGCTTCTCGTCATCGACGATCAGTGCCTTGATTGACACGAACCAACCATCCTTGTGTCCGCGGGGATAAACAGGCGAACGACCGCGCCCCCGTGATCACGCGGCACGATCGCGAGGCGCCCCTCGCCGCACGAGTGGATATTGAGACGCTCGATGACGTTTCTGAGGCCGAGCCCCCGCTCCGTGAGCTCATCGATCCGGCAATCGGTGAAGGGCGGCCCGTCGTTCTCGATTTCGATCTCGATTCCCCTGCGGGCACCCTTTGCGCCGATGCGGAGCACGCCCCCGTCCACCCTCCGGGATATTCCGTGCTTGACTGCGTTCTCAACGAGCGGCTGGAGTATCATGATCGGAACCTGCGCGTCGAGCGCCCCCGGATCGACATCCTTGACCACGATGAGCCGTTCGTCGCCGAAACGCACCCGCTCGATCGACAGGTAATCGTCGATGAACGCGAGCTCTTCGCGCAGCGTGTGCGTTTCCGCGGAGGCCTCCAGCGACTTGCGAAATATCGAGGCGAGCTGCCGCGTCATCTCGCGCGCCTTCTCCGCGTCGGTCCGGATCAGGGCCGAGATGGAATTGAGCGTGTTGAAGAGAAAATGGGGATTGATCTGGCTCCTGAGCGTCGTGAGCCGCGCGTGGATGAGCTGCTTTTCTTCCTCCCGCAGCAGTATCTCGATGCGGGCGTTATTCGCGATCTTGAGCGCGATGCCGAGCGTGTACACGAGGACGACGAGATCGAGCGCGACGAGAAAATTGTCGGCGGGTACGTATCCGTAGAGGAGGCCCCGGTTCAGGAAACGGCGCAGGAGTCCGTACCGGGCGCCCGCGAATATGAGACAGACCGCGAAGGGGATGAAATTCCGGTCGAGGCGCCGGCGGGAGAGCCGTTCGAGAAAATTGTATACGAGGTACAACGGGTTGAGCGAGAAATTCCATATCTCGCCGCGCGCGCGCAGAACCGTAACGAGCGCGCCGCTCACGAACCCCGCCGCGGCATAGTAGGGAAGCGCTACTTTCTCCCCGAAGAGATAGCAGACCGCACCGATCGCGGCGCCGACGCCCGCTCCCACCCAAATGCCTCCGAGAAAGCCCGCCAGAAGCGCCCCCTCGAGGGATAGCTCCATGGCTCCCTGGTAAGTGAATTTCCGTACGACGACGCAGGCGATGAAGATCGCCGAGAGGAGTCCCGCCATGCGCAGCCGGTCCATCACCGACACGGAGCGCCGCAGGACAAAACTGGACACGAACCGGAACCCGAGCACGAGGCTCGCGATCCCGGCCATGACGATGACGTGCAGGAGGAGATTGATCAGGAGAAGCTGTTCCGATGTTAGGTTAACGGGCATCTCGTTCCCCTAGAACCGCCGGCCCCTGAGCTGCCTGATTATTCGATTGAGCTCGGCCTTCGAACGAAAACCGGCCTCCTCGGTGTAGATGCTCCCATCCCTCAGGATGAAGTAGGTCGTCGGGTTCCGCCGCACGCCGCCGAGCCGGGCAACGACTTCCTCGCCGTTATAGTACACGGGAAAGCGGACCGGGTTCTGTCGTACGAAGGTCTGCACCGCCGTCTTCCCATCTCTGTCCGTGAAAACACCGATAAGAGTGTAACGACGGGGCAGCATGTCCCGGAGTTCGTTGAGCACGGAGACCTGCCTCTGGCACTCCTTGTTCCATGCGGCGAGGACACTGAGAATGACGATGTTCCCGCGGAAGCTCGAAAAACGCACCGTGCTCCCGTCGAGCCCCTTGAGCTCGATGTCGGGCACCGAGGCATAGTTCGTGATGGTGACGTTCGGCGTGGTCTCGACGTTGCGCGCCGATGTTTGCTTCGCTTCTTCCTTCTTATTCGCGCAGCACGCGAGTACGAGCGCGAGCACGGCGGCGAAAACGAGCGCCGCGCGAGCCAACCGGACGGGATATCCCTGCATTGTGTGCCCTCCTTATTTCTTCCTGATGAGCGTTCCTGCGATCGTGTTCTTCTGAATCTCTTTCGTCCCCTCGTAGATCTCGCTGATCTTGGCGTCGCGGTAGTACCGCTCGACCTCGTACTCGAGGATATAGCCGTATCCGCCCAAGATCTGCACCGCCTCGTCGGTGACGAGGACGGCGGTGCGCCCCGCATACAGCTTCGCCATGGAGGTGAGCTTCGGATCGATTCTCCCCTGATCGAAGTTCCACGCCGCCTTGTACGTGAGGAGCCGTGCAGCCTCGATCCAGGTCGCCATGTCGGCGAGCTTGTGCTGCGTCGCCTGGAAATCGGCGAGGCGCTGGCCGAACTGCTGGCGCTGCTTGGAGTATTCGAGCGCGCGATCGAACGCGCCCTGCGCGATGCCGACGGCGGTAGAGGCGATCTCGGCGCGGCTTTCATCAAAAAACTCAAGCACCTGGTAGAAACCCTTGCCCTCCTGGCCGATGAGATTTTCGAGCGGCACCTTGACGCCGCTGAACGATACCTCGGCGGTCGAGGTCATCCGGATCCCCATCTTGTCCCCGACCTCCACCGCGTCGAGCCCGGGGGTTCCCTTCGGCACGAGGATGAGCGACTGCCCGCGGTAGCTCGGTTGCGCCGCGGGATCGCTCTGGCAGAGCACAATGTAGACATCGGCGATCGTGCCGTTCGTGATGAAGGTCTTCGTGCCGTTGATGAGCCAGCCGTCGTGCTCCTTGGCGGCGGAGGTGTCCATCGCGGTGATGTCGCTCCCGTGGTTGGGCTCGGTGAAACAGCCCGCCGTGATCATCCTGCCTGAGGCGACGGCCGGGAGATACGCCGCCTTCTGCTCCCCGGATCCGTGCCGCATGATGATCTCGGAGGCGAAGTCACTCAGGGCCAAGGCGGTCCCGAAGCCCGAATCTCTCCGGCAGAACTCCTCGGCGACGAGCGCGTTCTCGAAGACGCCGAGCCCCTGGCCGCCGTACTCCTCGGGGAAATGGATCCCGACGAAGCCGAGCTCGCATGCCTTCTTCCAGATCGAGCGCGGGAAGGTGTGCTCCCGGTCGTGCTGCATCGCGAGATCCTTGTCGAACTCCCCTTCGGCGAACTCCTGTGCCGCCTGCCTGATATCCTTCTGTTCCTTGGTCAGTTCGAAATCCATGGTCTCCTCCACGTCGCTACGAGCCGAGCTTTTCCTTGAGAGCATCGATGATCTTGAACATATCCTCGACGACGCCGTAATCGGCGGCACGGAAAATCGGCGCCTTCGGGTCCCGGTTGACCGCGATGAAGACCCCCGATCCCTTTATACCCGCCAAGTGCTGGAACGCGCCGCTGATTCCCATCGCGAGGTACACCTTCGGTTTCACGGTGCGTCCCGAGGTCCCGACCTGCCGCTCCTTCCCGAGCCATTTCTTGTCGACGACGGGGCGGGAGCATGAGAGCACGGCGCCCATTCTTTCGGCGAGCTCCTCGACCTTCCGTATGTTCTCGACGTCCTTGATCCCGCGCCCGATCGAGAGGAGGAAGGGCGCCTGGGAGATGTCGACGGCGCCGGAGGCCGCCTCGCGGTAACCGAGGAATTCCGTTCTGAACGGGGAGCCGAACGCGGGACAGGGGTAGTCGCGGATCGTCCCGGCGGTCTCCCCTTCCGCGGCGGGAGCGTAACTTCCCGCTCTCACCGTGATAAGATATCCGCCCGACGAGCCGAAAACGAGCCTCGAATTGATCTTCCCATTGTATATGCTCCGCACGACGACGAGGTTCAGGCAATCCATCTCGACCTTGACGCAGTCGGTCGCGCACGGGCGGCCGGTCTCCACGGAGAGTCTCGGATAGAGCTCCATGCCGAACGCCGACTGCGGACAGACGGTCACGAGCGGCGTCTCCTTTTCGAGAATGTCCTTGAGTACCGCCGCGTACGTCTCGTAGCGGAAGTTCTCAAGCGCTTCGCTGTCGACGACGATCGTCTCGGGGAGGTATTTCGCCAGCGTCGCGGCGATCGGCCGCACGCGGTGCCCGATGACGACGGCGACCGGCTCGAGACCGTATCTCTGCTCGAGTTCCCGCGCGAGGGTCACGAGCTCGAACGTCGCGTCCCGGATCGCTCCCTGCCGATGCTCGACGACGATGAATACCTTCGCCATCTACGCCACCCCCCCCCGCTCCTTGACGATGTCGAGAATCTTACGGGCGATCTCAGCGGGAGTGCCCTTGATCATCTCGGCTTCTTTCCCCGCGGGAGGTACGGCGAGAGCGAGCTCTCTCAGGAGATTCGCGTTCGCGCCGACCTCGCCGGCGGCGAGACCCACCGTGGCGAGATCGACAACCGGTATCTCTTTCGAGCGCACCTTTCGTATTCCCATGATCGAAACGTAACGAGGTTCGTTGATGCCGGTCTGGATCGTGAGTACCGCGGGCATCTCGAGTCTCAGCATCTCCTCGAGCCCGCCCTCGAGCTCCCTCGTCACCGCGACCTTCGTTCCCTCGACGGCGATCGAGGTGACGAGCGTCGCATGAGACCAGCCGAGATACCCGGCTAGCACCGGACCGACCATCGCGAAGCCGTCGTCCCCCGCCTGGGCGCCGGTGAACACGAGATCGTACGAACCCTTCGTGACGGCGCCGCGAAGCCCCCGCGCGATTCCGTACGGGTCGGAGCCCTTGAACGGCGCATCGTCGATCATGACTGCCTCGTCCGCTCCCATGGCCAGGCAGCGGCGCAGGACGTCCTCGCTGTCGGAGGCGCCGATCGTTGCAACGGTCACTCTGCCGCCGTGCGCTTCCTTGATCCGGATCGCCTCCTCGACGGCGTAGTTGTCCCACTCGTTGATACCGAAGGCGAGGTCATCCTCCTTGATGCCCTTTCCGTCGGGCCTCAGGACCACCTCCGCATCGGCGGTATCGGGAACCTTCTTCACGCACACGAGAATCTCCATCCGGAGACTCCTTTCTCAGCCCGCCCTTCTTCCAGGCAGACATTCGGCCACGAGCTCCGTGAGATCCTTCACGACGATCTTTCCCTCGAAGCCCGCCGTCTTGACCGCATCATCCAGGTTGCTGAAACAGAAGGGACACGCGGTGACGATCGTCTCCGCGCCGGTGCCGGCCGCTTCGCGCAGGCGCACCTCGGCGATCTTTTCCCCCTCCCCCGCCTCGACCCACATCCTGCCGCCGCCCCCGCCGCAGCAGAGGCTCCGCTCCCGCGAGCGTTTCATCTCGACGAGACGCACGCCGGGGATCGACCTCAAAACGCTGCGAGGCGCGTCGTAGACGCCGCCCCGCCTCCCGAGGAAGCATGGGTCGTGGTATGTGACCGTCCGCTCCCCGCGATTCTCGAGGGTGAGCGCCTTGGAGGAGAGGAGCCCTTCGAGCACCTGCGATACGTGGAAAACCTTCCGGGTCTTCATTGAAGACTCCATCCGCCCGTACTCGTTCGTAAAGGTATGGAAGCCGTGCGGACACGGCGTGACAATCTCCGTGATTCCGTATTTTTCGAACGCATCGATGCTCTGCCCGGCGAGCTCCGTGAAGAGCCCGTCCTCTCCGACCCCGCGGATAAACTCACTGCAACACACCTCGTCCTTGCCGAGAACGGCGAAGCCGTGACGCGCGGCCTTAAAAATCGCGACCGCCGAGCGCGGCACTTCCTGCAGCCTCGAGTCGTACGCGAAGGTGCAGCCGACGTAGAAGCAGCGCGTTTCTTTGGCGCCTTCCGAAAGCACGGGCACGCCGAGCCCCACCGCCCAGTCCATTCGCTTTCCCTTCGCGCCCTGCCACGGGTTCTTGAACTTGTGGACGGACTCGAGCATCTCCTGGATGTTGGCTGGAACGTCCTCGCCTCCCTCGATGCGCGCGGTGCGGATCTCGCGAATGACGTCCATCGGGCTGATCGCGGAGGGGCATTCGCGGGAGCAGTGGCTGCACGTCGTGCAGTACCAGACGGGATCCCCTTGCACGGCGCCGGCCTTCTTAAGCGCGGCGTCTTCGGCGCGCCGCGGCCTGAGGCCGAATCCATATTTCCGTCGCACGAAACGCCCCGTCTCGTCCATGACCTTCCGCGGGGAGAGCGGCTCGTTGGCGATGCTGCTCGGACAGACGACAGCGCACCGGTTGCACTGGGTGCACGCATCCAGCATGACAAGCTCGCGGAAGCTGAAGTCGCTCTTCAAGGCCTCGCGCTCCTCGAGCGTGAGAAACGAGTTGAAGCGCAAGCCCTCGAGCGTCACGTTGAAAGGCGCCGCGATGACGTGGATGAACTTGGAAAACGGGAAATAGCCGATGAAGAAAAGGCTCGAGATAGCGTGTACCCACCACCATATCCGGTGCGCTAAGAGCGCCCCGGGAACGCTCAGTCCGGAAACCGCCGCGATCCATTGCCCGACCGGAGACGGCTCGTTCCACGCAAGCGTCTGCGCCCGAAGCCTGAACCCCTCGACCATGAACCCCGTTACGGCGATGAAGAAGAGGAGTATCAGAACGACGTGATCGTGAATGACCGTCACCATTTTGTCGCGCTTGAAAACGTACCTGCGCACGTACGCGAGCACGACGCCCGCGAAGAGCGCGATCCCCGCCACATCGAGCACGAATGCATAGACAAGATAGAGATCGCCCCGAAGGTAAGAGATTATCCAGTGATCGATCGTCGAGAGGAGCGTTCCGAGGAAAAGAAGAATGAAGCCCCACATAATGCACAGGTGGGTAACGCCGCCGAGGGGATCCCCCTTGATTATCGACCCGTTGAGGAAAACGCGCTCGAGGACGAGCCGCCAATCGAAGCCGCCGTCCCGCTTGTCGAGCCAGCCCGAGCGCCAAAGCTTCCAGCGTCGGGAAAGGCCGAACAGGAAAACCGCCGTTGCCAGAGCCGCAACCGAATAGAAAATATAGTGATAGCCAATATTCCA
>Ga0315288_10008479_pt1 | contig 12967 bp, 11 predicted proteins | sample YL17G11_20_MG_FD_203454 | JGI IMG/M metagenome (GOLD analysis project Ga0315288, IMG submission 203454) | Sediment microbial communities from Yellowstone Lake, YNP, Wyoming, USA - YL17G11_20 | ecosystem: Environmental > Aquatic > Freshwater > Lake > Sediment | place: USA: Wyoming | collected...
TCGGCAAGTGCCAGTCCTTCGAGATCTCCCTCGGCGTCGATTTCACCAAGCGCTTCGGCTTCTCCATCAATAAGCCCATCGGCTTCAGTTAGTCCTTCGGCGAGCGCCTCACCCTCCTTAAGCCCATCGGCTTCCATCAGCCCTTCGGCGAGTGCAAGTCCGTCGAGATCTCCAAGCGCTTCCATCTCACCGTCTGCCAGTGCTTCGCCTTCCATAAGCCCTTCGGCTTCCATAAGCCCGTCGGCAAGTGCCAGTCCCTCAAGATCTCCAAGCGCTTCCATCTCACCGTCTGCCAGTGCTTCGCCTTCCATAAGCCCTTCGGCTTCCATCAGCCCTTCGGCGAGTGCAAGTCCGTCGAGATCTCCAAGCGCTTCCATCAGCCCTTCGGCATCGGCTTCGCCTTCCATTTCGCCTTCGGCCTCGATCAGCCCATCGGCATCAGCTTCGCCTTCCATAAGCCCTTCTGTATCCAGGTCTCCGTCTTTATCAGTCAGTCCTTCCATATCACCATCTGCATCCCTATCCCCGTCTGCTAGCGCAAGCCCGAGTATTTCGCCAAGTGCATCGGTAAGCCCATCGGCTTCTGCAAGTCCGTCAATCTCTCCTTCGGCGTCAATCAGTCCTTCAATAGCTGTCGGTAGCGCATCTATTTCCCCAAGTGCCAGTGTAAGCCCATCTGCTTCGGTTTCACCCAGTATCAGTCCTTCGGCATCTATCTCACCGTCGGCATCGGCTTCTCCTTCCCCTAGCGCTTCGGAAAGTGCTTCCCCTTCGGCTACCCCAAGCCCCAGTGCAAGTGAATCTGCTTCTCCCAGTCCGTCACCGGTCACATCAGACAGCGGTTCACCCTCAGCCTCTCCGTCCCCATCGCCTGCCGGAAGCGGTCCTTCCGCATCCCCTTCGGCATCAATCGCAATATCGGCTTCTCCTTCCGCCAGTCCTTCTGCAGTTGCGGTATTATTGCCGCCTCCTGCTCCTTCAAGATCCGCAAATTTCCACTTAATTAGTGAGCTTCGTTTTATGGAAGGTTTATTCACAAAAGTATCCAAAACCAGAATCCCTACATGGAATACTCCCGGCAGACCGAAAAAACCGAGGAGGGGAGCCTTTGGGTTTAATTCTCAAACAAGTAGTTTGGAATACTGGAACGGGTTAGTCTGGTTGCTTCTTCGAATGAATATATTAAATGAACACCATTGACGCTAACTACGGTATGCACTATCATGGCTACGAGGTGGTTTGATGCCTAAAAATTCCCCACTATTTATTGATGTCGGACAAGGCTTGTCACTCCCGGTTGGGCAGCCTACAATTTCATGCTGGGAAACTCCCGGCAGGCCAAAAAAACCAACGAAAGGAACTTTCGGATTTAATACTCAAACAAGTAGCTTGGAATTTTGGAACGGGTCAGTCTGGTTAACGGCGCAATTGAGAATTAAGTAACGTTGATATTGTTGATAATGAGAATCGTTCTTGCCGACTAAACTCCATTCATACTTGAAAGGATTCCAGCCTAAATTTGGATATTACCCACCGCAACAAACGTCTGATGTAGTAATTATCTTTTTGTTATATTACGTTCTATATTCATAAAGTATTTGTTGCTCCCAAGAAAAATTATGAGCAATGAAAAAGCCAGTGTCCCAAAAAGGCTGATACTATTTTTATAAGAAAACATAAGAAAACAATAGTCGTCAATAACTAAATGCCACTTGCAAGGTCTCTCCTTTCAAGTCTAGTATTAATTATGCCTGCCCAAAATATTCTCGGTACTAATCCGGATAGCCTATATTGCCACGTCTATAATCGTGGAGTCGAAAATAATGCCATCTTCAATGATGAGCAAGATTATAAAATTTTCCTTGACTATTTAAAGGAATATCTCTCAGCACCCGCCGATCCGGAATCCTCAAAAAAGGTTTTTAGTATACGGGGGCGCGTCTTTCGGGGAACCCCCCATCAACCAAAAAATTACTTCAATAAGATCGAACTTGTAGCCTACAGCTTAACGCCAAAACACTTTCATTTACTTGTGAATCTAAAACACAAAGACTCACTTCAAGGTTTTATCAGGTCTTTATGCACCAGATATTCAATGTATTTTAATAAAAAGCATCATCGCACCGGTTCCCTGTTCCAAGGTCCATACAAATCGATTCTGATCAGAGACGAAGCCTGCGTCTTGCACCTAACCCGTCATCTGCACACCCACGGCTATTCATCATATCCGGAATATCTGGGAACAAGAACTACACCCTGGGTTAAGCCAACTGCAGTTCTGTCTTATTTCGCCAATACAAAAGCCGATACTTTCAAGGGAGTGAGGTTCTACAAAGATTTTGTGGAAAACTACCAGCCCGGTCAAAAGGAAATAGAGCTCCTTGAAAAAATCTCGCTCGAGAGCGTGGCCAAGCAATTTGTAAATAGAGAACATACAAGCAAAAATCCGCATTTGGAACCCCCGATAAAAGCGTCCGAACTATTTGCGGCAAGCGGAATATTCATACTGCTTCTTTTCCTCGGAGTAAGAAACATTATGGGTTCCACGGTTGAAACTATAAACACGCCTTCCCCCACTCCTGCGGTTCTTTCCGAAACAAAAGAAGTAAAAGTGCCAAAAACAATGTTGATAGTTAAAATAACCGACGGAGCAGCAAGCGTTAACATCCGCCAAGAACCTACGGTGCGTTCAAATAAGATCGGCGAAGCCATAGAAGGCGACACTTTCGAATTCGTTTCAATTAATTCAGGGTGGTACGAAATAAAATTAGCCGATGGGTCAACCGGATTTATATCGGCAAGGTATATAGAAGTTATGCCGGAAGAATAAAAGTATGCGTAAAATCCTTACATACTTAAGTTTTACAATAGCCTGCTTAGTAGTGGTTCTTGCCTTTGTAACTTCCACCAACTACATCCAGCTGGCTGTCGCCATTGTTATTTATCCCCTGCTTGTTTATTTTGCCCTTAAAATTTTTCCGCGGAGAGCCTGGCAGACATATCCCATGGAACAGACAGCAACGATCCAGCCTGAAAGTATGAATTTATCGGAAAATGAAGGTGGAAGCATTATCGATATCGATAAACGGGCGTTCCTAAAGCTGGTCGGTATTTCCGGGCTTTCACTTCTTCTTTATTGGGTTTTCTTTAAAAGAGCGGGAACCCCACTCCTCGGAGGTATGTCAGAACCCGGAACGGTTTCTCTTGAGGATACCGCGGGGCATAAAATCGACCCTGCGGAAAAGCAACCCACCGACGGATATAAAATTACCGAAATTGATGATTCCATCATCGCCCATTACGGATTCACCCACAAAGATAATTCCTGGTTTATTATGAGACTAGATACGGATACGGGTTCTTTCCGCTATGCGCGGGGGAGTTCCAACTTTACCGGGGGTTGGGCCGACCGTGAACATCTTAAATATGACTACTACGTTAATGTCTTTTAGGTATCGATCAGAAAGTTAGGTTCTGGGGAAAAACGGTTGACTTAATTAAACATTTCCAGTAAGAATCTGGTTTGTGGAATTCCCAAAATCTGTAATAAACTAAGGCTACAAGGATATTCATACTTCAATGCGATGCAAAGCTTCGCTAAAACTGCTTAAATAATTTGGTATAATCCTTTCGTATAAGGCGGCCTCGTATGATAAATAAGGGATGGCGGGAGCGTAAACTCGAGATAGAAAAGCATTGTGGCGACTGGTATTCTTACGATATTGTTCCAAAAGGGAAAAATTTTTATCTCACTGATAGTCGAAAACACAAGGCCGAAACCTCTGTTCATTTTTTCGAGAAAATTGTCAATTTCGCTGAGGATTTTCTAAAAACCCCTCTTTCAAAAGCCAAGGTTCTGGATTTGGGTTGTGCGGAGGGAGTTGCTTCTTTTGCTTTTTCCGGAAATTCAAAGAATGTTCTCGGAATCGATGGCAGGTGCGAAAATATTGTCAAGGCCCTCTTTACTAAAGAACTTTTGGGATTAAAAAATATCGATTTTCTGGAACAAGACTTGCGAATTTTAAACTTCCCCAGTAAATCTTTCGATTTAGTTCTCGCCCTAGGAATCCTCTATCACTTTGATGCACCGGATTTGTTTCACTTTATTGAAAATCTCTATAGGTGGACAAAAGAAATCACTATTATCGACACGCAAATTTCGTTTCTTCCTATAGTTAAACAAACTTTGAAAGGAAAAGCTTATTTTGGTATTTATTATGACGAACTCGAGCCAACTAAAAGCCCCCAGTCTTCAATTGGCAATAAAAAAAGTTTCTGGTTGACTAAGAGTTCACTCTTTAATATTCTAAAACGCGTTGGATATTCGGAAATTTACGAATGTAAGCTTCCAAAAATTGACAATATGCGCCAAGCGGATGACCGGCTGACCTTAATTGCAACTAAAACGCCTCACCATACGTCTTCTTTATTTCGTCCAAAAAACGTTAATAAACTTGAAGCTTTCGGGGAGTATGACCCCCAGATCGCCGCACTTCAATATACAAACGGTATGGCTTTACAGGAAATACAACAGGAGAAAAGTCGAGAAAAGAATTGATCAAGAATTTTTAGGAGTCTGGTGGTATTCGGAAATAGTATTCATTCCGAAGCGCATCGTGACCTGAACATCAATCTTTTGAATTGTGTATTAATTTTTGTTCAAGTATTTTAGCACTCCGTTCCCAACTTAATTTTTTTGCAGTTTTCAGCCCATTTTGTACTATGCGCTTTCTGAGTTTACTATCAGAAAGTACTCGTTTTATTCCTGCGGCAAGTGCTTCTGGGTTCCTCGGGGGTACCATAACGGCGTTCTTGCCATTAATTGCATACTCCCGGACTCCTCCGGAGTCTGCGGTTACCAGTGGGGTTCCGCAAGCCATTGCCTCAAGCCCGGAGAGTCCAAAACCTTCAGTCCACGATGGCAAGACAAAAACATCGGCCGAAGAATAAATTCCAACTAAGGATTTTTGATCGGGGCGCATAAAGACGGCTGTATCAAGGCCATCGAGGGCCACTCTTGGAGGATCAAGGCAGACAAGTGCCAGCTTAAGATTTGGAATTTCTTTAGAAAGCAGGCGGATTGCCCCAATTCCTTCAGCTGTTCCTTCCCAAGGCACAAGATCATCACAAACCATAAAGACCACCGGTCCGGTGTGAGTAAAGAGTGGTTTTGTTTTTCTAAAAAAACTGGTATCTACACCGGCAGGTACTGAAACAGATGGCCTTTTATATACACTTTTAAGTCTTTCTACAAGCCAACCTGATAAAGCAAACATCTCAACCTTTTGGGCAAGGGCTAATTTAAATTCCGACTCTTTAATAAAACTTTGACCCATAAGGTCTAAATAAACATCTTCTTCGGCCATCGTATACCAAATGCGGCGGGTCATAAGACTTTGAGTTGGCAAAACAAACATAAAAGAGGTCAAAATCAATACATCAGGAAGATTATTATTTTCCAGCTGAAGGGGATCTTTTTTAAGGACTGTTACCTTATTATGAAGACGAAATGGCAGTGACAGAGTGTCTCTGAGCGTCCAGATTTCCACCTTATGCCCCTTTTCCGCCAAGCAATTTGCCTGCTCGAAAATTATCCTTACTCCGCCTACAGGCTGATTAACCTCCACTATATAATAAGCGATCCTCATTGTCAGTATTCTACTATACAATACAACATTTAGGTCTCTTGGCCCTCCAAAACTCCTGATTAGGCATCATATGATATATGTGGTTGAAAATTAATCCCATTTAATTATAGAATAAGTTTCAGAGAATATGTCTGTAGACGCTCACGCAAATTTTGCATATTCAACGGCGGCGAATACTCTAAATTGACAGATGGTGATAGACTAGAGTAGTAAACAAAGTTTATTTTGACGAAACTTATTAAGCACATATCTCTTCTAACACTCATTTTTTTGTATTCCCTTTTTGTTCCAAAAACTGCCTTCGCCTCACAAATGATAGACCTAGGAGGTCAAAATACCACTGCTTGGGATATTAATAACGTTGGGCAGATTGTGGGAACAAGTTCTATGAGCGACCCAAACGGACCACAACACGCGTTTCTCTGGGAGAATGATGTGATGACCGATTTGGGAACACTGGGGGGAAATCACAGTTATGGTCTCGGAATCAACGATGTTGGTAAAATTGTAGGCAACAGCCAAACAGCCGGGGGACTTTACCATGCATTCCTTTGGCAAGATGGTGTGATGACTGATTTGGGAACACTGGGGGGAGCCTTCAGTGCTGCATATGCCATCAACAACAGTGATCAAATCGTTGGCACTAGTACAAACTCATTCGGGCAACCTAGGGCTTTTCTTTGGCAAAATGGTGTAATGACAGATTTGGGTGCGCTTGATGGTAATATTGACTCAACCGCAGAGAATATAAACAATGCAGGACAGGTTGTAGGTATAAGTGGTAATCCAAACCCCGATAGGGCCTTTCTTTGGCAAAATGGCATGATGACAAATCTTGGAGTATTACCAAACTATACTGGTAGTCATGCAGCATCTATAAACAGTCAAGGATCGATAGTTGGATACAGTTTTGGATATCCTGCTGGGAGGGCAGTTCTTTGGGAAAATGGAGTTATAAAAAACTTGGGAGCATTTATGCCATACTTGCAAAGTGAGGCTACTTCAATAAATGACGGTAACCAAGTAGTTGGTTGGAGTGATCTCTCTTCTTCAGGGCAAATCAGACACGCTTTTATCTGGGAAAATAATCATATGTATGATTTGGGAGTTCCGAATAACACAAGTTATATTATAGCCAGTAACATAAACAATAATGGGCAGGTTGTGGGATATTGGAACTCATCGGTGAATGGACTATACCATGCATTCTTGATTACCCCGCAGGTAAGTACGGATATAAAAGCAAACGGCTCGGATGGGCCAATTACTGTACCTTACAACTCACAAGCAGAAATAAGTATCACCTGGAGTTCTGAATACACACATTCCTGCCAGATTTCGCCCCTAGGCCGCAATGAGTTAAGCGGACATCAACCGTTATTTGGCCTAACCGCTTCAGAAACCTACACAATAGAATGTGTTGGCTTGGGTGGCACGGCGAGTGACAGTGTTACCGTCAACGTTCTTCCACCACAAATCACTTCACTGAATCCAGCTCAAGTTTGGGTTGGGCTTAAGAATAGTGATGATGTTGGTGTAAAGTTTGACCTAAGGGCTGAAGCATATAAGGATAACACCCTTGTTTCCTCCGGAGAGTTGAATAGCTTCCCGGGTGGAAGCAGTGGATTTAACAACGCCCATTTGGCAACAATTCCTTTTGATTCATTTTCACCCCCGAATTTTCCACCAGGCTCACAGCTAAAACTAGTAATTTATGTCAGAAATGCATGTACTAGTTCAGGACACAACTCGGGTACAGCTAGGCTTTGGTATAACGACTCAGCTGCCAATAGCCAATTCGGATCAACAGTTGGCGGCACCACAAATACTGATTACCTTCTTTATGGTTTTGTTTTGGGTACTTCGGCTGGATCTGGACCAAAGAAAACTGTTGATGTAGCTGCAGGAACAAGATGCAGCGCATTCAAATCTTTTGGAACGTGGACAATTGCTCCTTAAAGCATTAGTTTCCCCATTTGAAAAATTCAAACAAACTAATATAATCATTTTAGAAAATCATGGCTTTTGACGACCACGCTAATTTTGCTTACTCAACTTTAACCAATTCACCCGGCACTGGTGGAACTACCTTTAGTGTCCAAGGCGGCGATGGAGCAAAATTTCCCACTGCTCCTTTCAATTGCACCGTTTGGCCGTCTGGTGTCCAACCCACAAGCGCCAATGCTGAAATCGTCCGGGTAACGACCAAGTCTACTGATGACTTTACTGTCAGCACTTCTCCCTCCCGTAATCAAGAAGGTTCAACCAACCAAAACGTGGCATCCGACTGGCAAATTGCCGCCACCATTACCGATAAAACGGTCACCGATATTGAAGGCGCTACGGGCAACGCTGTCACTCTTTTAACCTATCAAAACCGTCAATTGGGGGCATCAACCCAAAGCGTGGCAGGTCAAAACACCGTCTGGCTGGTACCTTTTCGTGTCGCTGGTGGTAACGTTTCCGCCAGTTCGTTTATTATCATGCAATCCTTTACCGGAACTGTCTCCAGTGCAACCACCGGCACCTGGGCGCAAACTATCAGATGGGCTCTTTATAGTAACAACACCTCCAATTCCACCAGTTTTGGTACTTTTACCACCGGTAGCATTACCGGGCAACTATGGTTAAACAGCAGTACCAGTGCTTCATTGGCTTTTAACGGCTATGCTACCAACAGTGGCGGAACCGGTTTTGTCAGCAGCTACCTCTGGGGGGTTAGAATACATACCGCGCCGATTAATTCACTTTTGGCTCCGGGGCTTTATGCCTATGGGTTTGCGTTAAGCACATCCTCAGCCGGCTGGGCAAACGTTGTCAGAACGTTCGGTGTGGTTATGGACAACCCCATGAATGCGGGTATGAATACGGTCGGGGCAGTGACCGCATCTTCAATCGGCTTTCAGGATGCAGGTGTCTACTCCGCAGCCTCCGCTAACGTACCGGCAGGATTCGGGTATAGCGAAATAAGGGTATCTAATAATGTCGTCCCTTATTTCAAGATGGGGGCTATATAAATCATGGCTTTTGACGACCACGCTAATTTTGCTTACTCAACTTTAACCAATTCACCCGGCACTGGTGGAACTACCTTTAGTGTCCAAGGCGGCGATGGAGCAAAATTTCCCACTGCTCCTTTCAATTGCACCGTTTGGCCGTCTGGTGTCCAACCCACAAGCGCCAATGCTGAAATCGTCCGGGTAACGACCAAGTCTACTGATGACTTTACTGTCAGCACTTCTCCCTCCCGTAATCAAGAAGGTTCAACCAACCAAAACGTGGCATCCGACTGGCAAATTGCCGCCACCATTACCGATAAAACGGTCACCGACCTTGAGGCACCTCTCAGTGTAACACTTTTAACATATCAAAACCGCCAATTTGGTGCATCATCCGTCTATTCTACTTCGTATTACCAAAACAGCGTCTGGTTGACACCTTTCCGTATTCCCGCCGGCAACTACGTTTCCGCCAGCAGCTTTATTATTGTGCAGATGTTCTCGGGTACTGTTTCCTCCAATACCTCGGGTACTTTTGGAGAAACCATCAGGTGGGCTCTTTATAGTAACAACACTTCCAATTCCACCAGTTTTAATACCTTTACTTCCAACAGTATTACCGGACAGGCAATGTTAAGCGGTACTGCCAGTGTTTCGTACAACTTTAACGGTGCTCAATCCCAAGGTGCTAACAGTACAATCCTCTCGACCAATTTTATGGGCTATCGACTTATACCCGTAAATATTAATACAACTCTTTCACCGGGACTTTATGCCTATGGGTTCGCGTTAAGTACCTCAGGTGGCGGCTGGGCCTCATTTGTCAGAACTGGCGGTGTGGTTATGGATAACCCCGCTGCGGTCGGAATGGGAACGGTCGGAGAGGCAACCGCTACTTCAATCGGCTATCCCGATAGCGGTATCTACTCCTTAACCTCAGCCAACGTTCCGACAGCCTTCGGGTTCAGCGAAATTAGACAAATGAGTAATGTTTGCCCTTTTATTAAATTCGGGGCAATTTAATCTTTGCCCCCAGATAAAATTTTGATATAATCTCCGTTCAGCATGCTAAAACCGCAAATTATCATTGAAGATTTTGAAGGTAGACATAATAAGGATCTTGATGCTGCCATCGGTAAACTTGAGATTTCAAAGTCTTATCGTGACCTCTCTACGATTTGCATTGTTCCAACCAGAGGGGTTATTCCTGCCAAAGTCGTCCAATCTTGGTGGGGCCTGATGACTCCAATGAACCAAAAATTTATCCGCATGTTTATGATTGGCATGGAGGTCGGCGCTGCCTATACCGCGGCGGTGGAACAAATTTTGGCGAACCCGGTTCTTAAAAGCTGGAAATACCTTTTAACAATGGAGGAGGATAATATGCCTCCGCCCGATGGACTTTTAAAGCTTTATGAAAGTATGGATAAATTTGATGTTGTTGGAGGGCTTTACTGGACCAAAGGGGAAATGGGCCAACCTATGATTTATGGTCATCCTAAATCCGTTCCCCTAGATTTCATTCCTCAAAAACCAATTCCCGAAACAGTTCAAGAGTGTAACGGTCTGGGAATGGGCTTTAATTTATTTAAAATGGATATTTTTAAAGATCCGAGAGTACCGCGGCCGTATTTCAGAACAGTGCAAGATTATGCGCCCGGACGCGGTGGCAAGGCCTATACCCAAGATCTTTATTTTTTCGAAAATATTCACAAACTGGCTTATAAAGTAGCCTGTGATACCCGGATTAAGGTAGGTCATTATGATTTGGATAACGATATAGTTTGGTGAGTCATTACGTGATAAGATACTCGTATGCCCAAGAGAATAAATGACGGACTTACGAAATATCAAAGATATAGATTAAAAGATTTAGAAGGCTATAGAAAAAGGAAAAGGGAATACGCCAGAACGCCTGAAGAGAGGAAAAAGCGAACAGAGTACATGCGGGTCTGGAAAAGCAAAAATAGAGAAAGAGCCAATGAGCTTGCTAGACAGTCTCATGCCAGAAATAAATGGAAGCATGTTGAGAGGGCAAGAAATTATCATTTAAGGAGATCGTATGGAATTACACAACACGATTTTGAAAATCTACTCAAAGAGCAAAACGGCGTTTGTAAAATATGTAAAGTATTTACAAAACGAAGATTACACGTTGACCACGATCATAAAAACGGAAGGGTTCGCGGATTATTATGCACGTCTTGCAATAACAAGATTGGATGGTACGAGAAACACAGCAAAGATGTTATTAAATATCTCAAATTGTATAAATCTATAACATGATAGTATAATTCCCAATATGGCAAAGAAAACAAAAAAAATTACGAAACCAGTAAAAATAAAAAAGTCCGAAGGTTCTGAGCATGTCGAAGGAAAAAAGAAATTAAAATTTCCCTCCCCTTTTCGACTCGATCTGGCTTGCGGAACCAGAAAGGACGAAGGTTATTTTGGCATCGATATCATCAAAACTCCACAGGTTGATATGGTTTGGGATTTGGAAAAATATCCTTGGCCGATTCCGGACAACTGCGTCGATGAAGCGATTTGCTTCCATTACCTCGAACACGTCAAAGATATCATGAAGTTTATGAATGAGGTCTACCGAATTTTAAAAACGGGTTCAAAAATTACTATTATTGCCCCCTACTACAATTCCATGCGTGCATGGCAGGATCCGACCCATATCCGTGTTATTTCCGAAAATACATTTCTTTACTACAATAAACAATGGCGAGTAGACAACCATGTCGACCACTATCCCATAAAAGCCGATTTTGATTTTTCTTTTGGCTATCTTTTCACTGCCGACTGGGCCAATCGGGCTGAAGAAGCCCGTGCCTTTGCCCTAAGACATTACACCAACGTTGCCGACGATATTCAGGTAGTTCTTACAAAGAAAGAGAGCGTATAGAAAATAGCGTATAGGGTATAGTTGGGAACTAAACGCTAAACCCTAAACGCTATACGCTCCCCTTATAAACCATCACATAAAGCATCTTTATTACTTCTGTTAGAATTGTATTAATCTGACCAAATTCGGCTTGGGTAATCAGATTAAGCTCTCTGGAAATTATTAGCTGCGTCTCCACTTCTAGCGCCGACCCATAAGCTATCGCATAAAACTGAAGATATTCTTTATGCGACCTTCGACCGTAACCTTCAGCAATATTTGACGGTATTGAAACTGAGGCGCGTCTTATCTGGTCCACTAATGCAAACAACTCGGATTTTGGAAAACGTTTAGTAACATTGTAGATCTCTTTTACAAGTTTTATTGATTTTTGCCAAACTATTAATTCTTTGTATGACTGTATTTTTGTCATAACTAAACGCTATTCCTAAACGCTATACCCTGTCAAATACCCCTTGCATAGTTAGCAAGAAAAACTACATAATGGCTTAAGTTTTTTTCGACATACAAGTCGATATTTACGATCATACAAGATCGAATATTATGGAATACAATCCTGTCTTTCTCTGTCTTCGTTGTGTAAATTTCTCCTTATTTTTTGTGATTAATTTTTCCAACTAATTTATGGGTACAGGATATTTCGGGCAACTTTATTTTGGACAATATTATCCGACTTACGTCGTGCCAAGCGCCAGTATTAGCCCTTCGGCTTCCATCAGCCCATCGGCATCGGCTTCACCATCGAGATCTCCTTCGGCGTCGATTTCACCTTCGGCCTCTGCTAGCCCATCAATTTCTCCTTCGGCATCGGCTTCACCATCGAGATCTCCTTCGGCGTCGATTTCCCCGTCTGCCAGTGCTTCGCCTTCCATCAGTCCTTCGGCTTCCATCAGCCCGTCGGCGAGCGCCAGTCCGTCGAGATCTCCAAGCGCTTCCATCAGCCCGTCGGCATCGGCTTCGCCTTCCGTCAGCCCGTCGGCATCCATTAGTCCTTCGGCAAGTGCTAGCCCGTCTATTTCCCCAAGTGCCAGCATCAGCCCGTCGGCATCGGCTTCACCATCAATATCTCCTTCAGCATCAGCCAGTCCGAGTATTTCACCTTCAGCCTCAATTTCACCCAGCGCTTCCGCTTCTCCATCGATCAGCCCGTCGGCATCAATTAGCCCATCGGCGAGTGCCAGCCCAAGTATTTCTCCCTCCGCTTCCATTAGTCCATCAGCCAGCGCTTCGCCCTCCATCAGCCCAAGCGCCTCGATTTCCCCAAGTGCATCGGCTTCGCCTTCCATAAGCCCTTCGGCATCGGCTTCACCATCAATATCTCCTTCAGCATCAGCCAGTCCGAGTATTTCACCTTCAGCCTCAATTTCACCCAGTGCTTCCGCTTCTCCATCGATCAGCCCGTCGGC
>Ga0315288_10008481_pt1 | contig 12967 bp, 13 predicted proteins | sample YL17G11_20_MG_FD_203454 | JGI IMG/M metagenome (GOLD analysis project Ga0315288, IMG submission 203454) | Sediment microbial communities from Yellowstone Lake, YNP, Wyoming, USA - YL17G11_20 | ecosystem: Environmental > Aquatic > Freshwater > Lake > Sediment | place: USA: Wyoming | collected...
CACCTGGCTGCTCCTCACCATGCCTCATCTCAACCATCTTTGTCAAGTGCTGCTCTAGCCCCACCCTCAGGGCGTCATCGCGTGCATCCTTCAACATGTATTCAGGGGGAGGCGAGACCGGGTCAACTATCCTTATTCCGTAGGCCAATCCGTAGCGCCAGGCACTCCCAGCCACGGACACGGTGGAAACGAAGATTCCCCTCAAATGGGAGCTTTTCGGGAATCTCGGAGACTGGGTGTAATCCATCAGCTTCGCGTTGAAATAGTAGAGGTAATCCTTCGCAGCCTCCCTGGTGTTCTTGCACTCGACGGCGAAGATGTCCTCCCCATTTCTGAGGCAGCCGTCAAACTGGTGCATGTTCCCCGATAACGTGGGTAACGTCAACGTCGTGCGGGGAGGGTTTGGGTCCAAGCCGACCTCCCGAGCGAAGTGATAGATCTGCTCAGAGGTCTCGTCCTCGAACCTATGCCCCTCAACGACCCGGTTACCCCCCTTATCCTCGGCCTTCCCTACGCAGAGTTCATAGAGCCTGCATAGAAGGGAGCCCACGGGGTCTTCATCCATAAACGATCAATCCGCAAACATCTATGTGAAATACAGTCTATAAGAGGATAATCTTTAGTACATTAATAGTCTATTTATCTCCATCTGAAACTCTGGAGGATTTTTAAGATGAGCTCAGGCCTATTTGAGAAATATGTTAAGGAGAAGCTGCCTCGAGAGGACGATAGGCAGCTATTCGAGGAGCTGAACAAGGTCTACAGTGAGGGTGGGAAGGAGGCCCTGGCCAAGCACCTCAAGGACCTGGTCTCGGAGCTGGAGGGCTAGCGATGCCCTATAGAATAACCGAAATCAAGGTAAATGGAATCAGGGGCTTCAACAAACCCGAGGAAGTCCACTTCGGCGAAGGGCTAACCCTACTCTATGGGAAGAATGGCTCGGGCAAGAGCAGCATACTCCAAGCAATAGAGTGGGGCATCACAGGCAGAATCCCCTACATGAAGGGGGGAGACTTCGCCAGAGAAGACGCCATCGTCAACATGTTCACTCGCTCCAAGAAGGGGACCGTTGAGGTACACCTCCAGGATGGCCAAGCTCCCATCTCCCTTCAGAGAACGAGGAAGATGGCGAAGACCAGCGGCGGCAAACCCTCCCTCGAACTCAAAATAGGCGACAAAACGGTGGAGGATGAAGAAGCCCATGAGGAACTCGAAAAGATCCTTGGAATAAGCCTAGATGCCTTCCAGCAGAGCAAGTACCTCCACCAGGAGACGCTTCGCGAAATACTGCAAGCGGGTCCCGAGGACAGGAGTAAGGCGATAGACAAGCTCCTCGGAACATTTGAGGTCCGGGAATTTGCGAAGACCATCGACATGGATAAACAGGTCAAGTCATCAGCAACGACGCTACAGGATACGATAAACAGCCTCAAGAAAGACAAGGTCCAGTTCCTCATCAATCTAAAAAGGAGCCTAGAGGAGACCCGTCAGAAGCTGTTAAGCCAGGGCACAAAGGAGGATGACCTCACCCTAGCCGCAACTATACAGAAACTCGAGCATTCGAGGCTTCTCGTTGAAAAACTCATAAAGACATACCAGGCAAAGCCCCTCGCCACATTAACGATCAAACCCGATGTAGAATCGCTGATAGACGCCCACAGGCTTCTACAATCCCAGAGTAACTCCCTCGACCGATCGAGATTAGAGGCAATTAACAGGATAAACCTCAGGAAAACCCGCCTGAGAACAGACTCAACCCGATACGGTGAGGTTCATAATCAGCTCAACACTTCAGCGGAGAAAGACCCCGATAAAATCCAATCCCAAATCAACACAATAGACGGGGAATTAGAGAAGGCTGGCTCAGAAATCAGAGCACTAGGGCAGAAGCTAGTCACGCTCCCCCATAAACGTGAGATCTACGAAACCGGTAAGGCGAGGCTCGGCTTAGAGCAGGAGAAACTAGACGGCGTAATCACCAAAAATGGGACAATTGAGGAAATACAATCGAAGATAGAGAAGGGTGAAACGGAACAAAAAACGATCCTCAGCGAACTCGGCAAGCTCGACGGACAGCAGCGCCTCATAAGCATGGCAATCAAGCATCTCAAAGAAACTGGGGCCAAGACCTGCCCCGTATGCTCCAGTGACGTTGATAATCAGAAACTCGTAGCCGAGCTCCAGACGAAGGTCAGCGACGAAATCACTAGCGCAATAAACAACCTAAATCAGTCCCAAGCCGGAATCAAAGCCCAAAAGAATGCGTTTGAGGACGCGATCGATGAACAGAAGCGTCTCGCCAAGAGCCTCAAAACTGTAGAAGACTCACTAAGAACCGCAAAGGTAGAACTAGCTAGGCTAGTCCCCGACTTCGAGGAGCAGGACCTCGACGCGGTCGCGAAGGGGTGGGATGTGGAGATCAGGACGGTCTCAGACCGCGAATCAGTCCTAAGAGGTGAGCAGGCTCAGCTAAAGGACCTGCTAAGACGATTAACCAAACTATTGGAGGAGATCACGAGTCTAGAGGCTGATCTGCAGAAGGAAACCTCATCGAGCCTCTCAGGATCAGTTCTCCTGAAAAAGGTAGACTCACTCATCCTGTCCCTCGACGATGAGATTAGTGGTCTAAGCGACTCATCGGAAGTAGACGCGCTCAGGAAGACCCTCTCGGAACTCCCCGACGTACTCACATATCTGAGGGACGAGGAGCGGATGACCGAGGCGGAGAAGCAGCTCCCGCAGGTTGAGGAGCAGATGAGGAAGCTTGAAGAACGAAAAAGCAGCCTCCAGGCCCTCGCAGCCTCGCTCCAGTCGATAAAACAGGTGGCCCAACAATACCAGAAGGAGGAGTCAACAAGGCAGCTGAAGCGCCTCGAGGATGAGATAAACAATTACTACTCCAAGATTCAGGGTCACCCGTACTTCACGCAGATCAAAATTGACATCGAAAAGGAGGACCCCCTCACATTCTCCTTCAGGGCCGCGAGTAGTCAAGATGACACGTATATCCCGACGCGCTTCAGCACGGCCCAGTTCAACTCCGCTGCACTAAGCATCTTCATGTCAAACTGTAAACAGCAGGCGGGGGAGTTACCCTTGATGATCTTCGACGACCCCACACAGAACATGGACACATCGCACAAGGAATCCTTCGCCAAGCTCGTCTCAACCCTGACTCCAGGCTTCCAGATCATCATAGCCACCGAGGATGACGAGGTTAGAGAACTCTTGGAGAAAAACTGCGAAGGCTTGAAGGCCTATGAGTTAGGTGAGTGGACGACGGAAGGGCCTCAGATCATGGCAAAATAGTATTTCCCCCACCATGAAACCAAGTAATCAAGCGGAAGAGGATGCTCTGAGGACAATCAACGAGCTACGCTTCATGTCAACAGCAATTAAAGCACTGAAGGAAGAAATCAGGCTAGCCGAGGAGTTGATCATCCAGATCGCTAAAGGCCATGAGGTCCAACTAGAGGACCTACAGAGGCTCGGTATCACCCAGGAATCATCTACGGCTCGGAGACTGAGGCTTGGAAGTATTCTCTCCTTAAGAAAAACAAAATTAGCCGAACTCCAAACATCGCATCGCAAGAACCGTGAGCTATTAGGGGACCTGCTCCGCTGTCCTGCATGCCAAGGCCGGGGGAAAATCACTACTGTGGTATATGATCGAGCTGAGGGGAGGATCACTCAGGTTACTAAGACGAGTGAGTGTGAGGTCTGCGGTGGCACAGGGAAAGCCAATCTAAGCGATTACACCCGAGACCTGATACAATCACTCCAAAAAAAAGAATAAACTGCCCTGTGGATTAACTTGTAGCGGTTGATACTTTACTCTACTCAAACCCATCCAACCAGCTAATCCCTCACACGTTCACCAGTATATTATAGAGAGCCACCCTACCCACCAGCTCCCTCGCAATGCTCTCAAAGCTCCTAGCGAGGCTAAGCTCCCCAAACAACCGCTTAAATACCGAGTACGTCGTCTCCACCGCCTCGGACTGCCGTTTGGGGGAGAAGAAAGGTTAAAGCGACGTGTCTCAGATTGGACTAGGTTAGGGACGAAACCATAGTACTCCCGAAAGATCGAGGCCCGACTCCTCGCGAGAAACTGGCCATGGGCGTGAGCCTCATTATGCAATATACGCGAAGAGATCCACAAGGGATTCAACTTCACTGGGCGCGAAAGGCCAAAGCCCCGCCTTAAGCATCCATTCCACGTTAGGTAGGTCATACGACACCGCGGGCATCGCGGCTTCCTCCTCCTTTGTGTAGGAAAACCTGTTGAATGGGAAGTGCATAGTATCCATGAAATTGCGGGTCTTTTTTATATTACCCGCTGCGCGCCCCCTATGGTAAATCTCTGAAAAGAGCCGATAGGAATTCAGGAACTGTATCCGTTTTTCCTCCTCCTGACGTGCGTTTTCCGTGGCTGCGAGCCTGACACCTTGTTCAACCTGCACCAAGCGGCGGCGATCAGCCATCATCTTTGCCTGGATACACCGCCGTCTCTCCCACTCCTCAGCCTGAGCACTGCGTTCAGCCTCCTCCTCGGCTGCAAGCCTTCTCCCCTGCTCGCGTCTCCGAGCCTCCTCCTCCTCGACGATGGCTAATAGATCCCTCTTAAAGGCCAGGAGGCGGTCAGTCACTTGAGTTTCACCTTCAGCTTGAACTGGTCCCGGGTTATCCGCCTCTCCGTATACGCTCTGTGTGATGACATCGCTTGACGGTATTCGGCAACCTGCTTCATGTACCCACCGACAGTCAGCCCCTTGAGGCGCAGCTCCCCCAAGAGGCTTTTCAGGCCTTCCCTCTCTTCAGCCGACGCCTGGGTCAAGGTGTCTTTAATGAGGGGGTCGCCCAGGAACACCAAGATCTCCTCGGCCCTCTGGCCCCGCTCCCTAACTTTCTCGAGGAACGAGGCTAAGTCCCCAATCGCCTCCGGGGCAAGGCTCATGACGCCAGCGTTCCACAGCCTTACGTGCAGGCTCAGAAGCATTGGGATCGTCCACTTCCCCTCCTTAGCCTTCTCCAGATAATTGAAGACCGCCTTGGTATCGTCCAGCGTGAGGCCCTTATTCTCCCTGAGAAACGCGTCTCTCTCGAGCAGCTCATCTACGATTGCGAGAGGGTCTTTACCTCCTTCCAAGTGCGCAATGCCAAGGATCCTTTTGACCTGCTCATCAGATAGGGCAACCATGGAGGACGTGTCGCCGTGGTCGTAGCCAGCGCCGAGGCGATGGTCGACGTCTTCTGAGGTCTTCTTCCTTTCCCTCAGGGCCTTCCTCGTGGCCGCGATCCTGGCCTCGGGCACCGGAACCCCCGCGAGTTTACACGCCTCGCCCACACCGCCCTCGAATGCTTCGTAGAATCCCCGCCTTGAAAGGCCTTTAACCTCTCTGCATAGGAGCTTCAAGGATGGAGGTTCACCGTTCTCGTCGTAATGCCTCTTTATGAAGTCGAGGGCGACCTGTTTACTCTCCATGGTTGCTTTAACTCTGGTTAGAAGTAAGGTGGAGCCATTTTTAAAGATTCTCGTACGGTATCAGGCGATTCCAATCAGTTACACACAGTTTCAAGCACGATACTCGCGGTTTCGGCTCATTCACACGCGATCCCGGTCCATTCGCAATCAGTCAAATACAATTTCAGGCCAGTCTCTTCCATTCTCACAATACCGGTGAACGTCACCCTCGCCCTGCAGGGGTAGTAGTTTGCGCCAGCATACTCCCGCGCATCCCTATAGGTGCAGGTATCTATAACACGCGTGCACGGAGATGTGTTTCAGTAAGGGTATGATTGGAACTTGAATCTCATCTATTTCGAATATCTCGAAGCGCGCGCGGGTTATTCGTGCATAACCTCCGGACATCTACGATGAATATTGAGAAGTTTGTTTTTCCACGATTTTCTTAATGTTGCTATAGCTATCATTTTTGCTTTCAACTAACCATTTAACATAATCCTCGTGATTTGTTTCTAAAAGTTTAAAAATTTTAGGTTGGTCCAGAGAGAAACTTGGTAAATATTTTAAAGGATACTTCTTTAAAACTAAAGATAAAATATGCATTAATTCTATGATTTTATTAAAGGCATTTTGATAAAATAATTCTCTAAATTCTTCTGGAAAATCCTGACTAAAGTTTATTGCATCTAAAAATATAACTGTATATTGCTGAAATAATCCTTTAAAAAAATCATCTATTAAACTATTATTTTCTAAAAGTTTTTTGTCTAAAAAATAATCGAGCACAGAAATCCAGATTAAGGTATTATTAATCAATTCATCCATTTTCTTTAAATTCATATCAAATTTTTTATGAGATTCTGTTAATTTATAGAAGATTTTTTGCCCTTTACGAGGGTTATTAGGCTCCTTCTCAACTAAACCGATTTCGACATAGTATCCTAAATAATCTACTAGGGTATCATGACTTACAATATTCTTTTTATTACAGATCCTTGCCAACTCATTGAACCAAATACCGTCGGGAAAATTCTCTAAGATTTTTAAAACATCTTTCTGCTTTTCGGTTAACTCGATTTTCAATTTTAAAACCTCTCATAAACCACTAAGGAAACTACTCAACTACTAAAGTCTAGTATACTATAAATATCTTTAGTGAAAAGTATAAAGTGTAAGAAAAATTGGCGAAGACGAGCTATTACTTGCCGCCGAGTCTGAAAGCGGCGGTTGACCTATATCGCGACGCTAAAGGGCTGGAGAAAACTAGCCAAGCGGCGCGAGCCCTCATCCGGATCGGCCTTATGGTACAGGCCGAATCAGAGAAAACAGAGGCTGCTGCTTAGGTTTGACCCTCCCCACCGTAGCCCCCCGAAAGAGATGGGCGAATTTGCCCTTATCAAGATTGCGAGAACTCGCGCATAAGTCACCCACGTTTGAGGAATTTGAGGCGCCGGTCGCCCCCAATAAGACAAACGAGCCCGATGAAATGTATCTTTCGCCACGACAGGTAGCCGATGTCCGACGGCTACTCGCTGAGATCAGGCAACTACTCAAGGATGACGCCACATGCCGCAGGACGACGCAGTTCTGAACATTCTCATCTCGGGACGACGCCCCAAAGATATCGAGGACTGCCAGAAGCGGATAAAGGTCAGCTACGGCCTACGGTGCAGCCTCAGCAGGCTCATACCATCAAACAAGAAGCCCGGACAATACATCGCCTACGCAGACATCTTCGAACCAGACGGCAGCTACGTGGAGGCACAGCGATACTGAGGAGATGTCCTTGAATGTAGATATACACCAAAATGATGTCGTACTCGATAGCAAATTTAAGCCTGCGTTGTTCGTGGAGCACCTGCTTTCAGGCGGGAATAAGAGCTACTTCAAGACACCCGTCGGCCCCAAGGGGGGCGATGTCATATGGATCTTTAATGAGGACCTGGGTATTTGGCAGGATAATGGTATTAGTTGGGTGGAAGTACAACTCGATAGGGTTCTAGGTCAGAAAAGTGCGTCCAGATACTTCCCACAGGTCACGAAGCTCATGCAGGTGCGGACATATATTGATCCCTCGGATTTCCGTGAAGATCCGGCGACTATAGTCCTCGAGAATGGAGAGTTTGACCTCGAGACACAGATCCTTGGTGACTATGTACCCGAGCACTACCATAAGTGTCGTCTGCCCGTAAAATATGATCCGAACGCCACTTGTCCCAGGAGTCTCAAGTTTTTCAGCGAAGTTCTTCCGGGGGAGCTGGACGCCGTCCAAGACATGTTCGGCTTCCTTCTTGATCCGACCTACGATATTCAGTTCTACGTCATATTTGTTGGCGAAGGCAACAACGGGAAGAGCACCATGCTCCTGCTCATGATAGCCTTCCTCGGCGAGGAGAACTGCTCCGGTGAATCTTTCTACGAGCTGTCAACCGACCCATATTCTAAAGCCCAACTCGCCTACAAGATGGCGAACATAGCGCCCGACATCGGGGCGGACGAGCTCAAGAGGACGTCCGCGATAAAAGAGCTCACAGGCGGCGACCGCATGCGGGGCCGACACATATTCCAAGCCCCGTTCTACTACTGGAATCGATCGAAGCTGTTTTTCAGCTGCAACCAGGTACCGAAGTCACCCGATGTATCGAAGGCCTTCTTTCGCAGGTTTCAGCCCTACTTCTTCAATCAGAGCTTCGAGGGAGACAAAAAGATCCCCCAGAAGGAGCTGCTGGCGATGTTGACCACTGAAGAGGAGCTCTCTGGCCTCTTCAACTTCGCCCTCGACGGACTGATGAGGATCAAGAAGACGGGCACGTTAACCGGATCCAGGACCACGGAAGAAAAACAGAAACTGTACACGGAGATGTCCGACCCCGTCACAGCCTTCAAGACGGCTTTACTTGAGGATGATCCTGATGCAGTGACCGCAAAAGACGATCTCTACCGGGCATACTTGGGCTTCTGCAAGGGGAAGGGGTACATCGCTAAGAACAACACACAGTTCTTCAAAGAACTTGGGCCGATGCTATATGTTGAAGAGATCCAACCGCGTAAGGCGGGTGGTAGGCCTCGTTCTTGGAAGGGCGTGAAGCTCATTGGCACAGGTGGCACAGGGTCTACTCTGTTGTTGGTGAAAAATAAATACAGAGAGAAGAATATAGAGCCCGTGCCAGTTGTGCCACCTGTGCCACCCATAGAGAATCCTCTTGAGGAGCTAGCTCCGAAGCCCGTTGGCGACCCCCCATCACCACCGCTCGAGGATCACACCTGCGAGGTGTGCGGGAGCTCTGCTAGCTTCAGGTACGCGGCCAGGTGGCTGTGTAATAAGCACCTAGACGAGATGATCCGGGCGGATCGCGATATGAGAGGCGCATCAGCTTGATTGAAAAACAGGATCTTGCGGATCTGATCAACGAGGAGGCCCAGCTATTCGCCAAGTACCTTAGAGGCGAGGCTCTACGGGGATGGGGCCTACGACTCGGGGGACGCGTACCGGCTCTTGGAGGGTAGGGGTATTGAACCCGTCATCAAGCCCCGGAGGAACAGCAGGCTCGGCTCAGGTCCTCCGTCGAGGAGGAGGGCTGTCGCGTTGATCAGGGAGCTGGGGTACGCGGCTTGGGCCAGGGTCACGGGTTATGGGCGGCGGTGGGCTGTGGAGACCTCTTATTCGACGTTCTAAGCGGCTGTTTGGGGAGCTTAGCCTCGCCAGGAGTTTTGAGAATATTGTGAGGGAGCTTGTGGGTAAGGTGGCTTTGTATAATGTGCTGGTGAACGGGTGAGGGAGTCGTGGGGTCTGGTGGATGGGATTCTAACCGCTAACTGATAGTCCACTAAGCAACAAAAATCCATTATTCAAGTACTTAAGACTCTATTTGTTTTAGAATATTATCCATAATTTTATTAATATTTATTAACGTCCTTTTTACATTAGATATGTCTTTCTCGCGATGAACTAGGTTGAAAGTATAAACTCTGTCTGATCTTCTTACTAACGGTTCAATTCTAAAATCCATCCATTCAGCACTATCTGGAGAAATTCCTTTACTAGCATATCTTATAGTGAAAGGAGAGACTTCTTTACCAACAATTTTACTGAATTCCGTAGAAAGCTTTGTGTCAACCGGTATTTTTTCTATCATAATTCTTGGATTATGTTCTGAAAATATATTATAATCAACAATAGTTTCAAAAAATTTAATTGATTTCGAGTAATCAATTTTTAATTCATTTTTAATTATATCCTCTAATTCTTCAAATATCTCAACGATTTTCTGTGGATTTTGACCATCTACGGTTAATAATTGAGTATTTGTATCTAATCCTATTAACGTATCTTCTTTTTCAGCAATCTGGCCTTGGATTTCTAGTATTAATGGCCCCATTATTTGTGGTCTATTTTTAATTTTGAAGCCGAAACGTTCAATTGTTTTAGAAAAGATATCACTATCTATCGGATAAAAGATGTAGTCTGTTCTTAAACTAAGCCTGATACGGATCGGTTTAAATTCATAAAAACTTGCATTCATTTCAATTACCTCTCCAATTGATCGGGAAAACCTGTTGCTTGAGCAGTAGATGTTTGGCTTTCTACGTTTTCATATGGACGTCGTATCGTTCGATATTGTGGTGTTACTGAACCAGCAGCGGTTTGAATCTCCTTCAGCCAAAAATTATAAGGATCATTTTTGATTCTTCTATATGTAAATCCCTCAAAATCATAAATGTTAGTAATTTCTTCTTGTTTGCAATTAGAAAATACTTCTATTAAATCTTTTGAGATGTCTAATTTTTCAGATATTTCCTCGGTATTTTTTCCAATAGATAATTCTCTCATTATAATAGGGATTGCAGATTTCAGTTCTTGTACTTTAAATAATGTTGCTTTTGAAGGATTCCATGTAACTTCGGTCAAAATAGCTTTTTGTTTTAAATTAATCGTTTGATCTAACACTTCTTTTTGAATTTTTGATGCGATCCAACCTTCGTATTCATTTTTAATATGATCATATTTGATAAGTATATCTCTCAGTTTTAGGCGATCAACTTCATCAATTGCATCTTCATACAATTTACTCAAATTAATTAACAACATTTCTAGTGATTCGTTAGCATGCCTTTTTAAAACATATTCAAGGGTTTCTTCAGGATTTGATTTATAAGTAGTAAGTAAAATTTTTTCTTTCGTTTCAGGCTCTATAAAATTTCTCCGCTGTAACATATAATAGGACCTTCTATTAATCCCGCATTCTCTAGCGGCACGAGCCTTACTTCCATATTTTCTAACAAGTTTTGATAATAGGTATAACAGGTCTTCAGCGGTTAAGGTTGGGGCATATTTTAACAAAACATCTTCTGACATGTAACCCACCAAGCAAGTGTATACTTCAGTATACACTCGAAATGGTTGTATTTAACTCTTATATATTACCTATTCACTAAAATGTTTATATTATGGCTATTTGCGAAGAAGGACTAAATTTCAAAGCTCGTACTAGACAAGATTTTGTCAATGCATCAAATCAAATTTTAGAATTGATTCATACCCAATTATTCAAAGATGCTATTTTTGTAAAACAGCCGCAACCTTTAGAGTTTTATTTTAGACACTCGGGGAAATCATTAAGGGTAGGTCCACTTTTTAGAGTAATCGAGTTAGAAGAAGAGGATCTTCTTGAATTGGAGAACTATCGATTTCCTCCGGGGGCTCTCAGAGGAGAATATAATCCTGATTATGGAAAGGTAATTTTAAACAGAAAAATCTGGTGTATGGAAACTCTATACCATGAGTTTTTACATGCTACCTCAAGTTCATCTTATAATAAATTATTATCTATGAAATATGTCAATTTTTATGAAGGTTTGACCGAATTATTTTCAGGATATTTGATGAAAAAAACTACTCCCCGTTGTTATGATCAATGTTGGAGAATTGATAAAGAAAGTAGTTGTTATCGTATTTATGAAAGAGATGTGAAGATTTGGTTGGGTTTGTGTCATTTCATTCCTTTTACTTATACATTTTCTTTTTATTTTTATAGTGATAAATTTGATTTTAAGGAAAAATGGGGTAATTTTATTGAGAATATACATAATTATGGCTATCCTAAATTTAGGAATATAATAGATGACAATAAAAAGCCTCTTTGGTTAGCTCTACATCAAGAATGTAATAAGAATTTTGGAAAAGAATATTTAAAAATATATGATGATTTAATTAATCCAATTGATCTATCTTTACTTAATCATTGATATATTTAATAAAAATACTTCAACTAATGAAAAACTTATCAATAATAATTATTGCATTGTGGATTATTAGTAAAACTTATAGATAAAAAGGCCATATTATTAATCCATGGACTGGAAGGAGACAGATGAGAGACTCATACGGCGAGGGGAACTCATCCTAGACCCAAAACACCTAGAAAACCCCAGACAAGAACTCAAAACAATGAACAAACACAAGAGAGGCCGCAACTACCACATCTCAAACACCTACATACAACTCCTCGCAGCCATCCGCTACCTCTACAGCATGCCCTACAGACAACTCGAAGGCTTCACAAGGGCCCTCCACCGCCTAGTCCCAACCACTCCAACCAGAGCCGACTACTCAGGCATCAGGAAACGGATCCTACGCCTACCCGTCGACCCCTACCGCGACCTCAAGGAGACGAACGAGCCGGTCACCATCGCCGTCGACTCCACCGGCATAAGCGTCCACAAGGCCGGGGGATGGGTGGAGAGGGTGCATGGGAAGAAGCGGAGGTACGTGAAGCTGCACTTCGCCGTCAACGTGGAGACCCACGAGGTGGTCTCCATGGAGGTCAGCACCGACGACGTGCACGACATGAAGGCCCTCCCCGGGTTGGTGGAGAAGGCGGGGAGGAACGTACGGGTCGCGGAGGTCCTCGGGGACGGTGCCTATGACTCGGGGAGGGTGTATGACTTCCTAGAGAGTCGGGGGATCGAGGCGGTGGTTAAGCCGAGGAGGAACAGTCGGCTCGATACGCGGTGTCCGGGTAGGCGTCGGGCGGTGGGTAGGGTCCGGGAGCTGGGGTACGAGGCTTGGGCGAAGCTCGCCGGCTATGGGCGGAGGTGGGCTGTTGAGACGGCGTACTCGACGTTTAAGCGGTTGTTTGGGGAGCACAGCTTGGCGAGGAGCTTTGAGAATATTGCGAGGGAGCTTGTGGGTAAGGTGGCTCTCTATAATATGTTGGTTAACGTGTGAGGGTTGGGTGGGGGAGGGTGGTGTGTGGTTAGTCTAAGAGTCAGCCTCTACATTAATCCACGAAGCATAAAAAGTAACAGAAATCGTTACAAAAACAACATTAATTATGATGGGTGAGAACGTGAGCGGAGGTGTCGATCTTAATTCACGGCTCAAATGCCCGCCTTTATCCTTATCGAAGTCAACGCCGGTTGAACATTCTGTATGTGTTGGTTTTCAGTTCGTCGAGAATGTGCGCAATGGTTGGAAGTGGTTCGGGCGACAGCCTTGCC
>Ga0315288_10008482_pt1 | contig 12965 bp, 10 predicted proteins | sample YL17G11_20_MG_FD_203454 | JGI IMG/M metagenome (GOLD analysis project Ga0315288, IMG submission 203454) | Sediment microbial communities from Yellowstone Lake, YNP, Wyoming, USA - YL17G11_20 | ecosystem: Environmental > Aquatic > Freshwater > Lake > Sediment | place: USA: Wyoming | collected...
AATTCGCCAAAGATACGGCGCTCCAGTTGAGCACCAGCCCGATTATCCTGTCATTCTCACGAATCATCACATCCTCGACGCTCAGCAAATTGAATATCTTTGCCCCGGCCTTTATGCACCGGGAGCAGAGCGTTGATACCGCTTCCACGGCGTCGGCCACGTAATACCCTTTTTGATACTGCTTAGCCGAAATGCCCAGTTCATCCAGAATCTCTTTTGCCTCGCTCTGAACCACAATGCGGTTAAACATCATGCCTCCGCCCCACATGCCACCACCAACGCTCAGTTTCCTCTCAAAGATAGCCACCTTTACCTTATTCTTCGCCAGATAGTAACCGGCAACCATACCCGACGACCCGGCTCCAGCTATAGCCACATCTACTTCCATCGAATCGAGTAAATCTTTCAGATAGCTTTCAGTTATCGCTTTAGATATAGTGACTTCATCCATTGTTTCACTCCTGACTGCCCAGTCATTTCTGTCAACCTGTCTACCTGCTCTGTCACCCTGAGCAAAGCGAAGGGTCTCCGAGATTCTTCGGTCGCTCGGCTCCCTCAGAATGACAACGGAGGCATAATCACTCCTGTGCAACTCTTGTTAGCAACTTTCCAAGCCCTGCTGTTGACACAGTCTTCTGCTCCCCAGTTACCATATTCCGCAGAGTCACCGTACCGCCTTTTACCTCATCCTCGCCGATAATCGCCGCGTAATTGCTGCCCAGGCTGTTAGCCTGCCTTAACTGACCCTTCAGACTTCTATCGCCGGTAGCCATTACCGCGGCGATGCCATCCTTACGCAGAGTAGAGGCCAGTTTCATTGCTTCCAGCTTAGCTTCATTTCCAAGATGTGCAATAAATACCGGCGGCGCCGTCAAGTCCGGCACAGCAACTTTTTGCTTCTTCAAATTCAATACAATCCGTTCCATACCAGCAGCAAAGCCGATAGCTGGCGTAGCCTTGCCGCCCAGTTCCTGGATAAGGTCATCGTACCGTCCACCACCGCCTAAAGCACTTTGAGCCCCTTCTCCCGGAGGTTGGACTTCAAACACCGTCTTGGTGTAATAATCCAGACCACGCACCAGCCTGTGGTTCAGCTCGAAGGGAAGCTTCAAGGCTTCCAGGTATCCGACAACAGCTTCAAAATGTGCCAGACACTCCCGGCAGAGAAAATCAATGCTCTTTGGTGCTGCTTCCGCGACAACATTGCAAGAAGCTTTCTTGCAATCGAGCAAACGCAGCGGGTTCTTTTCAAACCTGGACTTACAATCTGGACACAAGCCCGACAGCTGGTCGGAATAATAGCTCTTCAAGTTCTCCAGATATCGAGGTCGGCATGCCTTACACCCGATGCTATTAAGGTACAGGTAAAGACCGCTAATATTCAATAACTCAAAAAACCGCCACGCCATCTCGACAACCTCAGCATCCAGAGCCGGGTCGCCATCACCGATAGCTTCAAAGCCAAACTGATAGTGCTGCCGATAGCGCCCCGCCTGCGGCCGCTCATACCTGAAGATGGCAGCCAGGTAATAAAGTTTGACCGGTTGTGGCAAATTGTCCATGCCATGTTCAAGATAAGCCCGGCACACCGGTGCCGTTCCCTCAGGTCGGAGCGCCAGGATATTGTCGCTCCTGTCCTTAAAAGTATACATCTCTTTGGTAACGATATCGGTGCCTTCGCCTATACTCCGGGTAAAAAGCTGAGCGTCCTCAAAAGCTGGCGTATCGAGGCGCTGGTATCCGTAAAGGCGGCACAGACTAACTGCCCTGTGTTCAGCAAATCTCCAGTAACCCTGCTCTTCGGGTAAAATATCGGCGGTACCTCGAGGCGCTTTGTACAAGAAAGGTCTTCCTCCTTCAGAAGCTACATTATAACAGATAGCTTCATCAAAGGCATGCTTAATATGCATACGAACTTAAATGGAGACAGGCTTTCACTAGGTGTAATCTGCCCACAGATGACCCAGCGTAGCGGTCACTCGAAGGCGAGTGACACGTATTCTAATTAATGCTTTTACCTGCCCTTAAAGACAGGCTCTCTCTTTTCTACGAAGGCTCTGGAGCCTTCGATATGGTCCTCAGTTTCGCTGCAGAAAGTAAAGGCCAGGGAGTGATATCTCATGAACTCTTCCATGGGCAAACTGAGACCCCGGCGAATACCCTCCATAGCCAGTTTAACCGCTATCGGAGGTTTTTTGGCTATCTTGTTAGCCAGTCCCATTGTCGCGGGCATCAGTTCCTCATGCGGGACCACTTTATTCACCAGACCTATGCGTTCCGCCTCTTTAGCATCGATGATATCAGTGGTTAATACCAGCTCATAAGTTTTGGCCAGGCCAACCAGCCTGGGCAGAAGTACTAGCGATTCATCCGGTACCAGCCCGACCCTCAAAAATACCTCCCCGAATCTGGCCTTTTCAGATGCAATCCTCATATTACACATCAGCGCCAGGTCGCACCCGTAGCCTACAGCTGCCCCATTTACCGCGGCAATCGATGGTTTATTTATGTCGAGCAATATATGTCCGCCCCCGGGCAAGTGCTCACCTTCCAAATGTCTCAGCCTTATCTCCCTACCCTTGGCTATTTTCTCTTCAGGATTTAAGAAAACCTGTTTGACATCGTCACCGGAGCAAAAGCCTTTACCGGCGCCTGTTAGCACGATGACTCTTATATTGTCGTCCTTGTTCGCCTGCTCTACTGCCTGATACAGCTCCTCATGTGTTGTCATGGTCAAGGCATTCATAGCTGCCGGTCTATTCAAGGTAATAATAGCTACCTTTCCCGCGGTCTCATAAATAATTTCTTTGTATTCCATGGCACTCCCTCCACTCATATTGTTGGCTTATTTCTGACCAATAACCTGATGCTACTTGCCTTTCCAACGCGGCTCTCTTTTTTCAAAGAAGGAGGTGATGCCTTCCACGAAATCCTCGGTCTTGCAGCTAAGCTGGAAGGTATAACGTGTTGCCTCCCAATGTGCTTCCATGGTACGTTCCAGTCCCGTGTACATTAACTGCTTAGCCATTTGCACTGCCAGAGGTGCGCCACGCTGCATCTTTTTCGCCATTGCCATGGCGGCTGTCATTAGCTGGTCATCGGGAACAACCTGGCTGACCAGGCCAATTCTCAGCATCTCCTGTGCATCGATAATTTCCCCGGAAAACACGAGTTCGCAAGCTTTCGACAAGCCGACTATTCTCGGCAGCAGATAAGTCCCGGCGCCGGTATCTGGGACCATGCCTCTCAACACAAACACCTGCCCGAACCTGGCGCTTTCGGCGGCAATCCTGATATCGCAATGGAGAGCAAATTCGGAGGCGATACCTACTGCAGCACCGTTAATAGCGCATATTGTAGGTTTCGGTATGCTATTGAAATACCACAGTGACTGGCGGTATTCAGTGGAATTCTTTTGCTTCATAACCTGAATCTCTATTTCTGACATTATTGGGACATCACCTGAGATATCTGTACCAGCCGAGAACGCCCCACCATTTCCAGTCAGAATCATAACTCTTACCTCATCATCTTTCTTAACCTCTTCTATAAGCTCTCCCAACCTCCTCAGCATAGCGTGTGTTATGGCGTTTAGTTTTTCAGGTCGGTTCAAGGTAATAATTCCGACGCCATCTTTCTTTTTATAAAGTACGTGCTCTTCAGACATGTTAACCTCCTGTAAAATAAATGTTGTGAGTTATGATACGGCTACACAATTGTAGCACAAAAGGGGTGCTCCAAATTCATGTAGCCGCGAGGCAAAAGCTTCGAGGTGACGACTCTAAAAGATTATAACTATAATTTCTCGTCAGTTAAAGACGGAAATCGGCAACGACGGCGCTGTGGTCGGAAGCTTCCGTCCGCCGTCCGGTTAAGGTGTCGTAGTGCGGCCTTTTTTTGAAGAATACGTGCCCCGCCGTTCGATCAATGCGCTGCCTGATATTATTTTCCAAACAAGGTTTCTAACACCATTTTTGAGGCAATTGTCGTATTGACCTGGCATGAACAAAGGAGTAGGATACATTATGCGGCTCCGGTCTAAGATGAGATTGTACAGCATTTTTACCAGATAGGCAGGGGGAACTATCGATGATCAGAAGGGGGGACTGAGATGGTTACTGTAGAGGTTTTAAAGGGGTTTGATCTCTTTAAGGGGCTAGCTGAAGACAGCCTGGCCACAATCGCTGAATTATGTCATCCGTATGCCATGCATGAAGGCGACCGTATTTTTGCGGAGGCGACCAAGGCCAGAGACGTACATCTTTGCCGTAGCGGCAAGGTTGATATCCCGATTTGGGTGGGGCAGCCGTGGAACAGGAACATCGCAGTTCACCGCGCCGTGCCGGGAGAAGTATTCGGCTGGTCTGCCCTGGTAGCACCTTACATCTATACTGCATCTGCCGAGTGTGTGGAATCCGGAGAGGAAATTCGCCTTAAGGGCTCCGAATTGTTGACTGTGTTTGGTCAGAATCCTCTTATTGGATACACAATCATGGAGAATCTAAGTGCCAACGTCAGTCTCAGGTTAACACAGACGAGGCAAAGATTAGTCTCCGAATGGCTGGGTTCTGCCTGGCCTTCGACTTCCAGTGCCTGGGGCGAACCGGGTAAAAGGTAGTTCGGATAACACTACTTGCGCCCTCTTTGGAATTTATATTGGTCAGCCGGTATATTGCAGACTGCTTCAGTTAAATGTGCGCGCTAATCCCAATGGCCGCCAAGTCAGCAAAAGCTTCCAACAGCCGGAACTGTTCGATGGTAATCGGTTCAGCGATGTCAGAGAACCATATTCCCATGACTCCTATGGCTCCTTTGGTGGCATTCAGCGGTAGATATCGTGCTTTAGCATCTGGGATTGTATCAGTCCCGTATCCAGCGGCTTTTTGATTTTGAAAAGCCCAAACAGCTACTGCCACATCATTTTCTTTTATCGCAAATTTCGGTTTCTGAGCGTATGGCCTGAGTTTTCCCTTATTTTGAGCGTCAGGTAAAAAAATCACTACGTCGCCTCCAAATGTCTCCTTCACATGTTTGACGATGACATTTAATGTGTTATCCAGTCCAGAGCTAGCAGCTAGGTCTCGACTAAGAGCATATAAAGTAGCCGTCTCGGATTCGCGACGTCGCGCCGCTTTAATCTGGTTGCGAACCCGTGCTGTCAGCAGGCTGATAACCACACCTACCGCAAGCAATGCAATGAAGGTAAAAAGATATTGCGCATCGGCTACTACAAATGAGATGAACGGCGGGACGAAAAAGAAATCAAAAGCTAACACACCTAGCAAAGAGACGAAAATAGATGGGCCAAATCCAAAGTAAACGGCCGAGATAATAACGCTAATAAGATAGAGCATAAACAGGTTAGTAGGGTCGAAAAAGGGCCGCAATAACTCTCCAATTAAAGTGGCTCCAATGACTACGGCCAGTCCCTTGAGGTAGCCCCACCACCACTGCGATGGCTTTGCTGCCGGCAAATTTTCTGTCGGCGCCGGCTCAGCCTTGCTGCCCACAATATAGACATCAATATTCTCGCTTTGGCGAATAAGCTGGTCCGCCACTGACCCTCGCAGTAATTCCAGCCATCGGCTACGCTCGGGCCTGCCGACCACCACTTTACTGATATTATGCGCGTTCGCATATTCAACTACTGTCGCTGCTACAGAGTCTCCTTGAAGCTTAAGTACCTTAGCGCCAAGTCGCTCAGCCAACCGCAATGTAGTTGCTAATCTATCCTGCTGCGTTGATGTTAACGGAATAATGCCCGGCGTCTCAACGTACATAGCGTACCATTCTGCGTCCAATTGTGAAGCCAGAATTCGTCCGTTGCGCACCAACCGGTTGCCTAGGGGACCTGGCCCTATACAAACTAAAAGGCGCTCAGCCGCTGGCCAGTGACCGCGGACGGCATGTGTCTGCATATATACCTGCGCTTGCTTATCCACATGTTCAGCCACAATCCGCATGGTCACCTCACGTAGTGCTATAAGATTGCCTTTGCGGAAAAAGTCGTTTATAGCATGTACTATCTGTTCCGGCACGTAGACCTTGCCTTGCTTCAAGCGTTCCAATAGTTCATCGGGGGGCAAATCAACCAATTTAATTTCTACTGCCCTGTCAACTATTGTGTCGGGAATGGTTTCACGCACCCAAACGCCGGCAATTTGCGCCACAGTATTTCTTATACTCTCCACATGCTGTATATTGAGGGTGGTATAAACATCGATTCCCGCCTCAAGCAGTTCCTCAACATCCTGATATCTTTTAGGATGGCGCGAGCCATAAGCGTTGGTGTGCGCAAGTTCATCCACCAGCGCCAGTTGCGGCCGCCGTGCCAGCACAGCATCCAAATCCATTTCAGAGAGTTTAATGCCGTGGTACTCTATTTGCCTGCGTGGGATAATTTCCAGCCCCTTCAGCAACGCCTCCGTCTCAGCCCTGCCATGCGTCTCCACTAAGCCGACAATCAGGTCTATCTCGTTTTTCCGTCGTTGAGCGGCTTCCAGCATGGCATATGTCTTGCCTACTCCAGCGGCATAACCGAGGAAGATGGTTAGCTTTCCATGCTTCTTCTGCTGTTCCTCAGTTTTAATTCGCGCCAGCAACTCATCGGGGCTGGGACGCTTCTCAGACATTTTATTTGTCATTCTAATTCCAAATCATATATTTTATTGCCGGCTAAATCTATTCTGTTTCATTTGGTCCAGCGCTTGATTAAGCAGTAAAACATTGACCCTGGGCTCACCCAAAATACCCAACTGGCGACCGTGGGTGAAACGATTTACCAGCGCCAGGACTTGAGTCTCGCTTAAACCACGCTGCCGCGCTACTCGCGGAACCTGGTATAGCGCTGCCGCGATACTTATATGCGGGTCAAGTCCGCTGGCAGAGTAAGTTACCAGATCCACTGGGATGGGTCGGGTATTCCCCGGGTCGGCCGCCTTTAATGCATCAATCCGTTTTTGGATTCCGTCCAGCAATGCTGGATTCAACGGCCCGTAGTTTGAGCCTGAAGAGGACGCAGCATTATACGGAAATGGCGTAGTTGCTGAAGGACGACCCCAGAAGTAACCGGCCTCATCAAACGGCTGACCTATAAGTTCGGAGCCAAGGTATTTGCCATCTTTGGATTCAATCAAGCTGCCATTTGCCTGATGATGAAAAACGACCTGAGAAATACCGGTCACAATCAAGGGATAAATTACTCCGGTAACGATAGTAAATATAGCCAGAAATATTACGGCGCTCCTAAGCTGACGACCCATATAGAATATCTCCTGTTTGACTGTCCTATACCAATTTCAAAGCTACTAACAGCATATCGATTAATTTGATGGCGATAAATGGCATGATTAACCCCCCCACTCCATAAACTAGCAGATTATTGCGCAGGAGTCTGGCTGCGCCAACCGGACGGTACGGCACGCCGCGCAAAGCCAGCGGAATTAGAGCGACTATAATCAGTGCATTGAAAATCACTGCCGACAAAACGGCGCTTTCAGGTGTAGCCAGACGCATTAAGTTCAGTGCCAGCAACGAGGGGTAGGTGCTGGCAAATGCCGCCGGAATGATGGCGAAGTACTTGGACACATCGTTAGCGATGCTGAACGTGGTCAAAGCCCCGCGAGTCATCAGCAGTTGCTTTCCAATCTCTACAACCTCAATCAACTTTGTCGGATTGCTATCCAGGTCAATCATGTTGGCGGCTTCGCGAGCTGGCTGTGTCCCGGTGTTCATGGCCACAGCTACGTCGGCCTGTGCCAATGCCGGAGCATCATTGGTGCCATCGCCGGTCATAGCCACCAACCTCCCGCCGGCCTGGTGTTTACGTATCAACTCAAGCTTGGCTTCAGGAGTAGCCTGCGCTAAAAAGTCATCTACTCCTGCCTCCGCAGCTATGGCAGCTGCTGTGAGCGGGTTATCGCCGGTAATCATCACTGTTTTGATGCCCATCTTTCTCATGTGTACAAAACGTTCCTTAATGCCACCTTTAACGATATCTTTGAGATGAGTCACGCCTAAGGCTACGCCATTTCGTGCTACCACTAAAGGTGTGCCACCCGCACGAGCAATATCGTCAACCAGTGTCTTCAGTTCCGATGGAACTGACTTATCCTGTTTTTCGATATAAGCTATGATTGCATCAGCAGCGCCCTTGCGGATGCTTACTCCATCTATATCCACTCCACTCATGCGGGTTTGTGCCGAAAATGGGATAAAGTGCATACCACCCGGCATGTCTTCACTTGTGCTGCCGCGCAGGCCATATTTCTCTTTTGCCAGCAGCACTATGCTGCGACCTTCCGGTGTTTCGTCGACCAGCGAAGCCAGTTGTGCCGCCTCTGCTAGCTCGCGGTCGCTGACCCCGCCAACCGGTATGAACTCTACCGCCTGACGGTTGCCTAGAGTAATGGTGCCCGTCTTGTCTAACAACAGAACATCCACATCACCAGCGGCCTCTACGGCACGGCCGGATAGTGCAATCACGTTGCGCCTGATCAGTCGGTCCACACCTGCAATTCCAATGGCCGGCAGCAAGCCTCCGATGGTTGTCGGGATAAGGCACACCAGCAGCGCTACTATCACTGTCAGAGTAATCGGAATTCCCTGCTGATTCACTTGGACGCTATACAGGGAGAATGGTAGCAATGTGGCACAAACAATTAGAAAGATAATGGTGAATGCGGCCAATAGGATATTAAGTGCGATCTCATTGGGCGTTTTCTGCCGCTTCGCCCCTTCAACCAGACTAATCATGTGGTCTAGGAAGCCTTCGCCGGGATTGGCAGTAACACGCACCACCAGCCAGTCCGATAATATACGTGTCCCGCCGGTAACAGCACTTCGGTCTCCTCCAGATTCTCGAATAACAGGCGCGCTTTCGCCGGTAACCGCACTCTCATCCACCAACGCCACGCCTTCAATCACTTCGCCGTCTACCGGGATGATATCACCAGCCTCTACTAGAAATACATCGTCGCGACGCAGAGCAGTGGAAAGCACAATATTATAGTGAGCTCCGTGTTTTGGTCGACTCAGCTTTTTAGACTGTGTTTCTCGTCGGGTACGTCGCAGTGCATCAGCCTGCGCCTTGCCGCGGGCTTCGGCAATGGCTTCGGAGTAATTGGCAAAGAGTACGGTGAGCCAAAGAAATAACGCTATTGCACCTATGAAGCCAGCCTTGTCTTCCCCATGCCCTAAAAGCGCCTGAATCCACAGGGCAGTGGTCAGAACACTGCCTACTTCTACCACGAACATGACTGGGTTGCGCACCATTCTTCGCGGGTCAAGTTTTTTGAAGGCATCAATGAATGCACGTCGATAGAGCTGCCGTCTGGCACTGAGTTGCCTCTTCGGAGATATTACTTCCTTTTCCGGCGGCTGTGCTTTACCATACGATGTGCTGTGATTACTTGACATAGTTCATCATCTTATCATAAGGTATTCGGCCAACGGTCCCAGAGCTAAGGCAGGCAGGAAGCTGAGCGCGCCCACTATAATGACTACCACAATCAGCCAGATAATGAAAAGTGACGTATGCGTAGGTAAGGTACCGGAACTGACAGGTACTTTCTTCTTTTGCACTAACGAACCGGCAATTGCCAGAGCCGGGATTGCCGTCCAATAGCGAGCAAAAAGCATAGCCAGTCCCAGGGCAGTGTTGTAGAAAGTTGAATTCGCACTTAGACCGGCGAAGGCGCTACCGTTGTTATTCCCCGTTGAAGAGAAGGCGTACAATATTTCACTGAAGCCATGAGCGCCGGGGTTATAAACTGCGGCTCTCCCCGCTGATGTAGCTACAGCGATTGCCGTGCCTAAGAGCACTATTACCACCGGAATGAGAACCATCAAGGAAGCCATCTTCATCTCGTAGGCTTCAATCTTCTTTCCCAGGTACTCCGGCGTACGCCCGATCATCAGCCCGGCTACGAACACGGCAATTATGACGAAGGCCAGCATGCCGTAGAGCCCGGAGCCGACCCCTCCATAAACTACCTCACCTAATTGCATGAGCCACATTGGCACCAAACCACCAAGCGGCGTAAACGAGTCGAGCATAGCATTTACTGAACCATTCGAGGCAGCTGTGGTACCGGTAGCCCATATTGCCGAGTTGGTAATCCCAAAGCGCGCCTCCTTGCCCTCCATGTTGCCACCGGCCTGCAGGTTGCTGGGCATCTGGTCAACTCCAAGTGCACTTACGGCCGGGTTACCGCTCTGTTCTGCCCAAATAGTGATACCCAACAGCGCCACAAATATGATAGTAATGGCTATTAGTATCGCCCAACCCTGGCGCGTATCGCCTATCATCTTACCAAAGGTGTAACACAAGGCTGCCGGGATAAGCAGAATGGACAACATCTCAAGGAAGTTGGATAGGGGGGTGGGATTTTCAAAAGGGTGTGCCGAGTTAACATTGAAGAAACCTCCGCCATTTGTTCCCAACTGCTTTATCGCAATCTGTGAAGCTGCCGGCCCAACTGCCACTACTTGCCCATTTACAACCTGACCGCTGGAATCATGGATTGATTGTAGCAACGATACATTGACACTTCCGTTAAGCGTCTGCACCACACCCTGCGATACCAAAGCCAGCGCTAATACGAGTGCTAAAGGTAACAATATGTATAAAACACTTCGGGTGGTATCCACCCAGAAATTGCCAATCGCTTTAGCCGATTGCCGTGCAAAAGACCGTACCAGCGCAATGAGCACCACCATGCCCGTAGCCGCCGAGAGAAAGTTCTGGACCGTTAATCCGACCATTTGAGTCAAATAACTCATGGTGGTCTCCCCACCATAGTTCTGCCAGTTCGTATTGGTAACGAAACTGACTGCTGTGTTGAAGGCCAAGCCAGGCGGGACCGCACCCAAACTCTGGGGATTCAGTGGCAGTATAGATTGTAGGCGTTGTAATAAATACAGCAGTAGTATGCCTAAAAAATTGAATAGCAATACGGCGACAGCATACTTCTTCCAGTCCATCTCTTCATCGGCATGTATACGAGCCAGACGATACATAAATCGCTCAACGGGTTGCAGCACGGGAGAGAGAAACGTGCGTTCGCCCTGGTAGACATGTGCCATATAGGCACCTAGCGGTTTTACCAGCAACAAAAGGACCAGCAGATATAGTCCAGGTTGGAGCAGAATAGAGGCGGTCATCCGAACCACTCCGGCTTAAGGAGCGCTAAAATGAGGTATATTAGCAAGCCGATACAAATCAGGCCGGAGATAATATAAAAAGCACCCATGCTATGATTTCACAATCGTCGAAAGATGGCTATCAGTCCCAGGGTGGCTATAAAAAACAGTACAATCAGGCTCAGAAAAAGTAAATCAGACATACTTATTTACCACCCCGATACGCTGCTGTAAATCTCCAATCCCTGACTGAAATCATATACCTCAGGAAGTTTTGATGTCAATGTAGAAGATGGTAATGGGCCGATTTGAACTAAGTACCGCGTGTGTGGTCGCCAAGATAATCCGTTTATGGTCTTTTAACACAACTTGACGAAGTTTTTAGCTCTCTCTAACTTCGTCGTCTATCCATTTGAGGTAATCTTCATTGCCGCCGATAATAGGCAGGGCAATTATCTCAGGGACTTCGTAGCTATGCTCCGTTTTGACCAGGTCAACGATTTCGGGTAGCAGCGAGGCTTTTGTCTTGATGATGAGAAGACTTTCCTGGGCTGAATCGAGCTTGCCCTGCCACCAGAATGACGAGTCTACCCTCGGTACGATGTTCACGCAGGCGGCTTTTCTACGGCTTAGCAGCAGCTCAGCTATTTTGTGTGCTTCCGGCTCAGAGCTGGTGGTAACGAAGATGACAATCTTGCCAGTCTCTTTCATGCGCTTCTGCCCACTGCCAGCATCCTGCCCACGGCGGCTTTGGCCTTTAGGCGAATCTTCTCCGGTACTTTGACCTCCGGCGCCATCTCCTCCAGAGACCACAATATTTTTTCTAGAGTTATCAGCTTCATATTGGGACATATCGCCTGTTCCGAAACTGGTATAAATTTTTTCCCCGGATTCTCCTTTTTCAGCCTGTAAATTATGCCCATCTCCGTTCCCACAATCATCTCCTGAACATCTTCCCTTCTGGCAAACCTTATCATACCGCTGGTGCTCAATACCTCGTCGGCGAGCGCTATCACATCCGGCCTGCATTCCGGGTGAACTACAACTTTAGCCTCAGGATACTCATGTCTGAGCTTAATGATATATTCAGGCATTATCCGGGCATGGGTCGGACAAAAGCCAGGCCAGAGAATCATCTTTTTACTGGTTTTTGTGGAGATATAGTACCCAAGGTACTGGTCAGGGACGAAAAGTATTTCTTTGGCGTTTACGCCTTCCACAACGCCGGCCGCATTAGCCGAAGTACAACAAATATATGATTCAGCCTTAACCGCCGCCGAGGAATTTATATAGCAGACCACTGTTGCCTTGGGATGCTCCTTTCTCCTAGCGCGTAGCTGTGGAGCAGTTATCATATTGGCCATAGGACAGCCGGCATGTTCGTCCGGGAGTAACACTGCCTTATCCGGGCAGAGAATTGAGGCCGTTTCCGCCATAAAGTGAACGCCGCAGAAAACTATAACGCTAGCATCAGTTTTAGCCGCATTCTGGCTGAGGTCGAGAGAATCACCAACGAAATCAGCTATGTCTTGAATCTCACCCAATTGATAGTTATGGGCAAGTATAACGGCATTTCTCTTTTTCTTTAACTTCAAAATTTTCTCAGTTAGCTCCGGCTGTCTATCCATGGCTAACTAACCTCCAATCGTTACTGTAAACATTCATCCTCTTTCCTCTGACAAAACCGATAAGCGTAATGCCCAGTTCACCGGCTAATTTGACTCCCATGTTAGTAGGCGCTGATTTGGATACGAGCAGAGGAATATTTCTTTTAGCCGCTTTTAGCAATATCTCCGAAGAAACCCTCCCGCTGGTGATAATAA
>Ga0315288_10008484_pt1 | contig 12965 bp, 18 predicted proteins | sample YL17G11_20_MG_FD_203454 | JGI IMG/M metagenome (GOLD analysis project Ga0315288, IMG submission 203454) | Sediment microbial communities from Yellowstone Lake, YNP, Wyoming, USA - YL17G11_20 | ecosystem: Environmental > Aquatic > Freshwater > Lake > Sediment | place: USA: Wyoming | collected...
AAATCTCAGGGAAAGAGGTTTGAAAACAGCAGGTATCGTAATCGACATGGATAAGGCATATCAGAAACATGCCATTACACTTGGCGTTGGAAAAGAGCAGCTCAGCGATTATGGGAAACGCATGGCCATAGTCGATACTGTTATGGAAAAGACAGAAGAGGATTCCGCCAAACTTGGAAAATCACTTAACGAATTAAATGACTACGAGCAGTTCCAGAAACGGAGTGCTGTATGGAAGGAGATGGGAGATCAGGTTGCGAAACTTGCGGGAGAATTTGTTAAATTGAGTGCCGCTGCTGTTCGGGCATGGGCAGATGTAGAAAAGGGAGCCAGGGAATGGGCGGGTATGAAACTTCTGCAAGGGTTGGGAGCTTTGGGATTGATGCCTACTCTTCCTTCTAACTATTATCTTTCTGAAAAATTGACAACAGGTTTGGGAATGATGGCAGGGGCAGCAAAGGGAGGCCCCAGCCAAATCAAAGTTGCCGATCCACTCGAAGTCCAAAAGAAACTTCTTGAACTCCAGAAGCAGGGTCTTGCAATAGGTTATCAGACCTTTGAGGACAAGATCAAGATTCTCGATTTGGATAGGGAATCTGCAATCCAGGAACTTAAAAAGGTCGGAATGAGACAGTTGGCCTCAAAGGTATGGGAAAATTATTGGAAAAACGTGGCGAAAGCAGAAGCAGAAGAAGCAGATAGGATATCTGGAATTAATGTAGCCTTTGGCAAAGTTGTGGCTGAAGCTCAAAGATTAAGCGATCTTGGAGAGATGCCAAGTTGGGAAGATTTCTTGATTGATATTCCAAAGGGAATGATGGTGATCGAAACCGAGACCGGGAAAATTTTGGTTAAATTCTCTGCTTATGCAGATATGCTCGATAGAGTAAGAGAATCAACAGCAGAAATAATGAGATTAAATTCAGAATGGATGAAGGGTGGGGGATTTGAAAGATTTGGATATGAAGCGGGAGATTTTACTATTCCTCAAGACTACATGAAAATTGGTGAAAAACTTCAAAAAATTTATGATCCAAAGATCGCAAAAGAAATGGAATTGGAAGTTGCAAAGATTACCTATGACTATCAGGCACAATATGAAATTGGCCTCAAATTGATCGAGATGCAGGCCGATCAATACAATCAACTTGGTCTCTCAGATGCAACAATTGAGAAATGGAAGAGTGCAAAAACCTTCCAGTTAAATGTTGAGCTTGGAAGAACTGTTGACCTAACTAAATCGATAGGAGATGCTTTTAACAAAGTCTTTGATGGAATGATTGCGGGGACATTAAAGGTCAAAGATGCCTTCAAAAGTTTCTTCCTTTCCATTGGTAGGGATTATCTTAATGTCTTTCTAAAAAATACTCGTGAAGGTTTGGAGAAATGGGTTAATAATTTATTTTCCGGCAAGACTACGACTGCATCGACGAATCAGGCGGGACAAACCACTGGAACGAGCGGGACTTCCGGGGGTGGAGGAGGCATATTAGGTTGGCTTGGATTGGGTGGTCAGATGGGGAGTGGTGGAGGTGGAGGGGGAGGGGCCGGAAGTTTATTGGGTGCTATTGCAGCAGTATATTCGATTGCTTCAATTTATAGCGCCAGTGGAAGCAATAAACAGAGTCGAGGATCAAGTGCTGGATCTGGATTTTATAGTGGAGCTATTCTTGGGACAACAATAGGTTCTTATTTTCCGATATTAGGGAACATTGTTGGGTTCATTGTTGGTGGTATTGTTGGAGCAGTTGCCGGCTGGCTTGGTGGTGGCAGTGGGGAAGATGCAAAAAAAAGAATGATCGCCGCATTAGCACAAAGAAATAAAACTTATGGTTCTATGGTGGCGATGGGATTTGACATTCCGATAAATGAAAAAGGCACCGGATTTGACATGTCCGCAATCAAGGAACAGGGGGGACTCCTCGGTATACCTGCTCCCCATGTCGGGAAAAAGAGAACAGCACTCTGGGAAGCAGCACAGGAACTTTATAAATCGGTGGCAGAGGATTTTGCGAAAGCCTTGAGCGCAGGGTTAAGGATTGATTCTTTTAAAACTTTTGAAAGAGGTTTGAGAAATTCTATCTATGAAAATGTTTTAGAGGGAATGGTTCAGGCATTCACCAGGGCATCTGCATTGAGGGAAGTTTTAACACCCATTTATCAATTTATTTATGAGGGTGTCGCCAATGCCCTAACGAAAGGTTTTGACATTGCGGGATTCAAGGCAGGAATCGAGGAGAGATATGCAAAGTTAACTCCTGTTCTTGCAGCGATGGAGCCATTATTTAAGATCATGTATCAAGCTACGCAGAGTTTAAGAGGCGAGATTACTGGAGGAGGAGGAAGGCTTTCCATTCCTTCTTTTCAGCATGGTGGTGTTATGCCTTATACCGGGTTGGCTCTTGTCCATAAGAATGAGCCTGTAGGAGCTCCTCCGGTGACAGTAAACATCAACAATCCTTCGTTCGGTGATACAGGTGGCAATATTGATATCCTGAGTTACCGAATAGGAAGAAAAATCCAATGGGCCACAAAAAGGCCCCAAGTCTTCGGATAAAAAATGCCTGCTACTTTTGGATTAAAACTTGGAACTTTTACGTTAAATGCTACAAATGGGATTACCATTCAATCGTTTTCAGAACCATTAACCTCCAGGGTAAATCCAATTAATATTCCCCGAATGCACGGAGGCAATCTTGACTCTTCCTTATTCATCGAACCCAAAATAATAACGATGAATGGCATCATTATGGGGACTAATAAGGAAGGCTACCGGACTTCCAAAGATGCTTTCAAGGCCCAAATCGAAACGGGGAAACAAAAACTTTATTATTTTGATGATCGTTATATTTGGATTCAGAAAGTGGATTTTCCTATTGATGATCACATCACAGGTCTTTATGGGAATTTCTCGCTCACTCTAATTGCGGTTGATCCCTTTTGGTATGCAACGGCAGCGGATTATGAGGTATATAATACCGATTTAACTTCATATGATTTTACGGTTACTCCCATCGGAAATGCTCCTACTCCTCCGCTTATCACATTAACGGCGGGAAGTAATTTTACAAATCCTTCATTTCAAAATCGATCCGTAACGAATATGCCATCCTTTACCCATACAGGTGCAGGCCAGGCATGGATAGTAAATTGCCCATTATTTACCGCCACAATGGGAGGAAGTAATTCGCTTTCTCTTCTTAGTGGGGAATTTTGGAATTTATTAGGTAGCGCCAATACAATCAGGTTCACTCAGTCCGCTGGAATTGCAGTCACAATAAGGGTTGATTGGACAGATAGATGGTGGTAACATGGCGGTTTTCGATTATAAAGCGGAACTCTGGAACGGATCGACCCTTTCTGAAATCCTGAATCCAAAAATCAAATCTTGCTCCTGGTCTTTTTCAAGAATCGGGGGTTGTGATGAATGTTCTATCACCCTTCAAGCCGCATGGTCTGATTATTCTTCCCTTGTCTGTGGTGCAACCTGGAAAATTAAAATAAAGATCCGACGAGAAGGGGATGCGAATTATACCCAGGTCTATATCGGAACCATAATCGGAAAAAACAGAGTACTTGCCATCCCTGAAGGGATTGAATTTAAAGCAATTGGTTTTATCGAACAACTTAACAAGATTGTGGTCTATCAAGATCCCATCTCTGGTGATCCTGCATCTTTCTCCGGTATGTCTGTTTCGGATATTCTCACACTCCTAATGGATACCTATATAGAACCTTATTCAGATTTAACAGGCCATACCATTGCAGCGGTTCCAGCTATCGTTCCTGAATCTATCATTTTTGATTCCTCAGCCCTCAATGCTATTCAACTTTTAGGAACTTTGGCGGGCAATTATGAATGGGGAATAAATGGCGCAGGGAATTTCTATTTTCAACCCAAATCATCTACTGTGAAACCTGAATGGAATTTCTTCCAAGGTGGGCAAATATCCTATGTCGAATATCCTGAAAGTGCTATCGATATTACAAATCGCATATATTTCACGGGGGCGAATGGGATAGAAGCGGTTTTAGAAAATGCAAATGACATCGATACGGTTGAACAGATATTAAAGGATACTACGTATAGTTTTGGTAAGGCAACTACATATCAAGATTTGATACAGACCTTTACGGGATTATCACGGTTGAAGGAAGTGACATTGAGTATTGGTAAGACTGGATTCACCAATATATTTACTGATGGTGATATGGAAACCGCAGGGGTGGCTAACTGGCCTAATTATGGAAGCGGGACGGTAAATAAATCAAAAGTTCTTTATGATCCTTTGGGATCAGATCATTATCTCGATGTCAATCCAACATACCCAGGTAAAAATAAGGGAGTTCATCAGCAGATAGCAGGTCTGGATGGGGAATATTTAATCTCATTCAAATATCGAACCAAATCTTCAGTCTATCCGGTAAAATTTCAAATTTATAATGTTACCAACGATATTGAGATATTCTTCAAAGCTGATTGCAAATCTAAGTCCTGGATAACTGTATCAATCCCAATTACCGTTGATGGTCCGGTGGATGTGGACTTCCGTTGGATGGGAGAACATTTTTACCTGGACAGTGTGGATGGCCTACTGAATCAAGATGACATTGAGGTTTGGCTTGTGGAAAGCGCAACGCCAGGTACGGTTCTGAAAAAAGTAACAATAAGCGGAACTGAAATAGAATCATCTGCCCTATTTTTCAAAATAGATTTCACATACGATAGTTTAACTCCTGGGACTTCCTATGGAATAAGACTAAAGAGAACTGGAACACTCAGTAATACAAGTTATTATTTTATCGATTCCAAAAACTCCAATGTCTATGCCGATGGAACATTGAAATATTACAATGGCGCTTCATGGACGGATTTAAGTGTGGATTGTTATTTCATTTTTGAATGGTCTAAAAGTCAGGTCATTTATGATGTCAGAAGCGAACGGGCTAAGATTCCCGCCATCTCCGATCTTGCCGATGCACAGCTTTGGTGCAATTCATATCTTGGATCAAAAAATTATCCACAAAAGACAGCCGTTCTGGAAATGGTATCAAAGACTTATTTTTTTGAATATGAGCCAACGGTTAATAATGCTGCCATTCCCCTTTTATCCATCAGGACTCCAGATGATACACCAGCCACAAAATCAGAATTACAGATTAACAAAATTTCCTACACTATCACGGATAATGGCCTAAATATCAATCTTGATCTCGGAGGTAAGCAGTCCAGAATATCTGATTATTTGGGTTGGCTACAATGGCAAATAGATCAGCTCAGTCAGATTGCATCGGATACAGGTGGGGCTTCTGGGGCCTCTTATAAGGGGCCAACTGGGGTTTCTGGTCTTCCCTCTACGGTCACGGGAATTGTCGTTACCGATCTTGATATGTTCGTTGATCCAAAGACTGGCCTTACTCTTGCTAAGGTCTTGGTTACATGGGATGCTAATCCATCAGGCGAATATGTCGATATGTATGAGATATTGCGTAAGGAGTGAAGTGGTGCAAAATACGACCTATTTAGATATGGGATGGTATAATGGCGATTGCATTTTTAAATATAGCAACTGGATGTAGCCAAGTTAATAATACTACTGTTGCTTCAGGAGCACAGAATCATACGCCAGAAAATTTACTGGTCGTTGTTGCGGCTCATGGTGTAGGAAATAATATTGCTACCATTACTGGTGTCACGGATACTGCTGGGAATACATATACATTTGTAGCTGGCACTCCCGGAGGGTCAAATACTCCCGGAGATGACGGCAGATGTGAGATTTGGTATGCTAAAAATATTATAGGCAATGCAAATAATATAATAACCGTGACTTTTAGTGCTAATCTGCCCAGGAAGATGGTTGCCGTATTGCAATATTCTGGGTGTAGTGTGTCTGTTCCATTAGATGTAAGCAATACTGGTAGGAGTAATTCCACGGATATGTCCACTGATGCGGTTGCCATTAATTATCCGAATGAAGTTATTGTGGCCGGTTATTGTAGTATTAACCCAGGATCATTTACTCCCATTTTAACAAATTGGGAATCAATAACAGTTAGTAATGAACCCTCTGGCGATTGGGAATCAATAACAGTTAGTAATGAACCCTCTGGCGATTGGGAATCAATAATAGTTACCACTGGGGCTGGTTTTATAGTAAGATGTGATTTTCTTTGCGGCCTTCCCGGAATAGTAGTAGAGGACCGGATAGTATCAGAAATGGGTTCATACGGAAGTACGATGACCCAGAGAAATCTTACCCAATGGTCTGGTGTTCATGCTACATTTTCTGTATAATTATATGGTATCAGAATGCCATCCAGAATAATAGAGAAACTTAAAGCCAACACGCCCTACCATTTTGCAATGAGAGCACATAATGTGGCAGGTTGGGGAACCCTCAGTGCGGAAGTTGACCATACAACTCTTTATGATACAACTACTCCTGCTGATCTTTCATCAATTACCCTTCTCTTACTTACTGGTGTCTTCCAGGTTAAATGGGCCAAACCTTCCACCATTGATCTTAGAGGAGGCGGTTATAAAGTCTATGTTTATACTGCTAACACCCCTGCCAGCGCAGTCTTAATCAGAGAGGTTGGTTACACCTCTGACTCTACTGAAATCTTCATTGGAGAGAAGTCTCAGAATGTCTCAATTACAATCACGGCAGGGACAACCTACTATTGGTGGGTTACTACTCTTGATGCAAGCGGAAATGAGAGTGCAAAGGTTGCAACAACACCTACTTCGGGAAGTATAAACGCCGCTGCTGCACAGACAGGCTACGCTAATGCTCCGTGGGATGAACCAGGGGCGGGAGCTTTTGGAGTAGATAGTGCGGCTCATATGGCAGCCCTTGTTGAACTTGTTAAGGATATACAAGCTGCCTTGATTGCGAATGGGATACTGGCTACGCCTGCGTAAAAAGTAAAAAGGAGAATTAAAATGGCTCAGAAATGGATGGTGGAGCAGTTCAAAACACGGCTTACGTCGCAGGAGACAAATTGAAGATCACTCTGGTAGCATTCTTATCAATACTCTGGGAGCCTATTGTGGTGGCATTTATCATAGTGATTCTTGCTACAATTATTAAATTGATGGATTAGGGAAAGCGAGGAGAAGAGTAGAAATGGATGATACTCTTTGTAAATTTCATGAAGCAGTTATAGTAAGGATGGATGGAATTTGTCATAAAATGGAGGAGAAGGAAAAGGTATCCAATATCAAATTTGAAGCTCTCCATGGTGCTACCACAATGGCAAAAGCGGAGATGGATAGGCGTTTGGAGGGGATGAATGAGTTTAGGGAACAGTTAACCAGACAGACGACCGAATTTGCTGGAAAGAAAGAGGTGGATTTAATGTTTGAAAAGATTGAGGTGAAGTTAGATCATCTTGAAGCAATGGCACACCAAAGGACAGGGGGCAAGCAGTGGAGTGATCATATTTTACAGGTTTTAATTGCTATCGGTCAAATCGCTGTAATTGCATGGTTATTTAAGAGTTAAACATGGAGAGTGAGAGGCGAGGGAAGCCATTATCCAGAAGGCTTTTGGCGTCTGCATGTGGGTAACAAGGAAGGCCGACCTTGCCCGCAGGGGTGAAGGTATGCTTGCCTTACGTTGCGATATTATTATTTCTAAATGGATAAAGGAATTGATTAAGGTGTGTGATGAAAATCCAGACTAAAAAAGAAGTCTATTTCAGGTTTATAGATGACATCTTTATCACCCTTGCCCATATCTTCTGGGAAGAGTATCAGAGGGACGAGATAACGCCTACCGTTACCAGTGCGGATGACGGGAAGCATCACCCTAATTCATGGCATTACAAGGGGACGGGATGGGACTTCAGGATATGGGGGCTAACTAACCCACAGGATACGGCAGACAGGATCAGGGTGAAGCTGAAGGCAATCAATCCAAAATATGAGATCATCTTTGGTGATCCTGCTCACCTTGACCATATTCATTCTGAATTCAGGGAGAAATAAATGAAAGATAAACTTATCGCCATAGGATTAATATTCGGGCTTCTTGCGAGTTGTTATGGAGTTTTTACTTTCCTTGAAAGATATGCTCTATGTGAGGATTTAAAGAAAGTTGACCAAAAGACCGACAAGATAATGCAGATGATGGACTATAAATTTAAAGCAATGGAATTAAAAACAAACGAAGATAGGATTTACGATATGGAAAAGAGATATGGGTCAAGTCCGAGCGATTCGACCAAGAAAGCTGATCTTGAGAAACTTAAACGGGAAAGGGAACAGATATTAAGAGAGATGAAGGAAATAAAGAAGTAAAGGAGGTGAGACAATGTTCACAAAACTATGGAGGGTTAAATTATCGGATTGGGAGAGGGCTTTTTTTATAGCTATTATTACTGCACCACTAACCATCATCCTTCAGTCAGTCAATGCCGGTTCTCTGGTGATTAACTGGAAGACAATTTTAGCGGCAGCCCTATCTGGTGGGATTGCTTACATCATCAAAAATCTTGGAACAGGTCAGAACGGGAATATGCTGACCGATAAATGAAAGGAGGAATGGTATGCGAAGAAAGGCAAGTCTATTTTTGGTCATGGTGGTAATACTGATGATAGTGACGGCCTGTGCATCCGATCAACCCTGGAGGAAGGCGGCGGTTACGACCTATGAGTTGACAGGAATCACCATCGAACAGTCCAGAATAACGGCTGAGGCTCTCTATGCCCAGAAGCTAATTACCGATGCACAACTGGTCAAAATTAAAGATGCCTATAACAAGGCCAGGTCAGCCTTCATCGCTGCGGGGAGTGCCTTAAAGGTTGCCGGTAAAGCGGAGGATGCCGCAAAAAGGGATGCCCTGTTGGTTGAGTATGACAAGCTTCTGAGTCAGTTCAAGGGTCTTGCTTATGAACTTATCACCCTGGTAAACCAATTTAAATAATTAAGGAGTTGAAAGATGCCCAAGATTGAACTGATACAAGGTGATTGTTTGGAGAAGATGAAGGAGATTGATGATAAGTCTATTGATATGATACTTTGTGATTTGCCGTATGGCACGACTGCGTGTAAATGGGACACAATTATCCCTTTTGAACCGTTATGGGAGCAATACAAGAGGATAATTAAAGACAATGGGGCGATTGTTTTAACAGCGAGCCAACCCTTTACCAGTGCTTTAGTGATGAGTAATATCAAGATGTTTAAGTATGAATGGATATGGGAGAAAGATAAGGGTGCTAATTTTGCTTCTTGTAAAAAAACACCAATGAAAACTCACGAAAATATACTTGTGTTTGGTGGAGGCAAATACTTTCCACAAATGAAGGAACGACCTAAAAATAATATAAGAAATAATAAACCACGAATAAATAAATCAAGCCAAACAGGGACAGAATGGTTATGCGAAAATAGTAAAGGAAATTTACCAGTAAAATATCCTGAAAGTGTATTGAATTTTAACGCTTGTAGAGAATATAAACACCCCACTCAAAAACCAGTAGCCCTATTTGAATACCTAATTAAAACCTACACCAACGAAGGTGAAACGGTTCTTGATAATTGTATGGGTTCTGGAACGGCTGGAGTTGCTTGCAAGAATCTCAATCGGAACTTTATCGGAATAGAGTTAGACTCCAAGTATTTCAAAATTGCAGAGAAGCGAGTAAATGAAGATATATAAAATCAGGTTGAAAATACGCCTGTCGAATCTAATGGAATTTGAAAAGGAGGTGACTTGATATGGGAAAGGTTTTGTTGGCAATCGAATTATTGGTATTGGCAGGGCAGGCAGTTCCTAAGCTGGCCCCTGGAGTTAAAGACCTTCTAAATATGATGAAAGGGGAGCGGGTGAAAGACATCACTCAGGAAGAATTTGAGGCCAGGATTGACGCAGCCATTGCTAAATTGCCGCCTTGGGATTGAGCAAGATTAAAATTAAAATTTGAGGGGGGGCCTTCGGGTCTCCCTTCATTTTATTCTCCAGCATCGTCCGAGTTTTTTATCCGTCTTTTTTACCAGAAACCTTTTTCCTTTTCCAAATCTACTCATCCAGGAATATGAACCGGTCCTGACTTTCATAAGTATTTCTGTTTCAAACCCAAATGAATCCCCTATCTCCATCTTGGAAAATGGGTATTTTCCCCTATGCAAAGGGATAGGGATATTTTTCTCGATCTTAAACTGTGCTTCCATTTGCGTGAATTACCTCGCCCTTACTGACGGCTTGAAGGGCTTTTGCCACCGACCCACCTTATTTTCCGCCTATTACACTGTTAGGCCTTCATGAAACAAAGCCAATGCGTCTTTTGCGCCTTCCCAGATGGATGACCAAATAAAGGCCTGCGTGTCGTCAACTTCAACACTTCCATTAAAGGAACATCGCACTCATTCCACTTAAAAATTAATATGCCATCGTCTTTTAAAACACGGAAACATTCAGCAAAGCCTTGCCGCAAATCATCTTTCCACGTTTGCTTGTCAAGCGCACCATAGCTTTTCGCCATGTAGCTATTTTCGCCAAGAAAAAGGTGCGGCGGGTCAAAGACTACCAGCTTAAAAGTCTGGTCGGGCAAGTCCATGTTTCTAAAGTCCATCACTTTGTCCGGCAAGCACTTCCGCACCCTGGCGTCTTTCCCGCTGCCAACAATGGTCGGTGGCATTACTCTTCTGTCTATAAAAAGCGCGTCCGGGTTTGTTTTATCAAACCAGAACTGTCTTCCACCGCAACACGCATCTAATATTTTCTTGCTCATTCGTCCTCTATGTTATAAAAAATGCCTAACAAATCGCTACAGTCGATCACTACGCTTCGCTCCGTTCCGCCTGAGCTTGGCGTTAGCTTGCAGGTAAAAAGGAGTCTCTCCTTGCCGTATCCTAATTAGTGGCGAATTCAAGTAGTCACAAAGTTAAGGAATTACCCTGGTCTGTGCCACCATCTTATGATTTTGCGGGCTGCCAACCCCGCCAGCTTATTGATGCTAAACTATGCCTGCAAGCTAACAAGTCACTGGAGTTGACGGCCAATGGACAGCAGTCCCTCTACATCCGACACGCTGCGATCCATACTCTCCGACTTTAACGGTATGTAGCAATCATCAACCATTGGCCGCAACTCACTTCTACGTTAGGCACCCTTCCTATCCTTCATCTTCTTTTGGGGCGTTTTTTGGCAATGCTTCAAGTCGGAAATTACTCGAAAAATAGTTATGGTTTCGTATCCCTGTTTGTGCAACATTAAATATTTATCAATTAATCTCTGAATGGTCATAACCATTCTCCTATGAAATATAAAGTGCCTAACAAGTCACTCCAGCGGACGCCCAATGCGCCGCTGAGCTTTACGTTCGGCGACTATATTTCTGGTATATAAAGTTTAGGACCACCGTTGCCATAATCTTGCCACATTTCTTCATGGCCTCGGCAAGCATGAACCCAGAATTCCCCTCCATCGGGATCATCGCCCATCGAATCTATTACCTCGACATTTCCCCAGCATTGTCCTTTGTCCTGTCCAAGCGCCCAACAGTCTGCACCACAACAGTTTTTGGGATTGTAGGTCGCCGAACAAGTCACTGGAGCGGATGGCTTATAGCCATCCTTTTCTTGAACTTCATTCTCATTTACCATATCGAACCTTCACCGCTCAGTTTTTCGTTATATTTCAACACAACAACCATATCCATCCTTGCGCAACTTTGTTAAAATGGCACAAAAACGTGTATTCATGATCGGACAAATCTTATCTTTTTTTGGGCAATCTTTTGGTTTTTTCTTCATCACTCCAATCCCATTTTTAGGGCAATGGCATCTAACGATTTAGATATTCGATCAATCCTTTTTGCATCGCATTCCGGACACCAAAAGGGACTCCATTTATACTCTGTGAACTCCCTTTTGCAATCGGCGCAAACTTGCCGAATCGGGATTCCGTTTAATTTGACCTTTTTAAGCCTTCTTCCCATTGCGGACCTCATTGGTAAAAATATAACAAGTCACTCCAGTTAAAAATCATATTTGAGTTTTTTTACTAATACTGTGCACTCCTGGTATTGATAATGCCTGTTTGTAAGCCCTGGCCTGCCCATTGAGAAACGTCATGTCAGCCTGAACCGATTGAAGAGGAGCCTTCCCCTGAGAGATTGCCATGATCAAATCTTTCAAATTGATAACCTCCGCACTCCAGGTCTCCCTGACGTGAGATTCCTTTGATTTCGGAATTTCGGAAGCAATCTTTATCGGCGGGACATAGACGGGCTCGGCCATGATCTGCTCGGCTTCCTCTTTCTCCCCGGCCTCCTCCGCTTCGATGGCCTGGCGAAGCGCCTCCTCTTCTGCCCTCTTCCGGGCCTCCTCCTGGAGCCGCCTCTCTTCTTCCCGACGCCTGGCCTCCTGCTCTTCGATAAAATCCACCATAATTTTGTTCAGGTAGGTTTTTGCTTCCTCCAACCTTTTGAGAGGGACTTCAAAGAAGGCGATTATCTTTGCCTTGCTGTCATCGAGTGGCCTTGTTTGAGACATACGGGTATCGATCAACTCCTTGATCCTGTCCTTGACCTGTTTCATCGCTGACTGACCGAACCGATAATCATCAACCGTAACAATGGTAAGGGATTTAACTACATCAAGGATTGTAAGTGCCGTCTCTGTCGATTTTTCAATTTCCGGCGTTACGATTTGGGCTTGAGCTTCCATTTATTCCTCCTTCCTTTTGTTTTTTGGATCCAAGACAAAGCAAGCAATCCATCTTCCGGTGCCAACGCCGGGATAATGATTTCCAAACATATCTTTTTCTATACTAAGCCACCGAATATCACCGAGATTTCTTATTTCTGCACCAGCCGCAATCATCTTATGCACCCATTTATCAATCGGGAATACAAATACCACTCTTTTACCCTTTTCAAATTCAGAGATAGCCTTTTTCACCCATTTACTCGGTCCATTAAAGGGAGGATTTACATAATTAGAGGATCC
>Ga0315288_10008486_pt1 | contig 12963 bp, 11 predicted proteins | sample YL17G11_20_MG_FD_203454 | JGI IMG/M metagenome (GOLD analysis project Ga0315288, IMG submission 203454) | Sediment microbial communities from Yellowstone Lake, YNP, Wyoming, USA - YL17G11_20 | ecosystem: Environmental > Aquatic > Freshwater > Lake > Sediment | place: USA: Wyoming | collected...
GTGGTCGGTAACGGCACTGTCACCCCGGCTGCGGGAGACCATTCCTATCTGTCAGGAACGGTGGTTGATGTCACCGCCAATCCGGCTATCGGCTGGAGCTTTACCGGCTGGAGCGCCAATGTGGTGGCCAATCAGGTCACCATGGATGCGGCCAAGACGGTAACGGCTACCTTCACTCAAGATAGCTACATTTTGACCATGGCAGTGGTCGGTAACGGCACTGTCACCCCGGCTGCGGGAGACCATTCCTATCTGTCAGGCACGGTGGTTGATGTCACCGCCAATCCGGCTATCGGCTGGAGCTTTACCGGCTGGAGCGCCAATGTGGTGGCCAATCAGGTCACCATGAATGCTAATAAGACGGTCACGGCTGCCTTCACTGTGGCTGCGGCACCAACACCCACACCGACACTGTCACCTGGGGGATGGGGATGGGGAGCAGCACCACTCTCAACACCTACGCCAACTCCAACTCCTACGCCAACACCGACGCCTGTAGCAACTCCAACTCCTACGCCAACACCGACGCCTGTGGCAACTCCAACTCCTACGCCAACACCGACGCCTGTACCAACTCCAACTCCTACGCCAGTGGTTACCCCAACTCCAACACCGACGCCTGTACCAACTCCAACTCCTACGCCAGTGGTTACCCCAACTCCAACTTCTGCAGTGACGCCAACTCCTACCCCAACTCCTGCTCCTGCAGTGACGCCAACTCCCACCCCCGCTCCAACCCCAGCGCCAGGAGGACCGGCGGTGGCCTGGTGGATCATTTTGGCGATAGTCATTGGGGTTTCGGCTGTGGGAGGAGGGTTGTACTTTGCAATAATCCGGAGACGAAGAGCCGGGAAACCAGCGTAAGTGGCCTGAGCAACAGAAAATAAGGAAACCCTCCGAATGGAGGGTTTCCTTATTAGCGCTTTGCCAAGGGCTGAGATAACCTGTTGAAGGGAAACACCACGCAAGCCTAGCGTCGCAGTGCACGCAAAGGAGCTGTGGCTTCTGGCTCGTAATTTCCGATGCTCAGGAGCCGCTTGAAGCCAAAGAGGATAATAGCGATACTCAACAGGATTTTCACTGCTAAGATTCCCCTGTCATGTTCGTAGATAAACACTCCTCCATACATCCAGAACAAGGTGAAGAAGAAGATAAGGAACAGCCCCAGGCCGAGCACCAGAGCTGCGGTGATGGTACTGGTGGCCACCCTGGTGCCTGATCGAAGAGACCCTGGCGACTCGATAGACTCTGTAGAGACATGCTGGTGCGCCTCGGTATGCAAAACAGCCGGGGCTCTTTGCTCATAACTTTTGCTGCTCCAGAGCTGCCTGAGGCCAAAGCACGTGATGGCGATGCTCATGAGTGTTTCCGCAGTCAATATAATCTTGTTGCTCTCGTAGACAAACACTCCACCATATACCCATAACAGGAGAAAGTGGATGATGAGTATTATCCCCAGAGCTATCACCAAGTTGGAAGCTATAACGCCTTTTGCCGTCATCTTTCTATCACCCCAGCCTGAGCTTGCAATCCCAGTTTACATTCTCTCCTTTGAGCTCACAATCACCCGATTGGGCTAATTTGAACTAGTAAATAGTACGGGGCATAAATAGTACTTGAGGAAGAAGCATCGAGTTCCTTGAGCAAGCGGTATCGGCCCGGAATTAGCGATTAGCTTTAAAAACTAGTATCTAGTCCCTAAAATGGCTTGAATGAACTTTCTCGTCATGCGATAATAGAAGCATGGCAGGAATAGCAAAGCCGGTGTAAAGTGATCGCCCAGGTAATTGTGGCCTATGATAGTGCATTCAAAGAGGCGGCCATGGAGCGTGTTCCACATCACCTGGTCGAAGATGCCCAGGTCAAAGGCGTAGGTCTGGTAGGAGTAGTGTTTAATCAGAGCCAGGGTGATGAAAGTGAGGAGATAAATTAAGATGAAAGCAGCTACTAAGATGGCTGCCTTACTAAGGCGAAGGTTGAAAAAGTTGAGCTGGCCTTGTTTCATCGGAAACTGCGCTACCTCACCCGGAAGATAACAACCTCTCCATTATCGAAAACACTGTCCATGAAAGTGGACAGCCTTTCTGCCACGCCCGGGCCATACTTTTCTCTCTCCAGACCTCCGACATAAACATAGCTCACTTTATATTTCAGTAACAGGCTTTTGACCAGATTTTGGTCCTGGGCAGTGTAAATCCGGTCTATATCCTCAGCCCGGCCAGTTAGGGCCTCAGCAGAGCCTCGCCACACCATTTCGTGATGCCCCCAGCCCAATATGGTGGCCAGCCCAGTGCGGGATGACACCCGCCCATAATCACTGTAAGCACCGCCAGTGGCCTCCACAATAACTGATGAGCCAGGTACAGTCCACAGGTAGTCAAGAGCTTCCCTTTCCTCTGTGTTTACGAAGGCCAGCCCATCCAGCGTGGAAGGCCCAGCGGTATCATGTGTATGGCTCCAGGCAGCCGCAACCGGATAGATCAGCGAGACCGCTAGCAACAAACCAAGAATCCCCCACCAGGAGATGCGCACCAGCTTACCCAGCACGGCATGTGGCTGCCAATGCTGAAGGAGATAGTAGATTCCAAAGGCAACAGCTATAGCCATCATAGCCCAGGCTTCATAGTAAAGACGGAAAACGGTGTTCATCCTGTTACTGAAGGCGTCTACCACATAGAATAGTTCCACGCCCATGGTAAGCAGCAGAGCTACAGAGAGCAGTAGCAGGACAAAAAGAATACCAGGTTTGCCCTCATCCCTGCTCCGCTTGGCACTAGCCAATGCGGCTACCAGAACGATGGACAATATGGCCATCCAGGGGAAGAGATGCCACAGCTTGGCACTGACGGAATGGCCTGCCTCCTCCACGCCGCCAGTGACCGGGCTGATAGCCACCCGCAGGATAGACCAAATCGCCCAGGGAAGCAGCACCACCAGGACAATCCCCCCCAGCTCTACCCAGGAAACAGACCGCCAGCTCCGCCGCAGCCAAAATAGGGCTAAGGAGACTCCAGCAAACAGGAACATGCCCCAGATGATGGTAAAGTGCACCAGGCGGCTATCCGGGCCGCGCCAGAGTCCAATCCCCTTGATTCCGCTCTCAATATTCAAGTAGTAAGGCAGATAGAAGAGAAAGACCCCCACCAGAGCGATTGCCGCCAGGACCAGCCACTCAATCCACTGTCTCGGCTGTGACAGGCCCCGGCGCAAATATATTTGCAGCAGCATCACCGCCAGAAAGAGAAGTAGATAAGTTGGCAGATCCCAAGTGTGGAGAAAGCCTATAGCACCCAAGCAGACCACCATCAGCAGATAACAGGGCAGGTTTTTCCTGAGCCAGCCCAGCCCCAAAGCCTCTTTAGATGCCAGGATGTTCAGACCCAAAGCCAGGGTCATAAGTCCGAAGGGCAATGCCATCAGGTGAGCATGCAGGTCACCCAACAGATAGCTGAAAAAGGGAAACTCGGTTATGGTGTAGTCCGCGCCATGAGTGCCGATGACCCTTGTAGCCCGCCACCACCACCAGAACTGGTCGGGATACCAGTGGGGACTATGATAAGGCTTTGACAGCCCCTCAATTCCTAGCCAATGCCAGAAATCCGTAGAGCCTGCCCCATGTGCATAGGCCAGCTCAAAACCACCCTCCAGATTGCCCACAAATAGCAGCAACACCACCCCAACCAGCCCAAAGCCCAGGCCAGCCCTGGTACTACCGCGGCACAGCTTCACCAGGTTATATACTAGGCTGAAGACAACACTCCCGGTTATTGCCATAAAGAAGGCCAGGGATAGGTTAAAGCCTATGCTCGACGCAACACCACTGAATTTGATGAGTACGGCGCTCATGAGATAGCCGAAATAGTAGTAGCTCATGAAGTGCCCGCTGAGCCAGGGGTCGTGGGGAGGGAAACTCGGACTGCGCAGAATCCCATTTAGCAGGGCGAAGTCCATTGGCTTTTCGGTGTCATGGATTTCAGGGTTGTGGGAGCGCATCACAGCCCACAGGATGAACAGCCCTGCAAAGAGCAACTCAGAGACAATTATGAGGCTGCGGTTCTCCCGCAGAAAGTCCCTTATCTCCTGGTGTTTTCTGCGTAAGACAAGCCCGGAGACAAGCGCCAGGAGCAGCATCACCAGGATGATGGTCAGGCGCGAGTTGGGCAAAACTGATAGGCCGGCCAGCCAGAACAGGTAGGAGACAAGCAAAAGTCCAAGGGCTTTGCTCAGGCCATAACCACGATCAGGCAGGTTCTTGAACAGGCTGAGTGTAAGGGGCAGGGCGATGATACCTAGTAGCTCGGCAATAAGCCACCAGGTAGCTACGTGGAGCAAAGCGCCTCCACAAAGGCCTGGGCGTCAAAGGGGGCCAGGTCTTCTACCCCTTCACCGGTGCCAATGTAGAGGATAGGTATCTTCAGGCTGTCGCAGATGGACAGCACAATGCCCCCCTTAGCCGTGCCATCCAGCTTAGCCAGAAAGATGCCGGTTATGCCAATAGCCTCAGTAAAATACTTGGCCTGGGTCAGGCCGTTCTGACCAGTGGTGGCATCCAGCACCAGCAACACCTGATGCGGGGCTGACTGGTCAATGCGGGAGGCCACTCGTTTGATCTTCTTGAGCTCCTCCATCAGGTTGAACTTGGTGTGAAGGCGGCCAGCCGTGTCAACGATTACCACATGAATTCCCCGGCTGCGGGCGGCATCCAAAGCATCAAAGACCACCGCCCCAGGATCGCCCCCAGACCGATGGGCGATAACCTCAACACCGATACGCTCTCCCCACCTCTGCAACTGCTCAATAGCCGCCGCTCGGAAAGTATCAGCGGCTGCCAGAATGACCCGCTTGCCTTCCTTCTTGTAGCTATGGGCCAGCTTGGCGATACTGGTGGTCTTTCCCGAGCCATTGACTCCGGCCACCAAGATAACCTCCGGAGAGGAAACTATCTCACGAGGGGAGGCCCCATCCAGGGACAGCTTCTTTACCATTTCCTGTTTGAGAACTTCCCGGACCTTGGGACCATCGCTGAGCTTCTCTGCCTTAGCTCTCTCCTTGACTCGCTGGACAAGGTCAGCGGTGGTATCAACGCCCACATCTGCCGAAATAAGCAGCTCTTCCAGCTCCTCCCAGACGCTCTCATCCACCCGCGCCCGGTCAAAGAGGCGAGTTATCTTGCTAAACCAGGCTTCTCGGCTGCGCTTTACACCTTGCTCAGTTTTCTTCTGAAATAGTCCAAACATGTGTTTTTCTCCCTCTCCGTGGGGCTTAAGACATAATAACACTCTCTCTGGCGAGGGTCAATCTAGGAAGATTTAGTCTCTGTGCGTACCAGGTCTTTGTAGGCGGACATTAGCTTCCTGGTCAGCGGGCCGGGGTGGCCTGAGCCAACTGGCTTGCTGTCCACCATGGTAAGAGGCATTATCTCCAGAAGGGAATTGGTAATGAAAGCCTCATCCGCCTGGAACAACTCACCGGGCACCAGTCGCTTCTCTACCGCCTTCGTCGCCATGGAGGGGACCAACTCCAGCACCGTTTCACGAGTGATGCCTGGCAGGATGCCGCTTTCCAAAGGTGACGTGAGCACCACACCACCAGAAACAATAAAGAGGTTACTGATGCTGCCCTCGGTAAGCTCTCCCTTCTCGTTGAGCAGCAAAGCCTCGTCGGTTCCGGCCAGCTTGGCCTCCCGCCGCGCCAACACGCTCAACAGGTAGCTGCAGGACTTGAGCCGGGAAAGCGGAGATAAACTGTCCCGCCGAAAAGAAGAAAGACAGGCCTGGAAGCCACGTTCATAGACCTTAGCCGAAAGCGGGGTATAAGGACGGGCAATGATGAACACAGTTGGCTCGCCGCAGCGGTCGGGATCCGGCACTATCTCCCCAGGCCCCGCCGACACAGTAAGCCTGACGCGGGCATCACTCAGGTGGTTGGCCTGAAGGGTGTCACTGACCGCCCTGGCTAAATCGTAGTGGGCTAGTTTTTCGGTCAGCCCCATAAAGGCGACAGAACGCTTGAGGCGGTCAAGGTGCTGTGCCAGACGGAATACCCTGCCTGAGTAGACACGCATGGTCTCAAAGAGGCCATAGCCATAAAGGAAGCCGTGGTCAAACGGAGATAGCCAGGCCCGCGAGACGGGGAGCAACTTCCCATTGAGATAGACCAGTTCTTCCATCCATCAGGACTCCCAGCACGGCCTGGAATAACTAAGGAAGTTGCGCAGCAGGTCGTGCCCCAGGGGGGTCAGAATTGATTCCGGGTGAAACTGCACCCCCTCAACCACATGTTCCTTATGCCTCACCCCCATAATCTCTCCAGAGGCTGTGTGGGCTGTGACCTCAACAAATGGCGGCAGTGTCCCCGGCTTTATCACCAGGGAGTGATAGCGGCCTGCTTCAAAGGGATTGGGAACATTCCGATAGATAGTGCGCCCATCGTGATGGACAAGCGATGTCTTACCATGAAGTGGCAAATCCGCTCGTACAATCGCACCACCATAGACATGGCCGATGCACTGATGTCCCAGGCACACACCCAAAATAGGTATGCGGCCTGTGAAATGTATCACCACATCGTTGGAGATGCCAGCCTCCAGCGGGGTACAGGGGCCAGGAGAGATAACAATATGGCTGGGGGCCAACTCCTCAATTTGGGTCAGGGTTATCTGGTCATTGCGATAGACCAGCGGCTCCCAACCTAGCTCTCCCAGATATTGAGCCAAGTTATAAACAAAGCTATCGTAGTTATCAATAACCAGTATCATCTTACCTCCACTGCCACCTTTGCGGACAATTTCAGTGCCTGGATAAGCGCTTTGGCCTTGTCCAGCGTCTCCTGGTATTCCGCCTGAGGCTCCGAGTCATAGACTATGCCACCACCTACCTGGAAATAAGCCCGGCCCTCCTTGACCAGAAAAGTGCGGATGGCGATATTCAAGTCCATATCTCCGCCAAAGCTCAAATAGCCTATTGCACCAGTATAGACGCTACGACGGGTGGGTTCAAGCTCGTCTATGATCTCCATGGCCCGCACTTTGGGGGCACCGGTTATAGAGCCACCGGGAAAGCAGGCTCGCAGCAAGTCTATGCGACCCTTATCGGCGCGCAGCCGACCCACCACGGTTGAGGTGAGGTGGAACACCGTAGGGAAGGCCTCCAGAATAGCCAGCTCAGTTACCTGCACCGAGCCGTAGCGACATACGCGCCCCAGGTCATTTCTCTCCAGGTCAACAATCATAACATTCTCAGCCCGGTCTTTCGGGCTGCTCAGAAGACAATGGGCTTGTGCTTCATCCTCGGATGGGCTGCTGCCCCGGGGGCGGGTGCCTTTGATCGGTCTGGTCTCCACATAGTCACCCCTCACCTTGAGAAACCGCTCCGGCGAGGCACTCACAACGGCCACCTGGCCAAAGTCAAGGTAGCCGGCGAAGGGGGCAGGGTTGACCTGCCTCAGCCGGCGGTAAAGCTCATAGGGTGAGATGGCAAGCCCAGTTTCAAAACGCTGCGAAAGATTGACCTGGAAGATGTCACCAGCAATGATATACTGACGGGCGGTCTCCACAACTCTCAAATAGGCTTCTGGGGTGAAATTGGGGCGCAGGGCGACCCAATCCTGGTTCGGTTGCTCAATGCGGTGGGCCTCAGCCAAAAGATGTGACTCTGCCAGGAGAGCGCTCAGCTCTTCCAGTCGGGCCTGTGCGCGGCGCTGCCGTCGAGTCTCATCAAATTCAGGGAAGCCGCTGGAGATGATATAAGCCTGTCCTTCCAGCAAGTCAAAGACCACCACAGCGTCATAAAAGCCCAGGTAGCACTCGGGAAGCTGCAGGTCATCAACCGCCTTAGCGGGCAAGCGCTCTATGAAGTGACACAGGTCATAGCTGAAATAGCCCACAGCGCCACCAGCCATAGGCACAGGCAAGCCGGTTGAATCTAACTTATAGGTTGAGAGAAGCCCAGACAGGACTTGGAAGGGATCACCTGTTATGGATTGCTGACCGTCAGCAGTCTGGATAGTGACCTTATCTCCCCTGCTATGCAGCACCAGAAAGGGGTCACAACCCATGAAAGAATAGCGGCCCAGCCGATGCACATCCATGCCACTGTCGAGGAAAAAACAGAAAGGCCTGTCTCTAAACAGTTCAAAGGCCTGGAGAGGTGAGAGACGAAATGGCAACCGTTGCACCAGGGGGCGGCGTTCAAACACAATACATTCCTGGATGAATTCTAGAGGTTCAAAAAGTCTACTCGGGCTGCCTGGCCCTCCGTAGCCATCAAGGTCAGGCAGCCCTTTGTTCCAATATCAAACTCAGGCGAAACTCACCTAGAAAAGCTACTTGCCCTCTGCCTTCTTTGCCTGCTCTCGGAGGGCCGTAGCTATCGGAGTGGGTCGCTTGATCACGTCAAAGCCAGGAATGGCAGCAAAACGCTTGTCGCGCTCTTTGAAGGCATCGCTTATGCTGGCCTGGTCTCGTCTCTCTTTGAAGAAGCTGAACTCGTCTGCGTCAAAGCTCATGTTAGTGGTGATGGTATGGAACAGCACACCCACGTCAAGAGAGTTCTGTGCGCCCAGCATATCCATGTGCGCGTCGAAGGCTACCTTGCCCGCCACAATGCCATCCATGGGCTGGAGGGCACAGGCCTGTACCCACTCATCCACCCTCTTCTCAAGCTGGTCACGGGGTACCACTTCGTTAATCAGACCACATGCCAGGGCTTCCTTAGCTTCCATGTACTTTCCGGTGATGAGCATCTCCTTGGTCTTGGCAGTGCCGATCTTTAGTATCCAGTAGCCGATGAGGCCGTCCACTGAAGGGCCGACCATGCGGTAGGCGGAGTGACCGAAAACAGCGTCATCGGAGGCGATAGCGATATCACCCAGCATCGGGAACCACAGGCACATACCCATGGAATAGCTGTGGCACTGGACGATGGTGACTTTGCAGCAACGAGCAAATTTCTGGAACATCTCCCTGAAAATGAAACGGTCAGCCACCAGCCGGTCACGCTGAGGGGTTTTCTTCACTTTCTCGCCAGGGCGGGGAGTGCGGATGCCATGCAGGTGACCCAGTAGGCTGGCATCAGCGCCGGTGCTGAAGCAATCTCCGGCACCACGAATGACTATGGAATGAATGTCATCTTCGAGCTCGGCGATGGACAGCAACTCCTGCATGCGGTAGAAGTCTTCAGTGGTCAGCGCATTGAGCTTGTCCGGCCGGTTCAACGTGATGTAAGCCACCTTCTTCTCAGGGTTGACCTCCCAGAGCAAATGGTGCTTGCTCATGTCAATCGACGATTTGTCCAGAATGTGACCCTTTGGAACACCCATATTTTTACTCCTTCTATTTAATGCTACTTAAAGGTGACCATGTTGCCGCTCACCTTGATTCCTATTTAACCAACTTTCTGGAGAAAAGCCTGGTATTCAGCAATCTTGGCCACTGAGCGTATTAATCTAGCCATGGTGCGGTATGTAGGTATACCAGCCCTGGGCAGCAACTTCTTCATCTCATCAGCAGCTTCCTTCATCTCTTTATTGCCCATGGCGATGTCCATGATAGCAGCCAGCGGCTTGTGATTTGGCTCCTGGGCGAACTTGAGCAGGTTATCCTTGAGCAAGTTTATCTTCTCCACACCTCTCAGGAAGCCCAGCTCTGTGCTCATGGCTATTACATCTATGTTGGGCTCGTTATTCAGAGTGAGCACCGCATCTGACATAGCCTCAGCCCGCTCCGCCATAGGTTCCGAATCCAGGGGGTTCTTGAACCCAGCCCCTACTACAGTGATGAAGGACTTCAGCTTATCCTGGGTCTCTTTGGTGAAGATAGGAAGCTCCAGCCCCTCACTGCTGCAAATGTCAGCGGTCTGCACACTGTAGCCACCACCACCGAGCATCACCCCTATCCGCTTGCCCTTGGGCGCTGGCTTCAAATACAGGAAGGTCATGGCCACATCAGTGAGCTCCTCCAGGGAACTCACCCTCACCGCACCAGTCTGCTTGAAGAAGGCATCCCACACTTGCTCACTTCCGGTGAGAGCGCCGGTATGTGAGGCGGCCGCCCGGCTGCCGGCTGCAGAAACACCAGACTTCCACATAATCACTGGCTTCTTCGTGTTCACCTCTTTGACCAGCTTGGTGAACCTGGGGCCATCCTTGATCCCTTCAACATACATGCATATGACCTTGGTCTCTGGGTCCTGGGCCAGATAGTCCAGATAATCGGTGCTGTCCAGCACAGCGGCATTGCCGAAGCTGACAACTTTGCTGAATAGCAATCCCTGTCCCAGTCCATAGGTGATGAACTGAAAGCAGTTGACGCCGCTCTGAGAGAGGTAGGCCACCGGGCCAGGCTTGGGGGGCAGGATAGGCCATATTGAGAGCTTGGCGCTGGGCACGTAAGCCAAGCCCATGCAGTTGGGGCCGATTATGCCGATGTTGCCTTTCTTGGCGATCTCCTTGATTTTATTCTCCAGCGCTATACCCTCTGGCTCGCCAGACTCCGAAAACCCGGCAGTGAAGATATGGGCAAACTTGACTCCCACCTTGGCGCACTCCTCCAGCACATCGGGTACATTCTTAGGCCCCACACCGATTACACATAAGTCTATAGGCTCAGGCACTTCAGAAAGGTTCTTGGCAGGCCCAATGCCAAAGATAGGCTCCTCGGCAGTGGGATGGATAGGGTATATCTTCCCCTCATAACCCAACCTCTGATACTGTTGTACATACTGGCCACCACCGGCTGCCCAACCCGAGGCTGGGTCTTTGCCTTTCACAGATATGCCCACCACTGCGATGCTTCTGGGCTTGAAAAGTCTTTCTAACCGATGCTCAGCCATCTATACGTAGGCCTCCTTCTTGAATCGATAGCTGTCTCACAATAATAACCAGTCTGATTCTATCAGAAGTCACCGAGTGATGTCAAATGCTGTGGAATCAGATATCCCACAGCTTTGCATCCTGCTCAGCCTTTCTCTTAAGCTCAGCGGTCCCGGCGAGACCCAGCTCACGGTAGGACTCGGTTGAGCCATAATCTCTGGTTCGGAGCACCGCCGGCATGGGCACAGCATGCCCAAAGATCAGGAACTGCTGCTTGGTCTCCAGCTTGGACAGCACTGAGCGAAGTTCATTATGGCCCGAGACCCCAGCCAGCACGCTATCTATGTCCCTCTCATTGTCCAGAAGACAGGTGATCTTGGTGCCAAGCTGAGACATCACTTCCTGGTCAATGCCGCTGGGGCGCTGGTCAACCAGCAGCAGCGTCACATTGTATTTCCTCATCTCTCGGGCGATGGTGCCGAAGATGGTCTGCTGAGCCACATCTGGGTTGAGCAGTTTGTGAGCTTCCTCAATAGTAATGACCAAAGGCCGTGGAGACTGGCTGCCCTCACCCAGAGCCCGCTCTGTCCTCCTCTGATACTGCTCGTAGATGCGCCGAGAAAGCAGATTGGCCACCAGAACATGGGCGGCATCATCATGGCGGTAGGAGCCGAACTCCAGGACAACGTTGGTGCCCTGGTCAAGGCAACCCAGGATTTTCTGCACTGCTTTTTCCGAGGCTTGAGGCACCAGGAAAGATAGCCGCCTCAACTTTTCTAAGCCACGGCGCAAATTGCGATAAGTGCCCTCGTGAATGCTCAGTCGGTCTAGCAAATCACTGGCCTCACTTGGCTTCAACTCAATCGTCTTCTCGATCCAGCTTTCCTCGCCGAACTCCCGTGCCAGTTGATACACCGCCTGGACAGAGGCCTCAGTAAGGTTTAATGTTTGGCGCAGGATTTCAATGTCCTCCGGTTCGATCTCGTCATAGCCTATCTTGACTACAAAGTCGGCACTCACCTTGCGGCGCTTGGCGCTCTCTTCGTCCAGCGTGAACAGAGCTATCTTGGAGGGGAAGAACTGCTTCAGACCCTTTACGCTGTGCCCGGACTCGCTGGTGCCCGCCCAGCCATATTCATTATGCATATCGAAAATCAAATTTACCGCAGATGCGCTTTGCAACATACCGATGAGCAGCAAGCGGGTGAGAAAGGTCTTGCCAGTGCCGGCCTTGCCAAAGACGCCGTTGGAGCGTTTGACAAACTCGGGCAGGTTGAGACAGACTTTGGTCTCCATGTCCAGCGGAGTGCCGATAAAGAACCTCTCCCTGCCCTCCTGCCCAAAAACCAACTCCACATCACGCTGAGAGGCTGTGCGCACCACTGAAAAGTGGGCGGGTACCGTTTTCACCGGCTGCGGTCCCTGCAGCAAGCTGGCTTCATCACCGCTGAGGGTGAGCAGAGGCATCACACGCAGGCTCCCGTAGATGGCAGTGCCAGCCATAACCTCGGCAATGAAAGGGTCAGAAATATCAGGAGGGTTGACAGTAAGGTGGGGATCAGCGGCCCCCAGGCTAATGTCGGTTATCATGCCAAAGAAGCGTCGCCGTTCCCCTTCAATGGTGATGTAACGCCCCACCGCCATATCCTCCACTGAGGCAGAGCTGTCCAGCTTCACCTCCACACCCTTGCTCAGTGAGCCGGAGATGACAATACCCAGGCGCTTGGACTCCAGGTCAGGCTCCAGGCTCATTCCTTCATCCTCCTCAAGATGGCGTTGAGGCGGCTCATTTGCCCATTAAGCAGCGCCACCAACTCCTTGCCCGCCGCCACCAGGAAATTGTGGTGGTCTTGACGTGCCTGGGCCGCTTGACGTAGAAAAGCAGCTACCAACTCATCGCCCAGACCAGCGGGTTGAGCGGCCAGCAACAGGCTCAGGCAGTCAAGGCGCTGACTGAACTCCTGCAACTCCTGAGCCTGACAGACATAAACGAAGCTGTGCAGACGGACCGGCTGAGGTGACAGGTAATGGTGCAATCTGTTTTCCTGCCGGTGTCCCACCACCAGAGCTGTGAAATCGGTGCGCAATAGCTTGAGCAACTGCGGGTTCTCCCGGTAGACCGCTGTCTCGTCAACCTCATCCCTGCCCCGGGCG
>Ga0315288_10008487_pt1 | contig 12963 bp, 9 predicted proteins | sample YL17G11_20_MG_FD_203454 | JGI IMG/M metagenome (GOLD analysis project Ga0315288, IMG submission 203454) | Sediment microbial communities from Yellowstone Lake, YNP, Wyoming, USA - YL17G11_20 | ecosystem: Environmental > Aquatic > Freshwater > Lake > Sediment | place: USA: Wyoming | collected...
ACGGGCTCAGCTACGGCACACAGCCGGAGGAGCTCCTCGGCGGGGGCGTGATAGTCTTCTGGGGATTCAACCCGAGGATCAGCTCCGCCCACCAGTGGGCCCTCGCCCTCAGGGCGAGGAGGGAGCGGGGCACCATGATAGTCGTCGTCGACACGAGGAGGAGCGAGTCGGCGGAGGCCGCGGACCTCTGGCTAGCCCCGAGGCAGGGGAGCGACGTCGCCCTAGCCTACGGGCTCGCCCGCAGCCTCATAATCGGCGAAAAGGTCGACAGGACCTTCCTGGATCGGTGGACGACGGGCTTCGACGCCTACTCTGAGGAGGCGAAGATGTGGACACCCGGAAGGATCGAGGAGGTCACTGGAGTCCCGCAGGAGAGCGTCGAGGCCCTCGCGGATGCGCTCGCGGCGAGGAAGCCCGCCACCTTCATGATCGGCATAGGCCTACAGAAGTGCGCCGAGGGGGCGGAGTCCGTCAGGGCGGTGAGCCTCCTCCCCACCCTGCTGGGCGAGCACAGGGGCTTCTACTACACCAACAGCCAAGGCAGGTACATCGACTTCGGCCGCCTCACGGGTGAGGCGCTGGCTGATAGGAAGCCCGGGGTCGTGAGCCAGGTCGCCGTCGGCTGGAGGCTCGAGGCGGGCGAGTTCGGCTTCGTCTACGTCCAGGGGATGAACCCCGCCCTGACCCTGCCCAGCCTCGGCGCCGTCAGAGCAGGCCTCTCGAGGGAGGACGTCTTCGTAGTCGTCCACGACACCCACCTGACGGAGACAGCGGAGTACGCGGACGTCGTCCTGCCCGCCCCGACCTTCCTCGAGAAGAGGGATGTCGTGGTCTCAGACAGCCACTCCTACGTCCGTGTCTCGGAGAAGGCGGTGGAGCCCCTCGGCGAGGGCAGGGACGAGGCTCAAGTCGGCTGCGAGATCGCCCACAGGATCGGCCTGGCTGAGCCGTGGATATTCGAGGAGCCTTGGACGGCCCTCGGCACCGCGCTGGAGGGCGCCTTTGCCGACGGCGGCTACGGCGACCTCCTCGGCGGGGGGACCTTCACCCTAAGGCGCAGGCCTATCGACGAGTACCAGACGCCTTCGGGTAGGATCGAGTTCTATTCGTCGCTCGCCGAGAGGGAGGGTCACAGCCCTCTTCCGAGGCAGTTGCCTATCAGCCTCCATCCTGGGGAGTTCGTGATGCTGAACAGCGCCGTCGCCGGCTACACCCACAGCCAGTTCAGGGACGTCCACGGCCCCATCACCCCCGTAGCCTGGATGAACCCCGTGGACGCCGAGTCGCTGGGCCTGAGAGACGGAGACGAAGCGACCCTCTACAACGCCGGCGGCGAGCTGAGCGTCAGGGTCTCAGTGACCGGCGGGGTCTCCACGGGTACGCTCTGGGCACCGAGGCCGCTGACCGATGAGCGCGGACGAGCTCAGAACGTCCTGATTCCTCCGGGCACCCAGGGCATAGGCGGCGGCCCCCTCTTCAACTCAACGAGGGTCAGGATCAGGAAGGGCCCCTGAGGCGAGGAGCCCCTCAGCCTCCCTGAGCCTCTCCTCGGTGTCGACGTCGAGGAGGGTGAGCAGCTCTGGGTCGATGAGCCTCAGCCTCTCGACGGCGATCATCCTGACATCCCTCATGCGTCTGAGGACGTCCCCGAGCCTCATGTCCCCCTCCTCGTAGTTCCTGCGCGCCGCCTCGCGGCCGGAATCGACCCTATAGACGGCGAGGAGGGGCTCGAGCCAACCGTTAGGCCAGACGAAGGTGGCCCCACCGGCGCCCTCGGCCTCCACGAACAGGAGTTCGACGGCGTCGCGGCGGATGAATGGCATGTCGTAGCCGACCATGAGGGCGTACTCGCCCCTTGCCATGCTGAGGCCGGTCAGGGCGCCCACGACGGGCGACCGCCCCCTGTAGAGGTCCACGGCGACGCGGGTCTGATCTCCAAGCAGCTCCCTGTAGACGGAGGCCTGTGCCTCGGAGCCCACGACGAGTATCACCTCGTCCACGGACTCCGAGACGCTGCCCACCACCCACTCGACGAGGGGCTTGCCGCCCAGGATGCGTAGTCCCTTCTCACCCTTCATGCGGCTCGAGGAGCCGCCCGCCAGGATGATGGCCGACCTCATCGCCCGGAGACCCAGGAGAACAGGTGGGGCGGCTGAAATCTAAAACTATCCCCGTCCGCTACGCTTCCCGGATCTCCGAGTAGAGGATCCTCTCGTAGATGCGGTAAACCCTCTCCCTGAGCTCCCTCGGGATCGCCGGATAGTCTTGGAGGCCGAAGTAGTACGAGTAGTCCCGCTTGAAGAGCTCCTTGTTCTGCTCGGAGCCCCCATTGTATCGGCTGGTCTTCATGTAGCTCTTGAGGAACTCGTTCTCTGGTAGCCTCTCCGCCGACATGTATAGGGCGAGCTCCTGCTCGACCCGGCCCAGGCCGCTCCGGTCGTAGCCGAAGGTCTCCCCCTCGCCGAAGACCGAGAAGAGGGGCTTGTACTCCTCCGAGAACATGTCCCTCCAGAAGCCGAAGTCCTGTGGGTCCTTGCCGAGGGCGTTCAGGAACGCGTGGTTCCTGGCGCACTTGCTGCAGCTGCAGCACCACCTGTGCTCCTCGGCCTCCGGAACGTCGCAGAAGCAGCTGAGCTGGTACTTGGCTAGGTCCGGGAAGCCGTCGTGGAGGCACTTAGCCACAGCGATCTCGTTCAGGGGCCCCACGAGGCTCCCGACCCTCCCCACGCCGCCGGTCAGCGACCTCAGCACGTTGTCCAGTTGGAGGGTCCAGTGGCTGCTCTGGTCATAGCAGAAGTTGGTGCGGAACCCCTCCCCGTTAACGGTCTCGCTGTCGCCGCTGAACTCGTTGCCGAAGAAGACGTACCTCGCCCTCCTCTGGAGGACGAACGGGAGGAAGATGAAGAGGTAGGTGAAGAGCTGGTTCCCCCAGCCCAGCGAAGAGTTCTTCACCCCCCCTATCTTGCTGTCCTTCAGCGAGCCTATCTCGTATGGGAGGGTGTAGTACTCGACTCCGAACTCCTCGTGGAGCCTCTTGAGGAGTTTGAGCCTGTGCTTATGCTCGTAGATGTTCGACGGCTCTATTATGTTGACGAGGATGGGCTTGAGGCCTAGCTCCAGGCAGACCGCGAGGGTGAGGAGGCTCTCCTTCCCGGAGGTGAACGAGATGATGGCCGTGTCCGTCGGCTTGTAAGGCCTGCTCCAGACTATCGTCTCCTCCCGGCTGAAGACGAAGTCCATGTTGAAGTAGTCGCGTATGTAGTCCGCTGTGTACTCCTTGTCGAGCACAGCGCTGGAGGGGAGGTCGCAGATGGTGTTCTTGAAGATGGACGGGTCGAACAGGGGGAGCCTGGTATCGTAGATTACCCCCTTCTTCCCCATGATCAGGGTCAGGTAGTTCGTGGAGCCGAAGGCGATATGGTCCACGATCGACCTCTTAATCGCGTCTTTAAGGGGCGCCCAGACCTTTTTCGGGTATTCGAGCCTATATACTCCACCGTTTAGGCTAATCTCGATGGAATGGTCGTCGTAGGAGGTTTTCACCTCTAAATATTGGTCTTTTTCGTATATCATATGCGCCATTGACTACGATTTTTCATTCAAACATGTTTATCGCCGATATTATTTAAATTTAACCCCCAAGCCTCAACCATATAACCTGTAACTAAGAAAAATAATCCTATTTTATGTAATAACCGGTATTTCGGACTTATTTCCCATTTAATTCCCGTTCTATCGGTTCGATTCGCGAATCATGCGACCAAATCGGTCAAATTCGACCACGTCAGGAACGTCTTCGTCACGTAGTTTTAACCCCCCTCTATGGTTTCCATTAGCCGGCTAAGGTAAACCTTTTAGAAACGCCTGAATCAGGCGGGTTTCTTCGTCAACGCCCTTCGCCTAAGTGTAATGTATATGTGTGAGGCCAGGAGAGCGATGAATAGTGGGCCGAGGCTCATATGGATCTGGAAGGCGAGGGACTTGGACAGCAGCCCGAGGGTGATCGCCTCGACTGTCCTGTACTCGGTTACCCCGTAACCTGATACGATGAAAACAATTGTCGCGATGGTGAACGTCCAGTGCACGGCTCTCTCCACATCGAGTCGAGGGTTCATCGCTCCACAGAGCTCCTCTCAATGCTCCCGTCGTTGCTGTAGCCTCTGCTCTCCCAGTAGCCCCTATAGGTGTCGTCGCTTGAGACCTCTATCTCGGTCACCCACCTCACCCACTTGTACCCCCATTTGCTCTCGGCTACCACCTGGAACGGGTATCCCCTTTCTTGCGGGAGGATGACGCCGTTCATCTTGTAGGTCAGAAGTATGTCGTTTGATTCGATGAACTCTATAGGGAGGGACGAGGTGTATCCATCCTGGGCGTGGAAAATAACGACCTTGGCGTCTCCCTTGGCCCCTGACTCCCTGAGGAGGTCCGTCAGCTTCACTCCCTCCCAGAGGGTCTTGACGCTCCACCCCTCGACGCAGTTCAGGGTCACCACCTTCTCGTAGGCTTTGAAACCCAAAACCACCTGCTCGTACGTGTATGCGCGTGGCGTATCTACGAGGCCGGTCACTCTCAGCCTGTAGGTTGTAGTGTTTATCGCTGGCGGTCCCTTTATGGAGTTCTCCCTAAAGTCTGTGATGGATCCGAGCTTCTCGCCCTGGTACTCCCTCACCTCCACTGAGGGGAGTTGGCTCGCCCTCTGGTTGTTCAGGTATAGGAAGGCGCTGTAGCTCGCACCGAGTACGAGCAGAACAGCGACCATTGTGGTGCTTCCGTGACGCATACCGGTTCCTATTCCGGGTCGGATCGCGCTATTTAAACCGAGTCTCTAAGCTTGGAGACCATGCGCGGGCGCATTATGTAGTTAATTTTACATCCTTATCATCATCGAAAATGAATAGCTCATCCACCGACGTCTTCAGCGTCACGGCTATCTCGTGCGCCAAGATGAGCGAGGGATTGTACTTTCGCGCGCCAGTTTTATCTTTGTCCCTTAGATACATACGCGTCGGTTCCTAGCAAATGTTTTGTAGGATCCCACCCAACATTGAACTGATGCGAGATGCCGGAAAAATCGGAGTCTGAGCATGAGATGGTCTTCTTTGAGGTCGTCCGGAAGCGGGTATCTGTCAGAAGCTACAAGCCTGATCCGGTCCCATCGGAGCATCTCGAGCAGATACTTGAGGCCGCGCGACAGGCACCGAACGCTGGTAACCAGCAGCCCTGGCGGTTTCTTGTCATCCAGGAGAAGGAGAAGCTCAATGAGTTCAGGGATGTGGCTTGGCGGAGCAGAAAGAAGTGGCTTCTCGACAACGGCTATGAGGCGGACACTGACGAGGGGATGAAGGCTCATTACGACAGGATACTCGGGGCGCCGCTTCAAATCGTCGTCCTCATCGATACCGTCGTCAGGTATAGAGGCTACGCTGAGCAGGATGGGGCGTTGGCGGCGGAGAACATCATGCTCGCAGCCCGAGCCCTGGGGTACGGCTCGGTCATGATCACGGGGTCGGTGTCCGCTGACACGCTCCGCAGGTTCTTCAGGGTGCCGAAGAGGTACTCGATCATCTGCCTCATCCCCATAGGGGTTCCGGAGTCGTGGCCCGAGAAGAGGGGAAGGAGGCCGTTGTCCGAGTTCATCTTCTATGAGAGGGTGCCAAGGAGATCGCGGAAGGAGCAGGGGTGAAAGTCATGGGTGTTCGGGAAGAAGACGTCGATAAGATAGCGGAGGCCGTCGTCAAGAAACTACTGAGCGACAAGAACGAGCTGATGCACTGGGTCCAATCGATAGATAAGACGGCGGATGACGCCCTGATGCGCCTCAGGCTCGAAAACGTCGCATACATCGACAAGGTCGTCTTGACAGGCCCACCCTCGCATTATCAGCCTAATCCTACGGCTCAGGGGGTGGGCAACAGGGTGGTATTCAGCTCATACATCTTCACCCCTAAGGACGCGATGGAGGGTGAAAGGTATCCATTGCTGGTTCTCCCGCACGGCGGAGTGCACTCAAACTTCGGTTCAGCCACATCAAACATCATCAGGGAGCTCATGTTTCAGGGATACGTGGTCATCGCCCCGGAGTACCGGGGAAGCACCGGGTACGGGAAGGACTTCTACGAGCTCATAGACTACGGTGGCTTGGAGACAGAGGACTGCCTCGCAGCCAGAGACTATATGGTGGAGAACTGCGAACTCGTAGACCCCAGAAGGGTCGGCATAATCGGGTGGAGCCACGGAGGGCTGAACACGGTTTGGAGCGCCTTCAAGTACCCCGAGTCATACAGGGTCGCCTACGCGGGCGTGCCTGTCAGCGACATCGTCGCCAGAGTGGGCTATAAGACGGATGTTTACAGAGGGATCCTCTCTGCACCATATCACATAGGTAAGACGGCGTACGAGGATGTAGCCGAGTACAGGCGTAGGTCACCAGCCTGGAACGCTGTCAAGTTAAAGATACCCTTGTTGATACACTCGACGGAGAACGACCAGGACGTCAACTTCCTCGAGGTGAGGCACCTGATAGAGGCGCTGATCGCCGCCGGCAACGAGCCTGGGAAGGACTTCTGGTATAAGATATATCCACCGACCCCCGCAGCCCACACCTTCAACAGAACCGATGAGAGGTTTGCCCTCGGCGTGAGGGGGGAGGTCTACGACTTCCTTTCTAAATATCTCAGCCCCCCGAAGCCAAATCCGCTTAAAAAGTACATCGGCACACCTAACCCTTTGAAGGCGACATTGAAAGAAAAATGATTTTTCACCGAAACGATCCTTTGGTTCCGATTTTTTTATCTAAAAGAGCCGGGCGATAACGCTCTTTTCTGTTCTAATTTACTGTTTTGTTTTAATTATTTGGCGTTTTAGTGCGTATCTGTTATTATATTTTTACCTTTTTTTATGAGCAGATTTGGGATAATCGTTAACGCGAAGGCTGCTGATATGAGAGATAGGACTAATTGATCCAAGGTCAGGGGCGTCATTTTAAGGGCACCACTTAACGGAGGGAAATAAAGCGCCCCAATTTGTAGTAAGAGCGAGCTAACCACGGCCACCAACAAGGATAGATTACTTCTCAGAGCCTCCCATCCCTGGCTGAAAACGTGACGAGTTTCGCTCCGAACCTGGAAGGTTAATACGAGCTCAAACAGCACGATGCTGGTCACGCATACGCTTCTGGCCACGGCTGGATCCGCCGTCCACTGGAAGACGAGATAGTAGGGGATTATGCTCGCTGCAGAGGAAACTAGGGCGGAGAAGGCTATGAAAACCCAGTATCTGTCCAGCAGCCCCTCACGGGGATCTCTCGGTGGTCTATCCATCAAGCCCCTCTCCCCCGGGTCGTTGCTCAACGCGACCGCGGGCAACCCGTCCGTGACGAGGTTGATCCACAGTACCTGTATGGGTAGGAATGGCACGGGCAACCCGAGGCTGGTGGTGGCGAGTATCAGTAGGAACTCGTCGAAATTGGCGCATAGCATGAGGCGGACATATTTCGTGATGTTGCTGTAGATTCTCCGGCCGCCCTCCACGGCCTTCACTATGGTGGCGAAGTTGTCGTCCTTCAGGATCATGTCGGAGGCCTCCTTCGTGACGTCGGTCCCCTTTATCCCCATGGCGACGCCGATATCCGCGGCCTTCAGGGCGGGGGCATCATTGACCCCGTCGCCCGTCATGGCCACGATGTGTCCCTTCTTCTTGAGGGCTTGCGCGATCCTTGTCTTGTGTTGGGGGCTGACGCGGGCGCAGACCCGGATCTCCTCGACGATCGAATCGAGCTGCTCCTCCGTGAGCTCGTCGATGTAGTCGCCTACTAAGACCGCGTTTGGGGTCTCGTGATCGAGGATCCCCACCTGCTTCGCGATCGCCCTGGCTGTGAGGACGTGGTCGCCGGTGAGCATGACCGAGCGGATACCGGCGCGCCTAGCCACGGCGATGGCCTCCTTCGCCTCCTCGCGGGGAGGATCGATTATTCCGGCGAGGCCGACGAAGGTCAGCCCGGTCTCCGCCTCCTCGATCGAGGGCAACGGGGTATCCGGGGGGTAGTCCCTGTAGGCGAGTCCGATGACCCTGAGGGCATCCTCCGCCATCTGCCTCATGGAGGCGAGGAAGTAGTCACGATCCGTCTGCGTGAGTGTACGAACCTTTTCCTCATCCTGCAGCGAGGCGCAGTTTTTCAGGAGCCCTTCCGGGGCGCCCTTCACGTACGATCTCAGGCCCCCGTCAGCTAACCGGTATACGACGCTCATCCTCTTCCGGTTGGAGTCGAACGAGTACTCGCCCAGCAACTTGTGGGCGTCTTCGTTGACACGTTTTAGACCCGCCTTAGCCCCGGTTACGACCAGCGCCCCCTCGGTCGGGTCGCCGTAGATGGACCATTTGCCATCCTCCTCGATCAGGTTCGAGCTGTTGCATTGAACGCCGATGCGGACGGCCAGCTCGAGTGCAGGATCCTCGGAGACGTTGAGCGCATGATTTTCCTGAATGAATTCCCCCTTTGGCTCGTAGCCTGATCCCGTCACCTCGATGTGCCTGTAGAGGAGGTTGATCCGGCGAAGGGTCATCTCATTCTTGGTGATCGTGCCCGTCTTATCGCTGCAGATCACCGTTGTGCTGCCGAGCGTCTCCACGCTTGCGAGCTTCTTCACTATGGTCTTCTCCCTCGCCATCGCCGTGACGCCCAGCGCCATCGTGATCGTGAGGACTGCCGGGAGCCCCTCAGGGATCGCCGAGACGGCGAGGCTGATCGCGGTGAGGAGGGTCTCCTCGAGGGGTAGATGATAGACCCAGAACCCCATCACGAAAACGAGAAGGCAGAGGGCGACGCTGATCGCCCCCAGCTGTCTGCCGAGGACCTCTACCTTCCTGTTTATGGGAGGCTCCTCCTCGGGGGCTGATTGAACCATGCCCGCTATGCTTCCGAACGCCGTCTTCATCCCGGTTTGGGTAACCACCGCGACGGTTCGGCCTGAGGTTAAGACCGTTCCCATGAACAACATGCAGGTCTTCTCGTCCTGCTCCTCTGGAACCGCCTCTGGAGATTTGGCGACGGGTAGGCTTTCACCCGTCAATATGGCCTCATCGGACTCCAGGTTATAGGACTCGATGACCCTCAGGTCGGCGGGGACCCTGTCCCCCGCCTCAAGCTTGACTATGTCGCCGGGTACCAGCAGTGAGGAGTCTATGCTTTTCTCATAGCCATCCCGTACGACGAGGCTTCGAGGGTTGATCAGCTTCTTCAGGGCCTCTACTGCCCTCTCCGCCCGGTACTCTTGTACGAATCCTAGAATCGCGTTGAGTACGAGGACGACGAGGATCACGTAGGTGTCAGTGAAGGGCTCGCCCTCCGAATAGGAGAGGTACGCGGACACCCCCGCGGCGATGATCAGTATCAGGACCAGGATGCTCTTGAACTGCTCAAGAAACAGGATTATCGGGGATTTGGGGGGAGTTTCCTGCAACTTGTTTAATCCATATTTTTGGAGGCGGCGTCTAGCCTCCTCCTCCTTGAGACCATCAAAGTTTGACCCTAGAAGGCGGAGCGCCTCCTCGGGTGGAAGATGCATCCACTCTTTGTCGGGTGGTGACGCCATACTGTGTAGACCTCAAAAGGCAACCTGTATGAAGGTGTCTTGGAATTAAGGACTTTCTAAAATATGCGCGCCATAGAAAGAGTACTGGCTACCTTAAGGAAAGTGACCAGCTGAGGGGATTCGAGTCTCCGTAGAACTGCTCTGCAGGCAACGGCCTAAACCACTCGACCGACCGGATGCAACGTAGGAGTAGGTTCGTTACGGGCTATATTTCTTTCATGAAGGTAACTAATTTTCCCCGCTCACGGAATTCAAACTTCTCCAACATCTTCAGCGACTCCGTGTTCTTCTCTCCGGTCTCGGCCAGGATTACGGAGCAGCCGTTCTCCTTGAGGTACCCAAGCGCCGCATTGACGAGTTTCATGGCTATTCCCCTTCGCCTGAACTCACGCTTGGTGTGGACGACCTGCAGGTGTCCGATCCTCTTCTTCATCACGTAGTTTTGGCTGAAGGCGTCCTTGAATGAAAGAACGAAGCCGACGACCCGGTCGCCAACCAATGCTACCTGGAGGCCCCCGGCTTCCCTCTTCATGTAGCCTTCCAGTACCCTGCGAAAGCCCTCCGTGCTGGCCTCGAAATCGAAGTACGGAAGTAGCTGGTCTTCACCCTGGTCCACAAGATATTCCTTCCAGAGCTCTGCCAATTGTGCAATAAACTCGTCCTGACAAGGTTTGATTTCAACTTCGCTGGATGACATACCGTACAAATCAGATATCCGTTTATGTCCAATAAAAACTCATTTTCAGCATTCGCGAGAAGCTGGGAAAAGCCCTTTTAATTAATGGAGCCGGGCGAGGGATTCGAACCCCCGTAGAGCTGCTCTGCAGGCAGCCGCCTAAACCGCTCAGCCAACCCGGCGCGCACTGAATGGATCGGGGACGGGAAATTTAACTCTTAGTCTCCGACCACGGGAGCTCAGGCGGCGGTGTAGGCTGAAGGTGGTGGGACCGCCCGGATTTGAACCGGGGACCACGCGGGCCCAAGCCGCGTATCTTAGACCAAGCTAGACCACGATCCCGCACCCCGATAGACGGGGTCCACGGTTTTTAATCTTATCGAATAGGGGTCAGCCGGACTCGTCGAGCTCACCCAGCATCGCCTCGAGCCTTTCGATGTCGCGCGCACAATCGAGAAGCCGTAGGCTGGGGACCCATGTAAAAATCCGACGCCCGCGTGGATGATAGCAGTGAGGGTAACGGTTCCTCGGCGTCAGCCCCAACGCTTCTTCGCCTTAGCCATCGCCTCTATCACTGGCAGGTCCTCGCCCGCAAGGAGGCTTAGCATCGCGCCTCCCCCCGTGCTGACGTGGCTCATCTCGCCGTCTATGCCCAGCATCGAGGCGAGTCCGCCCATGTGGCCTCCTCCGATGACCGTGTAGGCGGGGCTGTCAGCCATCGCGCGTAGCAGCTCCTTGGTGCCGACGTCGAAGCCGCGCCTCTCGAACATGCCTAGGGGTCCCTCCGCCACGACGGTGCCTGCCTCCTTGATTATCTTGCTGTACTTGGCGATGGTGTTGAGGCCGATGTCGTAGATGTTCGTCTCGTCCGTCAGCCTCTCGACGAGCACCTCTATCCGTCCGCCCTTCGTGTCGAGGGCGACGTCGACGGGGAGCTCTATGCTGCCATCGTAGTTCCTCAGGATGTCGCCCGCGTCCTTGACGAGCTTCTTGTCCTCATCCTTCAGCCCCTCGAACTTCTCGGGCATCCCGCCCTGCGCCATGTAGAAGCTCTCCCTGATGAGGCCGCCTATCAGGATGCTGTCCGCTATCTTGTCCCTGCAGACGCGGCGGATCACGGGTATCCTGTCGTCGACCTTCGCCCCGCCGAGGAGGTAGACGCATGGCCGGGTGGGGTTGTTTATCACCTTGTTGAGGGCGCCGAGCTCCTTCTCCATCAGCCTCCCGGCGACCATCGGCATCACCTCGCCGAAGGCGGTGAGGCTCGCAGAGCCCCTGTGGGCGGCTGCGAAGGCGTCGTTGACGCAGAGGTCGAATAACGGCGCCAGAGTCTTCACCATGCCCGTCTTCGCGAGCTCCTCCGGCGGTGCGTCGAGGTTCTCATCCTTGTGCATCCTCAGGTTGTTGAGGACGAGGACCTCCCCCTTCCTCAGCGCCTTTATCGCTTCCTGAGCCTTCTGGCCGTCTATGTCCTCGACGAAGCGTACCTTCCCGCTGTGGTACATCTGGAGAACCCGTGCATGGAGTTCCAGGCTGGTGAAGTCGTACTTCCCCGGCCTGCTCTGGTGGGCGCCGACGACCACCCTCGCGTCGCGGAGGTCCCTGAGGGTCGCCTCGGTGGCCTTTATCCTGGAGTCGTCAAGGATACGCTTCGAGTTTGGGTCGAGTGGGGAGTTCACGTCTACGCGCAGAAACACGGTCTTCCCCTTCACCTCGACATCGTCAAGGGTAAGGAAGTCGAAAACCATGACGGTTCCACCTGAATTAACCTGTTCCTCTTATAAGATTAGTGTTGCCCAGACTTTACGATAATTACCCAGGCTTACCATGTCATCGATGCGGACCGAGTGAAAAAACGTAGGGGGGTACTATATATTGGCGAATATTTTCATCACCGGAATAGTTACCCGCGTCGCAGGCAGCAGCCCCTAAGGGGGCCAGGCTACGAGTAGCGGCAGAGAGATGCACGCGGTAACGTGCAGGTCAACGGCCATGGATTGGGGCGTGCAAAAAACGTAGGGGGGGGGGTACCTCCGAATGGAGGTTTTTATAACCATTCGGACGATCCGCCTGTCTCACAAACAGAGACAGGAGTGGGCTCACGTGAAAAAAGGTAGGGGGGTACCTATTTTAGGATGGAAAAACCTCCTAAAATTGACGCCGCACCACGCCTCCAGATAGAGCACATCTCTCACGAAACCCTCAAGAACGCCACTCGCCCAAGCAGTCCTGCTTGTCATCCGAAAAGACTTTAATGAGCGTCTTAAGGCATGAAAAACGCCGCGAACGCGTCTATTCGCGAGCTCGGCCCAGAGGTCGCTCAGGAATCAACATTATTCCATCTTTTTCTTCGAGTTAGGTAACGTTTAATAGGAATCGTGTCCGAAGGCTAATTAGAGGTTCATAAAAATGAAAAGCTATGTAAAGGTCTACGGACCCCCACTTCTCAAGGCCATCAAGGCGCTTGAGAAGGTCGCCATCGACGTGCCCCAGGTCTGCATCATGGACACCTTCATCGCCTCCTCAGAGATCCAGTTCAACAACGTGGAGGGCATCATGAACTACTTTGGCACCGTCGGTGAGGTGCCGAAGGAGAGGTGCGGCAAGATCATCAGCAAGTCAGGCGAGAGCCTGGGCGAGTACGACTTCTACTTCGAGTGGTTCAAGAAGCCGACCATGCAGGAGATCAACGAC
>Ga0315288_10008489_pt1 | contig 12961 bp, 11 predicted proteins | sample YL17G11_20_MG_FD_203454 | JGI IMG/M metagenome (GOLD analysis project Ga0315288, IMG submission 203454) | Sediment microbial communities from Yellowstone Lake, YNP, Wyoming, USA - YL17G11_20 | ecosystem: Environmental > Aquatic > Freshwater > Lake > Sediment | place: USA: Wyoming | collected...
CAGGGCGGAGAATTCCTGACGCAGTTTCCCCGGGCCGTCTCTCACGGTTTCGTCCTTGCGGATGGCACCGTAAATACCCTGGTGCATCATAAGAACGTCGCGGTCATGAGCAATTACTGGTATTACGCGTATCAAGTTGTCAATCCTCGCATAGACTCGATTTCCCTGATGTTGGCCCAGTCCCTGGGCGAAGCCGGTTTTCAAGCTTTCGTCGTCCCGTCGTCTCAAACGGTGGATAGGACCAGACTGACCGGCGTGTTTTCCCACAAATTGGCAGCTCATCTGGCCGGGCTGGGATGGATCGGCAAGAGTGCGCTGCTCATCACGCCCGAACATGGTCCCCGGGTGAGATGGGGCCCGGTGCTTACTGATGCTCCGCTGGAGGCGGGCACGCCTATGGAGGAGATGTGCCGTGACTGCGATGCATGTGTAGAGAGTTGTCCTGCGCATGCCTTCACCGGACAGGCCTTCCACAAGCCCAGACCGAGGAGTGAGATATTCGCTGCTGAAGCATGCGACAACTACCTGGGCAAACGAGAAGCTCTGCACAGGGCTTGCGGCATGTGCGTTTATATCTGCCCGTTCGGGAAAAACGAGTAGGCAGAGACTATCCCGGCTGGTCTCCGCAGTTTATCATTCCTCTCGACGCTAGATAAACCATCACCCTGCATACCCGTTCTAGCTATGATAATATTATGATTGACGGAGCTTCATGGCAGACATAGATAAGGGCAAACGGCGGATAGAAGACCTGCGGGAGATAATCAACCACCATAACTACCGCTACTACGTGCTGGACAGCCCTGAAATCAGCGACGCAGAGTACGATGAGTTGATGAAGGAGCTCAGGCAGCTCGAAGCTGAGCATCCTGAGCTTGTTACCCCGGACTCGCCCACGCAAAGGATTGGGGCGCCTCCGGTAGAAGCGTTTGGGGTCGTCGAGCATCCCCAGCCTTTGTTGAGCCTGGCCAACGCTTTTTCCTACGAAGAACTGACAGCCTGGCATAAAAGGGTAACCAACCTTCTGGGCGGACGCCAGTTCGACCTTGTTTGCGAGCCCAAAATCGATGGACTGGCGGTAGCCCTGACCTACGTCGATGGCTTGCTCGTCACGGGAGCAACCAGGGGAGACGGTTACCGTGGTGAGAATATCACACAAAACTTGAAAACCATCAGGAGCATTCCCCTTTCCGTACCCAAGGAAGCACCGCCCAGATTTGAAGTCCGGGGCGAAGTTTATCTTCCTAAAGCTGGTTTTAAGAAGCTTAACGAAGAGAGGGCTAAAGAGGAGCTGCCGCTTTTTGCCAATCCCAGGAATGCCGCCGCCGGCTCGGTAAGGCAGCTCGATTCCAGCATTACCGCTCGGCGTCCTCTCGACATATTCGTTTATGGATTAGGTTGGGCTGAAGGTAAGGCGGTGCCCAACACTCACTGGGAAATCATGCAATATCTCAAGTCATTAGGCTTCAAGATAAATCCCAATATCGCTCTAGTCCGTTCACTCGATGAAGCAGAGAGATATCATCAGAACTGGGTGGAAAGCCGGGAAAAGTTTCCTTACGAAGCTGATGGTATAGTGGTCAAGGTCAATTCTATCGCCTTTCAGCAAGAATTAGGCACTGTGGCTCACGAGCCTAGATGGGCCATTGCTTATAAATTTCCCGCTGTCCAGGGCACCACAAAGCTAATTGACATTGGCATAAACGTGGGGAGGACGGGGAGCCTCAACCCCTACGCTGTTTTAGAGCCCGTTCGAGTGGGCGGCGTAGTTATCAGTTCGGCAGCGCTGCATAATGGGGAAGACATTCACCGTAAGGACATCAGGATTGGAGACTGGGTTGTGGTGCAGCGGGCTGGCGAAGTAATTCCCGAAATTGTCGAACCTATTATTAGCCGCCGTACTGGTAAGGAGAAGATCTTCTCCATGCCCTCTCGCTGCCCTGTCTGTGGAAGCGAGGTCATAAAGCCTGAAGGTGAAGCTATGCACCGCTGCACCAATGCTGCCTGCCCCTCTCAAGCCCTGGAGAAAATCAAGCATTTTGTCAGCCGGGGGGCAATGGACATAGACGGCGTAGGAGAAAAGCTATGCCAGGCCTTGTTCGAAGCCGTCTTAATCAAGGATGCCGCCGATTTATACTACCTCACCAAAGAGCAGCTTCTGAGTCTGGACAGAATGGCAGACAAGAGCGCCTCCAATGTGCTTAACTCCATCGAAAAAAGCAAGGATAGACCATTAGCGCGGGTTATTTTCGCCCTGGGAATCCCGCATGTCGGTGAGCAATATGCCGAACTATTGGCAGCGCAATTCCACTGTATTGACAAACTGGCTGAAGCCAGCCAGGAAGAGCTTTCAACTATTCCATCTATTGGCCCCAAGATAGCTGAAAGCATCGTGGCCTTTTTCAGACAACAAGGAAATAGGCAAATTATTGAAAAGCTGAGGAGGGCCGGGGTGAGGCTGGAAAGAGAGAAAGTCGACAAAGTAGGGGAGGGGCTTGTCCCCTCCCGACCTTTAGCCGGACTGGAATTTGTCTTGACCGGGAAGCTGGAATCCTGCTCTCGCTCAGAAGCGGAAGCGAAAATAAAGGCTTTAGGTGGCAAAGCCGGCTCGGACGTCACCAGGAATACTTCTTACGTGGTGGTGGGAACCGAGCCTGGCTCCAAGCTGGCTAAAGCAGAGAAGTTGGGGATAAAGACGCTTAGGGAAGCTGAGTTCCTGGAGTTGCTGGATAAGGCTGGAGGCAGACTATAGAAACTCTCTTAACTCTAAGTTTATCGGAATTGGCTTTGTTAATCTTATTGGGCTGTAACGCTCTAGCTTCGCTTTGAGTTCCTTAAGCCCAAGACAGAAGTCCCCAAACTACGACATTTGGAATACGGGTTGCCCAGACTAGACTTCGAACGTTAAAGGAGTATAATCTGATAACAAGGAGTTGAGAAGTGCAAAAGTCAATCGAAGAACGCTTAGCTGACATTGAGAGCGGCATCACTGGGCTTACCAAGATGCAAGCCTGCGCACTTAAAGTGTTGTCAACCCTGCACCAGAAGTCTCTTTTGACTAAAAGAAGTGAACAAGCTTTGACCTTAGGCAAAGAGTCTATAGAATCCGTCCGTCAAAATGCGGACCGTTATCTCATATTAATGTTTGGTGGGATAACTGTGATGGGTGTTGCTATTTCGATGGCTTCTTTATATCTCGCTACTTCGAACTTCGCCGCTAAAGTCTTGGCCATAGTATACCCCATTTTAGCCTTGGTTTTCCTCTTCTCTAGTTTTTTCGATGCTCGCAAAACAAGGAGTCAGCTCCGGGAAGCTGAAAAGATGGTGACTCAAACAGTCGAGGATTTAGAAAGTGCTAAAGAAGAAATGGCGGCAGTAGATAATGATTTGGCACAAGCATTTGCTGAATGGAAGGAGCTAGCCCACGACGACTTGGTAAGTGAGTCTAGCAACGGCACACCTGAGCTTAAAGATTCACACGACAAAAGCTAACCTCTCTTAGATTCCACAGGTCAGTGAAGTTTGAGGATAGCTTGAGGCTACAAAAGCTATTGAGGTACACTACCTTAACGATGACTAGCAGATATTGTCAAGTAGTAGCCTGCTATGATGCGGTGGAGAGCTATGAGAGATATAGCCCGGTGGATAATATGGGTATGCGAATGATTAGGTAATAGCGAAGCTTATTCTAAATCATTGCAATACCGACATAGTTCATAACCGCGTTTCCCAATGGCATAAGCAGAGATCTTAACGCATCATCTGCATCCGAGAATTCGTCAAACATAAGGTGACTTGCACCTGCGTGAACGATAGAACATCTTATTTTGTAGCATAGAAGTACACCTTTCACATATTTATTGCCTGGTGCAAAAGCTTGGCGCGAAAGCAATTTGTCTTCGGATAATTCTCTCTTCAACATTATCGCGTATTTGTTCATGCCACTAGACAATATATCTAGACCAGTTGCGAAATCCTCAAAAAAGGACCTCAAATCATGGTCTCTTACCAAGCCGACGAATTGCGAACACTCATTACTCAGTAATTGTGAGGCATCGGAAATAGTAGTTTGTGGAGATCTCATGAACTCTTGTTGAATTTTGCTTAATATCGATTTCAGATAACCGCGTTCAAGTATTCTATATAGAGAAAGAAAACGCCATTTAATAATTGTCTCCTCGAATGCAGCCTTAAGTAAAAGCAAGTCCTTGTCATCTCTATTGTCTAGTATGCAGCATGTGTCGCTTAGGTCTAAATTTGTTGCATTCTTCCATTGTTCCCACCACATCTCTTTACAGACAGATGGAGTCTCGCTTCCACTAGCATGTAGTAGCGCATATAATACTTTCCTACCGCCTTCACTCAAGTCCTCATACTCCCCTTTCTTCCACAAGACGAGTACCTTGTTATTTATAAGTTTAGGTCCGGTAGTTGAGGAATCTTCAATGACTTCTTTCTCTAGTTGCCATGCCTTTACAATCAGTTTCTCTGCTTCCGTTGGCGGCATATCAACTTGAATTCGCGGCTCGCCAGAAGTGTAATAATGTGGTATGTGTACAACTTCAGCTATTTCCCTAGCATTATTCGTGACTTTATGATAACACCACTTCTCAATCCTATATATGGGGGAGTGAATTTCCAATTTGTCTTCACAACCGTTAAAAGCAATATTCAGAATCTCACTTTTGCTAGCTTCAGAATGGAAGACATTTAAGAAACCCGATGAGACTTTGTCCAATTTGCTTTTTAACTCGTTTTCGGTGCAGCTGGGTCGTAGATCAAGTTTCTCAAGTATATGACTATTTAATTTGATTTCCATACGGGTTTAACCCATCCCTGCAGCGACCTCCCAACATTTGGACATAGCCTCAACACCATCGTTCATAAAATATTCCTTGAATGCTCTAAACACCATGTCTCTCGTTGCTTGGCCTACGTTTACCTTCGCAGGGTCTATTCCTTTTCTTAGTCTGTCGAATTCTACGATCCCGAACGGATCACCCTGAGGTTCGCTCCTGATCTTCTCAAGAAGTAGGTTCAAACACCGTTCCATCCTGGGCTGAAGTGTCGGGTTTCTTTCAGCAGAGCCTACTGCGGCTCCCAACCCCTGCAGGACTGTCTCATTTGACAGAAACTGAAAATCTGATTCTGGTAATAGATGATCTACAGCAATCATCCATCCCACGAAAGATCTAAACGCATCCTTTTCCTGAGCAGGTCTATCCCCCTTAAGGGACGAGCCCAATACGTCTATTGCTGATTCTGTTAGAAGTTGCTCCATTACTAGGTTTCTTAGGTCTAAGTTTGGTTGACCTTGTAACCAAGCCTGGAAAGTCTCAGATAGTTTGGCTAATTGGAATTGCCCCTTGCGAGTCCTGTGTTGTGAACCTTTAATAATTTCTATCCCTGTTATTGTTGATAACTCTTCGCTTAGTTTCATGCTTAATATTTCGACCTGGTGCTTAATCGACATAGGTTTCTGACCAGCATTTAGCAAAAGCATGCGATAAGCCAACGCCCCGAAAGGTATATTTAGCCATATTTCAATTCTAACTAGTCCCGATAAAAAGGCCCCCTTTCCCGATTCAGGCAATTCCATCAATGTCTGCTTCAATGCGTTGGTCCTTTGAAGGCCGTCAATAATGTAGACGCTGCTTGAGTTCACGTTTTCTAATTGCAGAGAGAGGCCGGAAAGCAATTCTAGTTCGGTTTCCTTACCGGAGATGCTTTCAAAATGGTCAGCTAGCCTAGCTGGCAATTCTAGATTTTTAACCGCCAAGACAATCGGAGGCATAAGACAACCTCTTTTCAAGTCGGCCCTCAGCGTAGCGTACACTCGAGTCCCTTTGATTATTTCTCTCTGTATCTCAAGGTTTTGTTCTGCACCTGCCACTGCATTTAAATACCACTCGTAGTCACATCTGGCAGTGACGCAGTACGACTTCAACCTATTGTCATAGTCAAGACATAATAGTTGTAACATGCTTCACCTCAACATTACTTGGTCAGTACCGACAACTGTATAGCCAATTTCCCCACTTGCCGAAGAATTGCTCGTACTGTTAGTTACTTCGTTGTTGGGAGTGTCAGTATCAGCAACAACACCACTGAAACCGAATAGAACTATCCCCGCAAGCATAATTCCGAGGAGGATAAGCTTTTTCATCTTTAGTATTATTATATCACGAATGATTCTCCGCTTTAATTCTCATTTTCTGGCATGGTCTAATTTAGTGTGGTTTATGCAGCCTTTCCAAAATAGGACATTCTAAAGCGGACAACACGGCCACGCTATTGAGATGGGTGTCTATTCCTCAGCATCATTCTCGCGGCCTCGGTCAACCATTCGGGGAAGAAGTGACATTTTCCCCTTGTCCGAATAAAGAATTCATGTTAATTTGTGATTAGAACCCGTGTGTTACTCCAACAAGTCAAATCCCGCGGGTGAGATTTCTCAAAACGTGACTGTGAACACAACAGAGACTAAAAGGAAGCGCGGTGCCCAGAATGGATTTTTTCATTTGGACTTGGTTTGTCATTTGGGCTTTGGTATTTGGGCTTCTATCCGTCATTTGCCTCCCTCCGTCACTCGGCCGATCTGCACAGCCCACAAACACAAAAGGTAAATGCTGACGAAACGAATCCTACGTACTTTAACAACTGAATCCGCCGCGGGTGGCCGCCTTACGTATGAAAAAGAGCTGTTGGACTCCAGAAGAAATAGCCGTTTTTACAAAACGAATCATCCCGGCTTCCCTGCTACTGTCGCCCATGCAACTTCTGTGAAATGGGATATTCCAAAGCGTTAAGACTAAATACTGGCGAATATAGGCCCATTTAGCCAATCAATCTTGAAAGTAGAAGACTAAAGCAGGTTAGGCCAATCAATCTTGTTCCTGGTCAGTGTAACTAAATGACTAATTTGTAGTAGACTTAATTGGTATGGTGTCCCTGGAATACTGAGTACCGCCATACTCGCCATGTGTGTACCGGAAGCCTTGAGCCGCCTTTGCTGAGGTATCAACTCAGTGGAGGATAATAGTCGAGATAAAAATCATATTCTGTTCCTTCGACACGGTTCACTTCAGTACCATCTTTAAGCAAAATAACCGCAATCGACTTACCTGGCGTTTTGTTCCTGATCACACAGGAAATTTCTATTCCCGGTACGGCAAATTCAAAGGTATTCTTGTCTGCTGTCATTTCACCTTGGAGGTCGGTCGCCTCGGTTCGACTGCCTATAACATATTTCACTTCATGTGTACAGAAGCCTTCAAACTCTGTTCCCTCGGTGCCAATGACCTTAACAGTAAACCCTGCGTTTTCCCAGCTCCTGATACCGGGACAGACGGCAAGACCAACCAAGACGCCCACAAGCACGAGGAGAACAACTATTGCCAATCTTTTTCCCATATTCCTATCCTTATTTTAGTTCTTATGTGACCCGATGTCAAGAACGTTTGTAGTAGGCCCGGTTGGTGTGGCGTCCCTGGAATTTGGGAGGGATTAAGCGAAGCGGAATAAGGCAACCTTTTTGGGCCTTCTGCATTGTAGTAATAGAAGGAGAGTTGCTTAGACCAAAGGACGGTGAAATAGATGACGGGAGACACTGGGGCAACATCGCGAGAACAGGAGAGCAGAAAATAAAAACCAACCTAAACCGGAACCTAATTCTCCTGATTAGTAGCATGACTATGCTTACCGTCACCATCATAGTAGGATGTACGACATCGACATCCCCCACGCCAACTCCAACAGCAACGTACACGCCTATTACCCTTGACCAATACTCATCCACCGTTATCTCCAGGTCTGGCCTGAGCCTCACTCTATCGTTAAACTCAACGACCTACTACCCGGGAGAGCAGATTCCCATCACCATTGATGAAAAGAATACCCTAGCAATACAAAATAACATCCACGCAGCCGATAGGTGGCCCGTTCAAGGTTTAAGTCTAACCCCTTGTGGTAGGCTCAGTTATCCTTTTGGGACGTCCATCCTGCAGGGATATTACGACGAGAAAAGTGTTGTCGCCATCACTCCGCTTCAGCTTTTCGACCCGAATGCAGCGTATCATTGCCCGGTGTATATGGCTGCTGTTTCCTATGATTTTCAGCCTTGGAGTGATATTGCTGCTATCTATACCAATTACGACTCCGAGCCGTGGTCGATTAATATGACTGCCAGAGTTACATCGGCAGGATTTTGGACAGGTAGCCGCCCAAACGCGACCTTTAGCAACTTCACCCCTGGCATCTATACCGTGGTCGGAGGTGATGAGTGGGGTGCATTGGTCATACTCCATTTTACTATTTCCTGAAGTAAATATAAGGCTATTTAGCCAATAAGGCCTAAAAATGGTATAATTTAATTAGTCATACTGACAATACCACCGGGCTATTGAGACGGTTGCCGGTCCCTCAGCATCACTTTTAGCCTATCTTGCTTCTTTCTGTACCGATCTCGCAAAAAAGCGAACGCAATCTCAATAGCGATAAAGCCAAGAGCCACATTCGTCATGAAGTCCCACGTCGCAGGAATAACCTTCCGTAGGGCAAGTCCACCAACCAGAAGGCACAGAAACGCAATTGTTACGAATGGAATCATTACGACAGTCCATTGTGTGGCTCTAAATCTGGCATCATGAATTTCCTCCTGAATTCTTGCCACTTGGAGTGGAGTCATTTCGTGATCGCTTAAATCCCACCCGCACCTCGGACAAAACTTCGCATCCCTTGGAATTTTCTTATCACACAGCGAACACTTGCGCATTTTAGACCCTAGTTTTCGACGGGAATAGCTCCCCTCGCTTCTGTTGTTATTATATCATAAATGATTCTCCGCTTTAATTCTCATCTTCTGGGATGGTTTAAGTTAGTGTGGTTTATGCAGCCTTTCAAAAATAGGATTCAATAAAATGTAAGGCTAAATACTGGCGAATACAAGACCATTTAGCCAATCAAGCTTCCCGCCTGGAGCAAAGCATTTGCTTAGCCTCGATGGAATCAGCCATAATATGCGGACACTGAATTCCCATAAACTCTAAGTGAATGAAACTCATAGTTGGTCTGGGCAATCCCGGCAAGACTTATGTGCGCAATCGCCACAATGTCGGCTTCCAGTGCCTGAATTACTTCGCCAGGCTTCATTCTGTCCCCTTTGATCACAGGCAATGCCACGCCAAAGTAGGCATTGGCAAAGTAAGGGGCGAGAAGTTGCTGCTGGCCAGGCCGGGCACATTTATGAATCTGAGCGGCAAATCCGTGGCTGGCCTGGTGCATAAGCACCACATTCCTTTGAGCGACCTCCTCGTCATATACGATGACCTCGATTTGCCCCTGGGCAAAATCCGCCTGCGGCAGAGCGGAAGCTCAGGAGGACACAAGGGCATGAATTCTATTATCTCCGCCCTGGGCAGCGCGGACTTTCCTCGAATCAGGGTAGGGATCGGGCGACCTCAAACAGAGGGACAATCCATCAGCGAGGATGCCATAGTCAATTATGTGCTCAACGATTTCTCCCCCCAGGAAGAAGCGACAATCAAGCCCGTAATTGCCAGAGTATCCGAAGCCATCGATTGTTTTCATACCCAGGGGATAAAGGCAGCCATGAACAAGTTTAACTAGCTCTTGGGGGATAAACATGGTTGCTATGATACAATCTAGCCATAGACCCAATAAACAAGCTGGAGGGAGGCAAAAGTGAAGTACCTTGAAGTCCTTAAAGATCTGATTTCCATTGACACTACTGTACCGCCGGGTTTGAACTATGACAAGGCAATCCGTTATGTCGAACCCTTGTTCAAAAAGTTAGGCTTCGATACACAAAGGCCCGTAATACCTGCCCAGCACGCAGAAGGAAGAGAAGGAAGGGTTAATCTTATTTGCCACCGCCACGAGAAAGGTAAGCCGCGCTTGATTTTCTATGCTCATATCGATGTCGTCCCGGCCGAAGGTTGGGACGCCTTCAAACCCAGAGTCGACAACGGGAAGGTCTATGGTCGGGGCGCCGCCGACACGAAGGGAAGTATTGTCGCGCTTCTTCTGGCCATGGAATCTTTAAAAGGGAAGCGTCTTGACTTCGACGTTTCAGTCATGCTTACGACCGACGAAGAGTTCAGCCAGGCCAGCCAGCTCCAGTACCTGAGGCAATATCTGGAGCCCGTTGCCGGTGCTTACTTCCTCAACCTTGATTCTAACTTTGGATTTGTTTCCATAGCCAACCTCGGGGCACTGCAGCTTGATATCAAAGTTACGGGCAAATCCGTACATTCCGGCTTATCCCATCTCGGAGAGAACGCCATCGAGAAGGCCAGCCTTTTGATGCAGGCACTCCTGGAGTTAAAACACAAAGTGGAACAGAGAAAATCTAGTGTCCCCACCCACCCCGATACGAAACTGGACCGAATGGAAGGCAGGTTGAATATCAACATGATAAAGGGAGGCATCAAGACCAATATCGTGCCGGATGAGTGTCTCATATCGGTAGACCGGAGGTTAATTCCCGAAGAGAATCTGGAGGATGCCAGGAAAGAGTTGCTCGATACGCTTGCTGCTGTTCCAGGTGTCACATGGCAGCTTGAGCGTGTTTATGGCATCCCAACGGTGCCTCCCGTCAATGACCCTGTCATAGACCGGCTGGCGCGCATCATCGCTGATACTATCGAGGAAGGTAACAAGTTTGGCGAGATGGGTTCTGGGGATTTATCCCACATTGTTGCCACGTGGGGATGTAAAGCATTTGGCCTCGGCGTCATACGGCCGGAGTGCAATATACACGGTAAGGAAGAATTCGTCTATCTGCAGGACATCGAGGACGTGGCTAAAATCCTCGCGCGGTTTTCTTCAGCTCGGGACTGACTACCCAACATCAGGGCGAGAGGCTCGACTGTCCATTACGAGAACCCAGCCAGTTGCACCGATACTACTCTATACCGACACGCGCAATTGCACAAAAGCCTGTTTTGTTACCTCTAGCCTAACAATACGTCAATTTGTGCATTATCACCTGCTTGAACTGGACCTTAGATTGAGGGACTGAGTTCCCCAATTTACTGTGAGTCAACATTCACGTCGACATGGAACTGTGATAGGCTTATGTGCAGGGGCACACGAAAACGGAAAACAAGTCAGAAACGTCACAGGTGTTGCCAGTTTCTAGAACCAAAGAAGAAGCCAAGCGCTTCTACGATAGAATCAGTGGGGTGTACGACTGCTTCACTAGGGCTTTCGAGCGAAAACATGCTGAAAGAACTCTGGAATGCCTATCCATTAAAAAGGGAGAGATGGTGCTAGAAATTGGTTTTGGCTCCGGGCATTGTCTCAAGCGGATAGCTCAATCTGTGGGTGAGACGGGCAAGGTATGTGGCATTGATATCTCGGCAGGCATGCTCGAAGTCACCAAGAGAAGATTGAGGAAGGCACAGCTTATAGATAGGGTAGGCCTATGTCGTGGAGATGCTGCAAGGTTGCCCTATAGTGACAATGCTTTCGACGCAATTTTTGTGAGCTTTACTCTCGAGCTGTTCGACACCCCTGAGATCTCCAAAGTGCTGGAGGAGATAAAAAGAATACTCAGGCCGACAGGCAGGCTGGGGATTGCCAGTATGTCTCGAGAGAGTGGCAAGTCAGCACCATTGAGACTTTATGAATGGGCTCATAGGAAGTGGCCGCGTTATGTCGATTGTAGGCCTATCTATCTCGAGGAGTCATTGATGGATGCTGGATACAGAATACGAAGAAGGGAAATGACCCGGATGGTGGGATTGCCAATCGAGATCATTGTTGCCACAAAAGCAACTAGCGACTAGTTTATCCGGCGAGTTGGTGTGTTTGAACCATCGCGCCCCCGGGGCAGGTTTCACCACGACAAGAACGGGAGAATTGCCTGGGGGACCCGCCTAGGACTCAACACTACATCGAAAAGTGACTCAATAATTCTGACTAATGTGCGATTTCTCGCATTGCACAGAAACTCAGATTGTGGCCTTTCGTTACTCGAACCGTTGAACATCAGCAAAGGCAGTTAATCAGTTCACAACCCATGCCACTCGACTAAATTATCTAATGGTTCGCGGGGCCGTGGAAATGTGTTAATCGGAGCCCTGAGGTCAGGATAGCCGATGGCTATTGATGTCACGATGGCCCTGTCTTTGGGCATATCAAGCAACTCCCGGAATATTTCAGGCCACAAGACGGGTACGCCCATAATACATGTACCCAGACCATAAGCGAGGGCAGCCAGGCAGATAGTTTGAGTGACCACGCCGATACTCACTATGGAAGCGGGACCGCGGTCATCGGCACAGACAATTATTGCACTAGGGGCGTCAAAGAAGCGCAGCATGTGCTCCCGGTGCTCAAGTTGCTTGGCTTCCAGATTCTTGGTGCCTGGAGGGTAGCGGATGGCGTCCGTCAGTGCTTTCAACGATTGCTGTCTTGGAATCAGAAGCTTAGAATACGGACCTGTTCTGGGCAGGTCAGGCTTGGGGTTCATATAGTCATGGCCATCCCATGTTTTTGCTTTCTCTACAAGCCGCGCAGTTACTTTAGCTAGCAATTTACCTGCCAAGACGTCAAAATGCCAGGGTTGGACATTTCCTCCCGATGGTGCCCAGCGGCTAACATCCAACAACTCCTGCAGAACCTTTTTTGGAACAGGGTCAGGCTTGAAGACGCGGATACTTCTTCTAGTACGTATAGCTTCAATGACATCCATGATCTCCTCCTAGTCGTATTTTACTGTTGAGTCTAACACGAGAATCATGCTTGGTTCTACCCTTGTTGCCACTTGCTTCACACCATCTATTATTTGTTAAGCACAAACTCATCGACGGAACGACAAGTGGCTTCAATTGCACGATTTAGCGATTTGTTCGGGCAACGATAAACCCAGGAGAGACCGGCGGGTAAAGCAGTATGTTTAACCTCTCGCTGAGAAAATTTCCCTCGCTTTTATCGG